>JAEEGL016528599.1_pt1 | contig 11997 bp, 12 predicted proteins | sample 9134231 | NCBI WGS metagenome assembly JAEEGL01 (sample SAMN16246548, study PRJNA631951) | gut metagenome | biome: gut microbiome; feature: rumen; material: fiber-attached | host: Bos | place: Iran: Karaj | collected 2018-10
ATTGAGAATATGTATTATTCTGATTCTACTACTACATCAGACCAGTCTGATTGGGATGATGATATCGACAAGTATGAAGACGATGATGAATATGAAAGCGACGACGAGTATGAAAGCGATGAAGATTATTCAGATTATAAGGGAGGTACTATAATGGGACAGAATGATAATGTCTATGAAATCATGGCAAAGCAAATCAATGATTCGGATATTTCTGAATCTGAAAAAGCAAGGCTTACAAAAGCATTGCTTGACAGTAAAAAGACAAAAGTAAACCTTATGATCACCGGCTGCACCGGATGCGGCAAAAGCTCAACAATAAATGCACTTTTTAATGTTGATAAAGACCCTTCATTTGCAAAAAACGAATATGCCAAAGTTGGTGTAAGCGTAGATCCCGAAACAATGGAAATATCCAGATATGAACTGGGAAACCTGATATTATGGGATACTCCCGGGCTGGGAGACGGAAAAAGCAAAGATGAACTTCATAAGAAAAATATTTTCAAAAAACTACACGAAAAGGATGATAACGGTGATCTGCTCATTGACCTTGTGCTTGTAATTGTTGACGGCAGCAACAGAGATATGGGAACATCCTATAAGCTTATAAATGAGATACTTATACCCGAACTTGGCAATGAAGCCGGAAAGCGGATGCTTGTAGCGATCAATAAAGCAGATGTAGCTATGAATAATAACAGCAGACACTTTAATTATGAAACGCATCAGCCCGATGATAAGCTGAAAGAATTTCTCAAAGAAAAAGAGGAATCTGTCAGAAGAAGGATAAAAGAATCTACAGGAATAGATGTTGAAACTATTTGTTACAGCGCAGGCTTCAAAGAAGAAGGAGAGCCGCAGGAAGCCGGATATAATCTTGGTAAGCTGTTTGCTCATATAGTTGAGCATACTCCGGAAGAAAAGAGAATCCATTATGTTGAAAGCATCAATACTAATGAAGATAATTTCAGGAGCAATGATGACAGTTATACAAATGAAATAAATGATATATATGACAATCAATATGATAACAGGATGACATTACCTCCTATTGTACCATTTCTTGCATCGCCGCTTCTTTTTGCGTTATCCAGATCCATGCAAGGCAGTATGCAAGGCAGAAGGACATCAAGCCGCGAACGATCAAGTAACAGATCACTTAGCAGTCCATTTGTCGCTAGTCCGATAGGTCTTATCGCAAGTCTATTAGGTAATGACAATAACCCATTTCGCAGATAATATCAAGCGTTATCTATAAAGGAGATCATAATGAGTACATCTTTCACAGACAATATGCCTACCGATATAAATGACAACAAGGAAGCGTATGACATTGTCATGTCATACCTTGACCAGTCATCTGACAAGCAGATAAATATACTTTTCGCAGGTGCTACCGGCAGTGGAAAAAGCAGCACTATCAACGCCATATTCTCAAAGAATGTGGCTACTGTCGGTGTAAGCGTTGATCCTGAGACGCAGTATATAGATCATTACCGCATAGGCAATCTCACGCTTTGGGACTCTCCGGGACTCGGTGATAACCCAGAGAAGGACAAGCGATATGCAAAGGCTATCGCAAAACTGCTCACCGATAAGGATGACGACGGTGAATACCTTATAGATGCTGTCGTAGTAGTTTTAGATTCATCATCGAGGGATATGGGGACAGCCTACGAGATGATAAACAATTTGATAAAGCCGTATCTTGGTGATGAAAAGCGCATAACCATAGCTCTTAACAAGTGTGATGCAGCGATGAGCGGCAGACACTGGGACGACAATAAGCCTGATGCTACACTTCTAAATTTCCTTGATGACAAGTGCAGATCTGTCAGTGATAGATTGAATGAAGCTACCGGAATAAACAGTAGTCCAATGTTCTATTCATCAATGTATAACTACAATATATCCCGCTTGCTGCTTGCGATCATCAATTCCGTACCCGATGAAAAGAGATATATACTGGCATCCACTCTGAACAAGGAGCCGGATATATGGCAGTACAATGATGATAGAGGAGATTATAACAGGGAGATTGGAGAAAGCTTCAAGATATCTCTGACAGGTGCAGTCAGCGGTGCAGCTTTAGGTGCTTCAGCAGGTGCAAAAGTTGGTTCATTCATTCCCGGCTTAGGTACAGCCGTAGGCGCTATTATCGGTGCGATACTCGGCGGACTGGGCGGACTTTTCGGAATGTAACACTATCGGCGCTGCGTTTGTCAGCGCCGATCTGTGCGTTCAGGACTTCAGACCCTGTATGTGCTTGAATTTGCCGCTGACCTTGTTCGCCTGCGGCGGTGTATCTGTGGGCGTTATCTCTATGTCTGGCAAGCCCTTGCTTTCAAAGAAAGACATGAGCTCGGCGCGGCATTTGGCGAATGCATCCTTGTCGTCGGTGACAAGGCGCAGCTCGAACGCCTTCGGCGCTGTCTGCACAAGCTGGAATCTCTTTACGGACTTTATCTCCTCGAGTATCTTGTACAGCGACATCGGCGCTATCTTCACGCCGCCTTCAAACGAAAGTATATCATCCGTCCTGCCCTCTATCTCCAGCCAGCGTGATGTATTGCCGCAGGAGCAGGGCTCATCATGTACGATAACACGGTCTGTCAGTTCATAGCGTATGAACGGCTGTATGAAGTTCGACAGGTTCGTGATGAGCACCCTGTCGGACTGTGTGCCGAAGGGAACGGGTCTGTAATTCTCATCCACCGGCTCGAGGAACACCCAGTCCTCGTTTATATGCAGGTGATGTGCGGAGCATTCGCAGGCGATCTCGCCGCCCTCGGTGCAGGAATAATGTGTCTGCACATAACATCCGAACTTCTTCGTCAGCTTCTCGCGTATCTCGTCGGTCAGGAGTTCACCGCCGGTGATGACCACATCGGGATGGATGTCAAGCTCATCATAGTCCGCAAGCACCGCAAGGTTTGACGGATAGCCGCTGAGCATAGCGGGCGCAAAGCCGTTGAGCTCCTTTATTATCTGCTCCTCGGGCGCATTCACATCCACCGTGATCTTGTTCTGTTTGCCGGGCATTTTCAGCTGCAGATAACGTGACATACCGCAGGCAAGATAAAAGCCGTAGTTGGCAAATACGCCCGCAGTCCTCCTGCCGTGCTTCATGAAAGCCTTGTAATCCTTCTGCCTTGCAAAGGTGCGGAATGCCGCAACTGCGGAGGATACATCTATACTGCTGCCGTCATAGAGCACCACAGCGGGATTGCCTGTGGAGCCCGACGTTTTGAAGATAAGATATTTGTCGTCTATCATGCGCCCCACATTGTCGATGTCCTTCGTGAACTCGTCAATGCGCGACATCGTGATACTGCGGTCGGTGAGCACATCGTCGAAATTCGCCATCATCACGGGCTTGGTGGTGACGGGCAGATCGGACAGTACATAGTCCTCGCCGATACCGTCAAACAGCTTTCTATAATACGGGCTGTTGGCACGGGCGTGGCTTACGAGCGCCCTCAGCCGCTTCTTCTGCAGTGCCTCGAGCTTATCCCTCGTAAGCCCCGCTCCCTGCTTCGTTTTCAACATAGCCGATACAAGACTCATATATATCCCCTTTCATGCGTATGTGCCCCCTGTACATACATCATATCCATTATACAATATCCCGCGGCTTCGGTCAATTATAATAACATTAGAATGAGATTAAAACTAAGAACAGCGCTTGACAAAGCCGCCCGTATATCGTATAATGTTCGGAAGGGATACCGCACCGGATACGGACAAATGCAGCTTGGGATAGTATCAGGCTTGTATGAATGAGTACCGGATGAGTACAAATTCAACTTCCGAGGATAGTACAGTAGGTTTTGTGCGAATGAGTATCGGATGAGTACAAATTCAACTTCCGAGGATAGTACAGTAGGCTTTGTGCGAATGAGTATCGGGTAAAACCGGGCTTTGCCCGGCGGGTAACACCGGGCTTTGCTTGGCGGCTTTGCCCGGAGGTGGAGGAACGGATGGATCATACAACAAGATTTGACGGGCGTGCGGGAGACTATGCAGCAGGCAGACCGACCTATGCGGAGAAGCTGATAGATCATCTGTATGACCGTGTGATACCGAAGGGTGCGACCATAGCGGATATAGGCTCGGGCACGGGCAAATTCGCAAAGCATCTGCTTGACAGAGGGAGCAACGTCTGTTGTGTGGAGCCCAACGATGATATGCGCAGGGAAGCGGAGAGCGAGCTTTCACGATATCAAGGCTTCCGCAGCGTGAACGGCAATGCAGAGCATACCACGCTCGGTGACGGCTCGGTAGATATAGTCACCACCGCACAGGCCTTTCACTGGTTCGATACACAGAAGTTCCGCAGAGAGTGTACACGGATCATGCGGCACGGCGGCAAGGCGGTGCTGATATGGAATATACGAGATCCGGAGCAGCTCATAAACAGGGAGCTGCAGAGTATATATACCAAGTACTGCCCTCGCTTCGGGGGATTTTCGGGAGGCATCGAGAAGGACGATATACGGATAAAAGAGTTCTTCGGCGGAAGATACGACTATGTGTCCTTTGACAATCCCATGACCTATGACAGGGACAGATTCATCGCAAGGAGCCTGTCCTCATCCTATTCGCTCAAAGAGGGCGACGACAGATACGGCGAATACATCGATGCCCTGACGGAGCTGTTTGAACGGTGTGCCGAAGGCGGCACGGTATCCGTGACCTACCGCTCTGCGGCATATATCGGAGAATAAGGGGGAATACCATGTCCAAGGCGCTTATCGTAATAGATATGCAGAATGATTTTCTGTGGGAGAAGAGAGACCCAAAGTTCTGCTATGACACCGAGAAGCTTGTGAATGAAGTGAACAAGGCGGCGGCAGAGTATAAGGCAAAGGGCTATGATATCATATATATCGCGCAGATGTTCCCGAACATCATCACCAACAAATGGATAATAGGCTTCTCCATCAATGGCACGCCCGGTGCGGAGCTGTACGACAAGATGGAAATAGTATCCGATCTCTACTTCGAGAAGAATTTTCCCGATACATATACCTCGAAGAAGTTCCGCGAGTTCGCACAGGAGCGCGGCTATACCGAGGTGGTGCTGTGCGGCGTGGATGAGTGCGGCTGCGTGGGCGCTACCGCAAAGGGCGCGGTAAAGGCAGGCTCAAAGGTGTATATGCTCACAGATGCGATTGGCAGACGCTTCCCCGATGAAAAGGTGCAGAAGCTGCGCACAAAACTTAAAGCGATCGGCGTGGAATACATATAATGAAACGGCGGCAGAAGATCTCTGCCGCCGTTTCATTATGCACAGCTGATGGGGAAGACAGCCATGCACCGGGTAAAGGAGGATATCAATCAAAGAGTTCTTTCGGGAGTTCATCAAGGGTTATGACCTTGTCGCTGTTGTATACAGCTTTGAGGTTGTCCTTGTCCTGCTTTTCTATAAATTCGGTGTGCCATATCATGAACCATGACCACAGGTCGCCGTCGGTCTCAAACTGCGATACGGGAGGGACATTGCCGCACTCGTGGAATGCCATAGGCTTGCCGGTGTCCATCGCAGTCAGCTTGCCCCATGCCTTTTTATTGGTGGAGTTGTCGTAGTTGTCGGAGCCTACTATGTCACAGTACTCATCGCCGGGATACCAGCCGTCCTTGACATCGCCGGAGTATCCGAGCACCCATATAAGATTGTTGAGCCCGAATTTGTTGGTGTAGCGGTCATACATCATCTGCCACAGCTTTATGAAGTTCTGTCCGCCCTTCTTGCCCCACCAGAACCATCCGCCGTCAAACTCGTGGAACGGGCGCCAGAATACGGTCACGCCTGCGTCACGAAGCTCGGTCAGAGCAGCGGCAGCCTTGTCCCAGTTGGCGATCATCTTCTCATACTCGGGCGTGCCCTCGGTGAGGAGCTTGTCAAAATCGGGCACGTCCTCCAGAGATTCGGTATATCCCTTGCCGTTGATGCCGGTGTGCCAGCATATCGTCACAAGTCCGCCCTTCTCGTCCCATGCCTTGGCACGCTCCACAACGCCCTTGAAATCACCGTTCATGAAATCGAGGCCGCGCATTGCGGGAAGCTTGCCGGTGTACTTTTCGATGATGTCCATCTCATAGTCGGGGCTGGTCTTCCATGTGCTTTCCTGCTGGCAGGAGAGCATATATGTGCCGAAATTTTCACACATATAATCGTATATCTTCTGAGTGCGTTCATCCGCATCGGGATTGGACAGCGTGTGCTCATACGAAGATGAGGTCTGTTGCACCGCGCTCACATTGTTCATATTCCCTGCCGCGCAGCCAGAAACAGCTGCCGAAAGAATAAGAGCCGAACATATCATTGAAAAAGTCCTTTTCATAATATCACCCGCTGTATCATAGTCCTGCACGGCTCGCGCCGTCCTTCTTTAGCTTTATTCTATCACCATGCCGACAGGATTTCAAGAAGAAATTCTGAACAACTTGACCCATGTAAATGTTAAAATCACAAAGATAGCATATTAATGAGAGTGAAAAGTGATTGACATACAGTGTGAGCGGTGGTATAATCAAGAATATAAAACTAACCGCTTAAAACTTACCAAATAAGTTCATCAACCGGAACATAGGGTGATATATTATGAAAGAGAAGCGCCATGATATAGATATGGTCGTAGATTATATCACAAAGAGATTTAAAGAGATATACAGATATGAGGAAAAGGATAAACAATGCCTGTTCTATCTTCCTGATGGATGTACTATGAAAATCGTACCGCTCCGATGGGGAACAGAGTTCTCTTTAGTAATGAACTATATAAGTCCGGATGATAATGATGATGGTGACCAATATTGGCTCGACGATTATTCTTCTGTAGATGATATGTTCGATGCAATGCTTGAAGAAACCAAGCGGCCAATTGACTGAAGGCACTGATCATGATCGGAACAGACTTGTTTATGCCTTGTGCCGCAAACGATAATTGTTCTTCAATATTTCGTGGGCAGTCTTAAAAGGAGAAGATAGTATGACTAGCCTTATTGTAGTTCATGCTTCATTGATAAAAGGCAAGAGTGTTGTGACATTAAGTGATAAGTTACCCCTTGATATAAACACACCGTATATCGCTGAAGTAAACGGAAACGAATATGTATATGGACTGACACACAATGAATATATCATCACTTTTTCGGAAGATATCGGGATCAAAGGCGGAGATATTATCCGGATATGCTAAAAAATCTATGCTGAATGGGAAAAAATTATAGTGGGGGTGAGCATATGAAGATAGAGAAAAATATATATCCGTACAATCCCGAGGTAAAGCAGTTCCCGTTCTTCCTATCGGGCATAGGCGGGAGTGCCTATCAGCCGTCGGTAGAAAGGCCAAACGGCTACCAGTGGCATCAGATATTCCATTGTGCATCGGGGCACGGCACAGTGATCACCGAAACACTGACCGCACAGATACATCCCGGAGATTACTTTTTCCTGCCGAAGGATCAGCCGCATTCATACTATCCCGAAAAGGAGAAATGGGACGTACGCTGGGTATCATTTGAAGGGTCTGCCTGTGACGATACGCTGGAGAGACTGCATATGTCCCTGCCTGCGGTCATACATCCCGACAAGGACAATACCCTTGAAAAGACATTCGATAAAATGGTCACAGCCATAGAAACGGATATACTCTACTCCGACTATCGCTGCTCGGGCTATATCTATGACTATATACTGGAGTTCCACAGATATATGAGCAGTGAGACGAGCAGCGAAAAGAGCCGCAATACCACGATGCTCATGCCTGCGCTGCGGTATATGTATGAGCAGTTCAAGACGGATATGTCCGTCACGGAGCTCAGTGCGCTCGTAGGGGTGACACCACAGCACTTCTGCCGTGTCTTCGGCAAAACGATGGGCATGCGCCCGGTGGAGTTTCTCAATAAGATACGCATAGAGGAGGCAAAGCGCCTGCTGTCGCAGACGGATTTCACGGTAGCAAAGGCGGCAGAGCAGTCGGGCTTCCGCGATACCTGCTATTTCAGCACGCTGTTTCGTAGATATACGGGCGTGTCCCCCTCCGCATATAAGAAGGAGCTTTTATGACCATTGTGATTTGAACATCACGGCTGTGTAATATGCTAAAAATATCATCTTGAAATCGACCGTGTTCTAATGTAATATATACTTAGACACTTGTACAAGCGAGGTAAATATGAAACTTATCGACAATATACAGAATGCGATAGACATATCGGTGGAGAATGGCGAGGCTGCAGGCGTCGGCGTGCTCGTATACAAGGACGGCAAGGAGGTGCTCTTTGCCGCGGGCGGTCATGCCGATATCGAGAACGGCAGGAGAATAGAGCGCGATACCATATACCGCATGTACTCCATGTCAAAGCCCGTCACAGGTGCGGCTGCGATAATACTTGCAAGTGAGGGCACGATAGACCTTGCTGCGGATGTGGCAGACTATCTTCCCGAATTTGCGGTGCAGAACACCCGTGAGAACGGTATGCTCCGCCCCGTGAAGCGCCGCATGACGGTGAAGGATCTGCTCAATATGACATCGGGCGTGGCATATCCCGGCGATGATGATACCGCAGGGATGCATTCGGGTGAAGTATTTGCCCAAATAGACAGGCGGCTGTATACCGACTCTCCCGTCACCACAAGGGAGTTCTCCGAAATGATGGGCAGAAATGAGCTGCAGTTCGACCCGGGCAGCCGTTTCAGATACGGCGCAGGTGCAGATATACTCGGCGCACTCATCGAGCGTGTGAGCGGAATGTCGTTCGGCGACTATCTCAGATCAAGGCTGTTTGATCCGCTGGGCATGGAGGATACGGATTTCTATGTCCCCGCAGACAAGCAGCACAGACTGTCCAAGGTGTACGAATACAGCGACGACGGTCTGCGCGAGAACAAGACCAATCACCTGGGGCTGCGCTATATGCGTGATATACCCGCCGCATTTGAATCGGGCGGCGCAGGCATATGCTCCACCCTTGAGGATTACGCAAAATTCGGCACTATGCTGCTTGCAGACGGCGAGTACAACGGCAGACAGGTAATGTCAAAGGCCGCAGTAAGATTTTTCACACACGGCGGCATAGAAGCGGAGCAGAGGCGTGAGCTGTGGAACGGCTGGGGTTGGACAAAGGGCTACGGCTACGGCAATCTCATGCGCGTATGCGAGGATGAGAACCTGACCACGCTGTTCTCATCAAAGGGCGAATACGGTTGGGACGGCTGGCTCGGCACATTCTTCTCGAACGAGCCGCAGCACGGCATAACATACCTGCTCGGCGTACAGCAGATAGATATGTCCAAGACAGGCGTACTCACAAGACGCATAAAGAATATGATAATGAGCGAACTAACGTAAGAATGGAAGGATAATATGGCACTTGCACAGACACCGCCTATGGGCTGGAATTCATGGAACAGCTTCGGCTGGAACATCAGCGATGAGCTGATACGCACCACAGCAGACTTTTTCGCGGAGAGCGGTCTCAGGGATGCGGGCTATGAGTATATCATAATCGACGACTGCTGGAGCGAAAGGCAGCGCGGCAAGGACGGCAGGCTCGTCCCGGACAAGGACAAGTTCCCTCACGGGATGAAGTCGCTGGCGGACTACATACATTCCAAGGGGCTCAAATTCGGCATGTATTCCTGTGCAGGCACACATACCTGCGGAGGCTATCCCGGCAGCTTCGAGCATGAGTTCACGGATGCCGAGACCTTTGCGGAGTGGGAGGTAGACTACCTCAAATACGACTACTGCTACAAGCCGCTGGCGGCAGACGGTGCCAATCTGTACAGACGCATGGCTATGGCACTGCGCAGCTGCGGCAGAGATATAGTTTTCTCCGCGTGCAACTGGGGCGCTGACAAGGTATACGACTGGATACGTTCATCGGGTGCGCAGAGCTTCCGTTCAACAGGCGATATACAGGACAACTGGTTCAACGTGAAGGGCATAATCGACTCGCAGATAGACAAGCAGCCATACGGCGGCAGCTACTGCCATAATGACATGGATATGCTGGTGGTAGGCATGCACGGCAATTCGGACAACACCGATGTGCTCGGCGGAGTTGTGGGCGGCTGCACGGACACCGAATACAAGACACATTTCGCGATATGGGCGATGATGGATTCTCCTCTCATCATCGGCTGCGATGTGCGGAAAATGACCGACACCACAAAGGAGATACTCACTAACCGCGATATCATATCCATAAATCAGGACATCGAATGCAGAGGGCCTTACTGCATAAGGCAGTGGAACAATCCCGAAAATGTGTTCGCACTGATAAAGCCGCTTTCCACGGGAGAGTATGCGATAGGCCTGTTCAATCTCAGCGACAAGCGCGCGGAAATGTCACTGCAGTTCTATGACATCGGTCTGCCTGCATCCTCGGGCAGGGGGCTTGAGATGTACGACTGCTATGCACACACCGCTGCGGGCACATTCACCGAAAGATATGTGACACAGCTTGAGTCCCACGACTGTGCGGTATTCAAGGCAAAAGTGAAGCTCGTATGAATTACAGGACGTGCAAAGAATGCGGGAAGGAGCTGCTTGCGGATGATATCGCCATACACCGCAAGCTGATCGACCGCAATGCCGGTGAATTCTTCTGCATGGACTGCCTTGCAGGAAAGCTGTGCGTCACCCGTGACAAGATAGAAGCGCTCATTGAGTATTACCGCAAGTCGGGCAACTGCACATTGTTCGTATAGGCAGGCGCCGCATGGATATTCCATGCGGCGCCCTTATGCTTCTGTGGACTTTTCCCCGTGAGTCACAGATACGTATTCATTTACTTAATCACGGTATGAGCCACAGTATACTTTATTGGGATCAAATACTATGATAAATGAACATATGAGCGGAAACAACACTTTAGCAACTGCAAATCCATCGGAGCCGCTGAAGGCTTTGGCAAATCTGTAGTTTACCCAGATAGAAGATATCAAAGAGACTATACCGACAACTATCGCACAAAACAATAATAGCAACCAAAGTATATACGGAAGATCTTTAAGCCCTCTGTTCATAATGTTCAACACTGCATAAGCAACAGTAGCAGCTGTATATACAGATGAAAATTCGCTGTCTCCCGAAGCGATCATAGCGTAAATGTATTTGTTATATACCGGTATAAATGCTTTCCAGCCCTGTACTCCGGCTTTTCTAAAGCACATATAATCTGCTGCGAATGTCAGAAGGGAATAGATAACTGCTATGATTATTATTGTCATTAAGATCTGTGATTCCATCGTATAATCCTCCTCTTTTTCAATGTCCAAATGCGATGTTATCTGACATCGTCAGACAAATTTTATCATATTATTTCGTTCTTGTCAAGGTCGGCCCGGCCCGCAGTGATTTCGTTGATGTTTGCCTGCAAACAGGTATTATATGCGGCGGTTTTTATGACATATTTAGAATATGGCGATATATCATTGACAAGTGCGGAGGAATATAATATAATAACATCAATGAGGGAGTAGCATACTCTTTATGAGCAGCAAGTCAACATACTGGCTTTTGCCTGGCTTGCTTTAAATTGCGAGACTCATGTATATCTTTATCGGTGAAGTGCCGCTTTAGCTATGCATGGGGACTGTATGAGTTTTTCGGACATGGCTTCAGGCCGTGTCCGTTTTGTTTTGCGGCGAGCCGATATACAGTGAGGGATAAAAATGGGAAAGACATTCACATCGGAGCACAGCTATGACACGGTGATACGGCGCATGAAAATGGTGGTACCCGCGATGGTGCTGTGCATGATCGGCGACTACTGCATAGGCGCAGAGCCGAAAGGCAGCGAGGTCATAGGCATCATGAGCACGGGCTGGCTCACCATAAGCGACCTGCGGATAGGCATATCCAATCTGTTCGGGGCGATCGGCAGTGTGCTATATGCCATCGGCGCGCTCGAATTCATCAGCTTCCTGCTGTACAGGGCGAAGTCGCTCACAAGCAGGGCGGACAGGACATGGGTGAA
>JAEEGL016663556.1_pt1 | contig 11997 bp, 8 predicted proteins | sample 9134231 | NCBI WGS metagenome assembly JAEEGL01 (sample SAMN16246548, study PRJNA631951) | gut metagenome | biome: gut microbiome; feature: rumen; material: fiber-attached | host: Bos | place: Iran: Karaj | collected 2018-10
CCACGGCCAGCTCACCGCCGAGGACAAGGCCTTCGAGATGCAGCGCTTCAAGGAGGGCAAGACACATATTATGGTGGCCACCACGGTCATCGAGGTGGGCGTCGACGTACCCAACGCCACGGTGATGGTCATCGAGAACGCCGAACGCTTCGGCCTCTCGCAGCTCCACCAGCTGCGCGGCCGCGTGGGCCGCGGCGCCGACCAGAGCTACTGCATCCTCATGACCAAGGACAACCTCGGCAACACGTCGCTCGAGCGCATACGCACCATGTGCCGCACCACCGACGGCTTCCAGATAGCTGAGGCCGACCTGCGCCTGCGCGGCCCGGGAGACATGCAGGGCCTGCAGCAGAGCGGCATGCTCGACCTCAAACTCGCCTCCATCGTCGACGACGAACCCCTCGTGGCCGCCACCCGCAACGAAGTCCACGACCTCCTCGACAATGACCCCACACTAGCACGCTACCCCGAACTGCGTCGCCATATCGTCAACTCAAGAAACAAGATACTATGGGGCAAGATAAGCTGACATTGGTGGCCGAAGAAGGCGCTTCTCTGTCGAGCGGCAGCCTGCGGCTGTATGCCCTGCCCTACGGCTGTGTGGATTTGTATAATTACGACCCGCTGAACCGCCGCTGCGCCGTAGGCATCATGGTGGCCAACGAATACCGCCGACAAGGCTACGCCCTAGCCTTGCTCCGCGAGCTCGAACAACTGGCAATTGCCAACTGGCAACTGCACTGCCTCTACGCCGACATCGCAGCCATTAACACCGCCTCACTGGCCCTCTTCACCAAGGCAGGCTACACCGAGTGCGGCCGCTTCAAAGAGTGGCTCGAATACGACAGCCACTTCATCGACAACATACGCATGCAGAAATTGCTATGAAAAAGAAGACAAGCATCATACTAGCAATACTAGTCGTACTAGGGCTACTAGGAGCACTAGGCCTGCTAACCCTCCTCAACTCGCGCACTGCAAACACAGAGCCTGTCCGCATCTACCTGCCCGAAGGCAGCACCTACGAGGCAATGTGCGACAGCCTCGGCGCCTCCTCCACCTTCCGACTCATGGCACGCACCCTCAAGCTCGACGAACGAGTACGGCCAGGCAGCTATGTGGTGCAGCCACAGATGAGCGAACTAACACTCGTCCGCAAGCTCCGCAACGGCCAGCAGGACCCCATACGTCTCACCATAGGCAAGTTCCGCACCCCAGACCAGCTCAACGACTATCTCAACCATAAGTTGATGCATAATAATTTCAACTATTCACTTTCAACTTTCCACTTGGTCCTACCCGACACCTACGAGTTCTACTGGACGGTAACGCCGGAGCAGTTCATGCAGCGGATGGAAAAGGAATATGACAAATTCTGGATGGAAGAAGTTGGTGCGAATGGCGAATATCGCTTTGAAATGTTGTCGATGAGCGACTTCATCCCCGACATACAACTTGCAACAATTATCATCGCTTCAATCGTCGAGGAGGAAACCAACTACGGGCCCGAGAAGCCACTGATAGCCAGCGTATATTGGAACCGTCTGGAACGCGGCATACCTCTGCAGGCCGACCCGACGGTGAAGTATGCCGTAGGCGACTTCACCCTGCAGCGCATACTGCACAAGCACCTCGCCACCGAGAGTCCCTTCAACACCTACCTCCACGCTGGACTTCCGCCTGCCCCCATCTGCCTGCCTTCGAAAGCCACCATCGATGCCGTAATAGCAGGAGAAGACATGGAATCCAATTATCTCTATTTCTGCGCCTCCGACAAGATGGACGGCACCCACCGCTTCGCCGCCACCCTCGCCGAGCACAACCGCAACGCCGCCGCCTTCCACCGCGCACTCTCGGCCCGCGGCATCCGATAGCACCATTCCGACAAGACCTGTTTTTCAATCGTTTTACTATTGTTCTTCGGTTGTTCTTCGGTGTATGACCGAAGAACAACCGAAGAAATACCGAAGAAATACCGAAGAAATGACCTACCCAACGGCTAGCACGAGCTGTTTCGGGGTTAAAAAAAGTTAAAAACAAGGGGCTGTCGACAACAAAAACACTTATTTTGTATCTAATAGTAAAATAATTCGTATTTTTGCTTTTTAATACGAGTAGCAAATTTCAACTGCAATTGAAACATAACAAGCACATAATAAGACTTATAGCGATCGTCTTGGTCACCATCGCCACTTCGCGCGCAGGCGCGCAACATGTGGTAAGCCCTTGTCCCGAGGTGCTGATTGACCAGAAATACGACCATATCGGGAGCGATGTGTACCGCCGTCAGGGATGGGATACCGTGACGACCTGCACGACAAACACCCTCGAGCTAAGCGCCGAACCCTACATACCGGTACAGTATTTCAACGGCACATATATCGTAGAGGAGGTCCCCTACAATCCCCCCGACCCGACGTTTGCACGCGGTACGGCAATGCCCATCTCGACCGACGACAACTTCGCCAACGTGATTACACAGATACCGTTCAACTTCTATTTCTTCGGAATCAAGAAGGAACAGTTCTGCCTTGGTGCCAACGGGTTGGTGTCGTTCAGCTCGGGAATACACACGGTATACGGTTCGGCAAACGACCCGGGAATGCAGTGTCCGTGGCAATATTCGGCACCGATACCCTGGACGAACAACACCACCGGCGCCCCTATGGACCTGAACGTGATGCGCGACGCCATATACGGCATCTATGAGGACACCCACCCGCTGGGCTCCTACCTTACAGGCAACCAGGGCATCTACTACGGTATTCAGGGAGAATGGCCCTGCAGAAAGATTATCTGCTCATGGAAAGGCATCCCCCCATACCCCGGCAGCCAGAACCTGAACAACCGTTGCACCTACCAGATTGTGTGCTACGAAGGCTCTAACATCATCGAGGTGCATGTGCAGCACCGCGGTGTTAACACCAGCTGGCAAAACGGCGTAGGCATCATAGGCATCCAAAACGCCACGGGCACACCGCAACAACAGGGGCCCCTGGGTGACCCCACCAACTATGTGGTACCCAACTCGCCGGCGGCCTTCTTCCCCGCAGGACGCAACACCTTCAATACCGAACTCAGCAACACCGCCTATCGTTTCACGCCACAGGGCACCACGCAAATGACCTACTACTGGTATCGTATTTACGACGACGGACGGCCCAACGACACCCTTACTAACAACCAAAACGACACCAACGGCTACTTCCTCCCCATGGATGAGACCGACACCGAGCACCCCACACGAACCAAAGCATACGTGTCGCCGCACGGCGTGTCGAGATATGTGCTGAGCCTTAACTTCAAAAACGCCGACACCACATGGTATCACCTGCGCGACACCATCACCATCGGCCGCGACACAGCCAACACCCTCGGCATACAGCATGCCGCCGAACCCGACACAAGCAGGCGCAGGAACGTGTGCCAGGGGAAGAGCACCACCTTGTCGCTGGCAATACCACCCGACCAGACGGCCAAAACCATCAATTGGACGGTGATGCGCGTGCTTAACGGCACGTCGGTGCTGATGCCCGAATCGATGTACAGACTCGACGCCACCCGCCGCAACATCACCGTACATCCCGACCCGATGATCGACACCCTGCCCGAGAACAAGATTGACTCGATAGTGGTGATGGCCACCTGTGACTTCAGCAACGGCTGCACCAACTTCGACACTTTCCTGCTGAGGGTGTTCCCAAATTTCGACACCACGGAAGTCAAAGGCATATGTATTGGCGAGACCTTCCATTGGAACGCCAACGGGCAGGACTACACACAGAGCACCTCAAGTCCTGTGGCGCGGCTGCAATCGGAGCCCGGCTGTGACTCGGTGGTACGACTCCACCTCACGGTCTACGACAGCAGCATAGTGATTGACTCACGTGTGGAGTGCAAGCCCCTGCGCTGGATCAACGGCAAGCTCTACACCACCTCGAACACCGCCACGATGGAAGGCGACACCATACGTCTCGTCAACAGTTGGGGCTGCGACTCGGTGGTGCGGCTCGACCTCAAGGTATACCCCGTGACGCCGAAGATAGAGAGCAGCATCGAGCAGTTCGACTTTGACCACCCCGAAGCTGTGCTCACAGACGTCAGCACAGGCAACGACAGCCGCCGCTGGATATTCCCCACCGGTCCCGACCAGACCTCGTCCACGGCCTACTACACAATGCCCACAGGTATGGACGAAGCCGAGATACGCCTGGTGGCCTACAGTCCCTACGGCTGCTCCGACACAGCGACATTGATACTGCCCTTCAACGGCGAAACATTCTGGATACCCAACATCTTCACACCCGACGACCCGGCTGGCAACGCCCTCTTTGCCCCCGTAAGCACCGGCACCCTGACACAGGTGATGTATATCTACAACCGCTACGGCATGCTAGTATACCACTGCGAGGGTCTGGACTGCGCTTGGGACGGCCGCGACCGCGACGGCAACCCCTGCCGCCAGGACGCTTACGCCTACGTGATACGTTACACAAACAAATACAAGCCCGAACAGACAGTTACCCGCAAAGGAGCGGTGACGCTGATAAGATAATAGTTGAAAAATGAAAACCATGAAATATAAGAAAGCATTAGCTTTGGCCGTTATGGCCATCGGTATCGGCAGCGTGGCTGCACAGGAGGTGGTGAGTCCCTGCCCCGAAGTAAAGATCGAGCAGCGGCCAGTGAACATGAACGACCCCTACTATACCCAGAACCCCTTATATGTTAACCAGGGCTGGGATACTGCGGTGACATGTTCGGTACACTCTCTGGTGCTCACCGCAGAGCCCTACATTCCCGTGCAGTATTTCAACGGCACCTATCTTGTAGAGCAGGTGCCCTATAACCCGCCCGACACATCGTTCTCACAAGGCACACGCATGCCTATCGGTATCGACGATGTCTTCGCCGACCAACACACGAACATACCCTACCCGTTCTTTTTCTTTGGCATTCAAAAGACGTCGTTCCGCATCGGTGCCAACGGTCTGGTGACCTTCTGCAGCCCGACCGACTTCGGCAGCGGCAACTCCTGTCCATATGCTTTCCGTTCGAGCAACCAACTACCATGGAATGGAACTGCGGGGCATGCAGACCCTTTTAACCAAGCAAGAATGCGCGATGCCATCTACGGCGTGATGGAAGACACCCACCCCGGCCACTTTGTGGGGTCGGAAAACAACAGGGTAGACGGCATCTACTATGGCATCCAGGACCAGTTTCCCTGCCGTAAAATCATCTGCTCGTGGAAAGAAGCCCCAAACTATGGCGACTACACCCACAAAGGCACCTACCAGATTGTATGCTACGAAGGTTCCAATATCATCGAAATCCATGTCAAGCAACGCCGATGCTGCCCCACAACCTCCGATGCACTTATAGGCATACAGAACGCCACCGGCCAACCACAGACGCAAGGTCCCATGGGCAGTTCAAACTCCTATGTGACACCCAATTCGCCAGCAGCCTTCTGGCCAAACGGATACAACGTTTTCACATCTAATATTGACACATTGGCATTCCGCTTCACGCCGCAGGGCACTACGCAGAAGACTTACTATTGGTACCGCATATACGACGACGGACGCCCCAACGACACACTGACGCAGAACCCCAACGACACCAACGGTTGGTTCGAACCTATGGATGCCAACGATCCCGACCATCCCACCCTGACAAAAGCCCATGTGTCGCCAATCTGCAACTCGCGCTATGTGCTAAGCCTTAGATTCAGAAATGCCAACAACGACTGGTATATCCTGTGCGATACTATTACCATAGGCTACGACCACCAGAACGACATGCAGCTGAAGCAGGCCGCCGAACCCGACTCCAGTCGCCAGCACGACATCTGCCAGGGACATAACACCACTGTGTCGCTACTCATACCCCCCAATATTACACCGAGGATAAAATCCTGGACCGTATCTCGCATACTGAACGGGCAAAACAGAACGTTGCCACAGTCGATGTACAACATCGATCCCGAACAGATGAACCTCACCCTGCTGCCAGACCCGCAGTTCGACACCCTGCCGAAGAACAAGATTGACTCCATACGCATACAGTCATTCGTCGAATTCACCAACGACTGCACAAACTTCGACACCTTCCTAATCCGCGTATTCCCCAACTTCGACACTGTGGAGAAAGCTGGTATCTGCCAAGGCGAGACCTTCTACTGGCCCTTGGACCACCACAGCTACACACAGAGCACCACCTCGCCCAAGGTCACCCTACAGTCGAGCCCGGGATGTGACTCGGTGGTACACCTCGACCTCACCGTCTCGAGCAACAGCCTAACCGTGGACACCATCGTTGACTGCAAGCCCGTGAAATGGATCGATGGCAAATGGTACTACTCCTCCAATACCGCAACCGCCGAAGGCGACACCATAGTGCTGCAAAATCAGTGGGACTGCGACTCGGTGGTGCGCCTCAACCTCACCATCTATCCCCTCACAGCCAAGCTGACAAGCAGCGTGGACCATTTCGACATGAATAATCTTGACGTGGTGCTCACCGACATCTCCACTGGCGGCGACAGCCGTCGCTGGATACTGCCCACAGGTCCTGAGCAGACCGCGGAAGTGGCCTACTACACCATTCCCGCCAACTACGACGAAGCCGACATATTCCTAATAGCCCACAGCCCCTACGGCTGCGTCGACACCGCCGAGATAGTCATCCCGCTCAACAAAGAGTTCTTCTGGGTACCCAACGCCTTCACCCCTGACAATCCCGTCGGCAACGAGCTCTTCGGCTCAGTGAGTGTAGGCACTCTCACGCAGGAGATGTATATCTACAACCGTTGGGGTGAGCAGGTATACTACTGCTCAGGCGTCGACTGCACATGGGACGGCCACGACACCCACGGACGCGTTTGCCCACAAGGTGCCTACGTATACATCATCCGCTACACCAATACCTTCGAGCCCAAGAAGACTCAGATTATCAAAGGCTCCGTAACACTGATTAGATAACCATGAAGATTGCTGTTGTAGGAGCCACAGGCCTCGTGGGCCGTGAGATGCTCACCGTGCTCGCCGAGCGCGGCTACGCCAACGAAGAGATTATTGCCGCTGCCTCGGAACGTTCCATTGGAAAGCAGATAGACTTTGCCGGCCGCAAACTCACGGTCGTAAGCGTCGACGACGCCATCGCTGCCCGACCGCAGTACGCTATCTTCTCGGCCGGCGCCGCAGCCTCGCGACAATATGCGCCACGCTTTGTCGAGGTGGGCACCACGGTGATCGACAACAGCTCGGCCTGGCGCAAGGTGCCGGAGATACCGCTGGTGGTTCCCGAGATAAACATTGACGTAGCCACTAACGCATTAGCGCAATCACGCAATCACGCAATCATCATCGCTAACCCAAACTGCTCGACCATCCAAATGGTGCTAGCCATCTCGGCCCTCGAACGTGAATACGGTATCCGCCGTCTCGTCATCTCCACCTACCAGAGCATCACAGGCACCGGCATCAAAGCCGTGCGCCAATTGGAAGCCGAAGAACGCGGCGAGACTCCCGCCGAAATGGCATACCCCTACCCCATCCACCGCAACCTCTTTCCCCACGGCGGTGACTTCCTGCCCGACGGTTACACCACCGAGGAACAGAAGCTCGTCGACGAGACCCGCAAAATATTTGCCGACCCCTCAATAGCCATTACCGCCACGGTGGTGCGTGTACCAGTCGTTGGTGGTCACAGTGAAGCAGTGAATGTGGAACTACTCAAGGACTACGACCTCGACGAGGTGTGCCGCCTCATAGCAGCTACGCCTGGTGTGATACTCTACGACGACCCTGCAACCAACAAATATCCCATGCCCATCCTCTCGCACCACCGCGACGAGGTGTGGGTGGGCCGTATCCGCCGCGACCCCTCGCAAACCAACAGCCTCAACCTATGGGTATGCGCCGACAACATCCGCAAAGGCGCTGCCACCAACGCAGTGCAGATAATGCAGGAACTTATTCATCGGAGTTAAAACAAATGAAGAAGATATTATTTGCCATATTTGGTGTTTTGTTGCTGTGCTCGTGCAACAAGCCTCTCCTTGACGACGAGCGCACCTTCGACAAAGGCGTCTGGAACCGCTTTACACCCGAGGTGTATGAGGTCAACGTCGGCAACATAGAAGACTACTACAATATCGATGTCACAGCCGTCATTGACACCGCCGTCTATCGCTACAAGACCGTGCCTCTACTCTTCAACATCTACTCCCCCAACGGCGAGCAGCGCTCGTTCTACGCCGAGGTGCCCTTCACCGAGAATGGCCGCTGGCGCGGCGAGATGCTGCCAGGGACAAAGAGCATGCGCACCACCGACCGTCGCATACGCACCTTCTTCAGCTTCAACAGTACAGGCAAGCACCGAATGGAGATAGTCCAGACAACCTCGCAGTACGACCTCGAAGGCATCCACTCCATCCGCGTCACTATCAGCAAGGCTCCGCTGGACTACGACATGGATAAATGATTGACGTCTCCATCAACCCCAATATTGACAGGATAGCCCTCCGACTGAAGACTATCCCCGAGAATCCTGGCGTCTACCAGCACCTCGACGCCGACGGCAAGGTCATCTACGTCGGCAAGGCCCGCAACCTTCAGAAGCGCGTCTCCTCCTATTTCTCGCACTACGACGACAAGAGCGCCAAAATAAAGATGCTTGTACGCAACATCTACGACATCCGCGTCACCGTGGTGGCTACCGAGGTCGACGCACTGCTCCTCGAGAACAGCCTCATCAAGCGCTACCAGCCGCGCTACAACTCGATGCTCAAGGACGACAAGTCCTATCCCTACCTGTGCATCACCGACGAGGAGTATCCACGCCTGCTCTACACACGCCGTCACAACATCAAAGGGCAGTACTTCGGTCCCTACCCCAACGGTCGTATACTCCGCGAACTACAGGACATCATACGCTCACTCTTCCAATATCGCACATGCGACCACATGGGCAAGCGACCCTGCATGAAGCACCAGATAGGCCTTTGCGGCGCCCCTTGCGCGGGTCTACAGAGCCGTGAGGACTATCTTGCCACCATAGAAAACATTCGCCGCATTCTAAAGGGCGACTTCGGTGACATACTCGACGAGATGAAACGCCAGATGTATGCCGCCGCAGCAGAGCTGCACTTCGAGAAGGCCGAAGTCATCAAGCGCAAGCTGCACCTGCTGGAGGAATACCAGAGCCGCTCAACTGTGGTCGACACCCGCGTGACCGACGTCGACGTGGTCTCCATCCTCAGCGACGAACGCTATGCATACGTCAGCTTCATGCGCGTGAAGCACGGCGCCATCATCTACAGCATCTGTAACGAGATAAAGAAACAGCTCGACGAGAGCGACGAGGATATACTCTCCACCGCAGTGCCCGCACTGCACGAGCAGTCGCAAAGCACAGCCGACGAAGTTATCCTGCCCTTTGCCATTCCCGAACTGCCCGAAGAGTATCTCAAACAGACCTTTGAACCCAAAGGCGACCGTCGTAAGCTCCTCGAACTCTCGCTCCGTAACGTCAAGAGTTACCAGAAGCAGTGCCGCCACCAGCGTGCGCTGACGCAGGGCGACGCAGCACCGCAGGCCGTGAAGGTGCTCGAGAGGTTACAGAAAGCCCTGCAGTTACCCACCATGCCCATGGAGATAGAGTGCTTCGACAACAGCAACATACAGGGCGCCTACCCAGTGGCGGGCATGGTGCGCTTCAGCGCAGGCAAGCCCAACCGCAACGAATACCGTAAGTTCAATATTAAAAACGTCGAAGGTCCCGACGACTACGCCTCTATGGCCGAGGTTATCGAACGTCGCTACAGCCGCCTCTCCTCCGAAGGCAAGCCTCTGCCTGACCTACTCATCGTCGACGGAGGCGAAGGCCAGATGCATGTAGCCCGCGAGGTAATTGTCGGCCGTTTGCATCTCAGCATTCCCATTGCCGGCCTCGCCAAGGACGACCGCCACCGCACCAACGAACTGCTTTGCTTCGACGCTGACGGCGAGATACGCACCGTAGGTCTCAAGCCCACCGACGCCCTATTCCACCTCCTCGAGCAAATACAGAACGAGGTGCACCGCTTCGCCATCACCTTCCACAAAGACAAGCGCTCCAAGGGCACCTTCCGCACCTCGCTCACCGACATCCCCGGCATAGGTTCCAAAACAGCCCACGACCTGCTGCTTCGCTTCGGCAGCGTAAAGCAAATCTCACTGCAGACCCTCGACGACCTCGCCGCCGCCATCGGTCCTGCCAAAGCCCAGCTGGTCTACGACCACCTGCACAATCAGTAAAGGAAATTGTTATACGGATAACGTATTGCGTGGATGCGCGACACCTCGTTGTAGAGGGTGTCACGTAGCGCATCGATGTTCTGCTTCTCGGCAGCCGAAATGAAAAGCTTGTTCGCCGTATTCTCATACACCATAGGCTCCTCTTCGTCGTCTTCCTTTAGCACAGCATCAATCTTGTTATATACCAAGATAGTGGGCTTGTCGGCGGCACCGATGTCGGCTAGGGTGCGGTTGACGGCGGCTATCTGTTCCTCGTGGTCCGGATGCGATATGTCGACGACATGCAGCAGCAAGTCGGCCTCCACCACCTCGTCAAGCGTGCTCTTGAAGCTCTCCACCAGCTGCGTCGGCAGCTTGCGGATAAAGCCGACGGTGTCGGTAAGAAGGAACGGCAGGTTGCCTATCACCACCTTGCGCACCGTAGTGTCGAGCGTGGCGAAGAGTTTGTTCTCAGCGAAGACGTAGCTCTTGGAAAGTAGATTCATGAGGGTACTCTTGCCGACGTTGGTGTAGCCCACCAGCGCGACACGCACGAGGCTCTCGCGGTTCTTGCGCTGCAGCGTCTTCTGCTTGTCAATGGAGGCCAGCTGCTCCCGCAGGAGCGATATCTTCTCCTTGATGAGGCGGCGGTCGGTCTCTATCTGCGTCTCGCCAGGGCCACGCATGCCGATGCCACCGCGCTGGCGTTCGAGGTGGGTCCACATGCGGGTCAAACGAGGCAGCATATACTGCAGCTGCGCCAACTCGACCTGCGTCTTGGCCGTCGAGGTGCGGGCACGCTTGGCGAAGATGTCGAGGATGAGGGTGGTGCGGTCTAGAATGCGGCACTCCATCTCTTTCTCAAGATTGCGGAGCTGCGCGGGCGACAACTCGTCGTCGACAACGATGAAGTCGACCTCGAGGGCGTTCTTGTATTCCTTGAGTTCTTCGAGCTTGCCAGAACCTATATAGGTGCGGGTGTCGGGCCGCTCGAGCTTCTGTATGACTTTCTTGACGCAGAGGCCGCCGGCGGTCTCAAGCAGGAAGGCCAGCTCGGCGAGGTATTCCTCGGTGCGTTCCATAGTCTGTCCCGACGGGCAAACGGCGACGAGGATAGCCTTCTCGGGCACCACGTCGGTGCTGAAGGTGTTACGCTCCTGCGGCGACGTCTTTTTGCAGACTCTTCGCCAATACTATTGCGGAACTTGCCCTGCTTATTTGGCGACCACTGCATTCAACAAATCTTCTAAGGGTTGCACGGCGGCGGGCCAGGAGTAGTGCTGCTGAACGAAACGATTGCCTTCCTCAGCAATGCGGGTACGTACATCTTCGGAACCGAGAAGCAAACATATCCAGTAGGCCAAATCTTCCTTGCTGTCGCCGACAAACAGCTGGTCGCCCGATGTTGCACCAAGGGCGGCATTGGCCAGACTTGTTGTGACACACGGCTTCTGCATAGCCATTGCCTCGAGCAGCTTGTTCTGCAAGCCACTGCCTATGCGCATAGGGGCCACAAAGAGCTGAGACGAAGCATAGGCATCGCGTATGTCGGGCATACGTCCGCTAACCGTTACCTTCTCGGGTTTCAATGCCTTGGAAGCCAACGCCCGTACTGCGGGCGTTGGATCGGCACCGGCAATCAGCACAGTAGCATAGGGACAATACTCCCACACCAAGGGCATCACCTCGCGGACGAGGAAGCAGGCAGCGTCGA
>JAEEGL017198036.1_pt1 | contig 11997 bp, 11 predicted proteins | sample 9134231 | NCBI WGS metagenome assembly JAEEGL01 (sample SAMN16246548, study PRJNA631951) | gut metagenome | biome: gut microbiome; feature: rumen; material: fiber-attached | host: Bos | place: Iran: Karaj | collected 2018-10
ACTAGTACACAACATAGTGTTCCTATTATTATATTATTTCTTTTTCTATTTTTCATATCTATTTTCCCTTCTATTTATTATTTCAATTATATTCTACCCTCCCCCAGAAGACAAAATCAAGAAAAAAGAGAGTTATTTACTCTCTCTTTACATTTATTTACACAAAAATCAATTAATCAATAAAATCTTCTTTAACTTCTTTTTCTATGTCATTATCTATTTTTTCTTCCTCAGGAATATCACCTATTTCTTCCCATTCGTCATTATCTTCACTTGTTTCTATTTTTACTTTTGTATCTCCTACAATTTCTATTCCTAAATCTTTTTCTATTGTATATATAATTTTACCGTCTTTAATATCCGTTTTAACACAGCTTGGTTGGTTTAAACTTCTTATTATTATTTCTTCATTATCAGTAAGATCATCTGTTAATGTTTTAGGTGATGGTACTACTTCTTTATAAGTATCACTATGTCTTACTACTTCAGTTCTTGTATCATTAACACAAGAATACCATATATTAACATCATAACTTCCTTCTATTACTATATTATTATTCTCCCTATGTCCATTAAAATTATGATTTATAACCCAACATCCTAATATAGTAGTTGGTAAAACTTCAGGAGTTACTGATGCGGTTGTGGTAAAGTGTTTCTTACCTTTTCCTATAATAGCCTTAGTGACTATTTCTTTATAATTAGCCATAAAAATATATCCTCCTACTCTAATGTATGCGAGGATATATTTTTTAGTTCTAAAATATTAAATAAATGATAGTACAAACATAATTGTAGGAACTATATATATTCCAATTATCATTATTATATAAAGTGTTATATATAACCAATAAGAAATATTCTTTATAGTTTTTAGATTAATTATTACATCTTTAAATTTAATAAATAATAAACTTAATAGTATTCCAATAATACTTATAATACTTCCAATAATAAAATACTTTGGTGTATAACTAATGTTAATATTATTTTCTCCTTTTATAAGATTTATACCTACAAAATTGTCAAATACTTTTACTATGTTTGTTTCTTTACCATTATTAATTACATTCATTCCATCAATATATCCAATTGGTAAGAATAAAATTCCTTCTTTATCTGATGAATAATTAATACTTACACTATCTTTATTAACTTTATAATCTAAATTGTATTTATTATCTTTAAAGAAATTATTTAGTTTTGAAACAGATAACATACCAATATTAATACCATTAATATTAGAGATACTATTCTTTAATAGTTTTATCTTTATGTTAACGCTTTCATTTTCAAATGTTCCTAGTTTTATTGTTCCTGTATTTTCTTTAGATAAGTATTCTTCATAAATAACTTCATCATTTACAAGTATTTGGAATGCAGAAAATGATTTATTATTCATCTTATTTATAAATGGTTTTGTAAACTCAAAATATATTATTTGTTTTTCTATTACATCTACTGTTTTTTCAAGATAAGCATCTTTATTATTATCTATTTTACTTAATACATTATCTTTATAATTAACATTTACTTTATCAAAATCATCTATAATATTAAATATATTATTATCACTACCAGTAATAGATTTATATATTATATTAGATGCTTCAAATGAATTCTTAGTATTATTTAGATCTATTTTTTTATTTAAAACATATCCTTTAGAAATATCTAATTTTGATTCATATATCATAATATTATCAGAACTTTTAAGATTATAGTATTCATCATTTAAACTATCTTCAGAAATTAAATACTTATTTGAAAGAATCCCATCTATAAATATATTACTTCCATTAGATGATGTATTCATAGCGTATGAATCATATCCTAATTTTTGATAAAGTATAAACATATCATTATTAGTAAGTGAAGTAAAAAATTCTTGTGTAGGTTTATTAGTAACAAAACCAAAGTTTTCTATTAAAGAATTATAATCTTTTTTAATATGATAACCATCTTCAAATTCATAATCATATAAGTAATTCATATCATCATATTTAGAATGTAATACTTTTTCATCACTATCTATTTTTATATATATTAATGACAATGAAATACTAAATACAATTACAGAAAATAATATTAATCCTTTCTTTAATAAACTATCTTTATTCATAAATTTCATTATTAAAAAATATGCCATAAAGTTAAAAGATGAAATAGCTACTGCGATTATAAAAGCTTTTTTATTTAAACTAAATGTAAGTTTATTAATACTATCTTGTAATACATAATAATATTTATGAACTACAAATACTATTAATATATTTAATAACATAACTATTATGGTAATTAATATATTTATACATTTATTACTCTTTTTATCTTTTTCTAAATCTTTTTTATTTTCCAAATAATAACAAGAACCTAATATAAGTAAGAACATTAATATAAATCCATATCTATATGGGTAATATACATAACTACCTAAATGCCATAATTTATTAATAGGTTCTATAAGAAGTTGAGGCGTTATTAAAAGAAGAGTACATAAATACATTATTCTATACTTCTTATTCTTTGTTTTTCTTAACAGGAAAACATTGCATACAAATAATGATGCAGAACTAGTAAGAAACATAAACTTATCTATAATTGGTCCAGTTTTAGAATTAAATAATCCATCAAAGTTAACACCCATTCTAGATGAATTTAATATCTGGTAAAAACTAGGAATTAATACTATAGATGATATCATTAATGATAATATTGTAGTTATTCCTAATAATGATAATCTCTCTTTAACAATTTCTTTTTTATATTTTTTCAAATATATAAACGAAAAGAAAAATATAAATAGCGTACATATAATAGTTATATAAAAATTAAATATAAAGCATAAACTCAATAATATTATATACTTTTTTATCTTTTTATCTTCAAATAAATCAATTAAAGAATCAAATAATAATGGAAATAAATATACTATATCTAACCAACCTATTATTATATATAAAGATAAATTATAAGTAGATATAGCATATATAACACTAAATACTACTTTATAAAAATCACTTAATTTCTTAAATCTCTTATCTAATACATAGTTACATGTTATAGAAGACATTATAAATTTTAATAACACTATTATACTTACTGCTTGTGGAATATTAGCTCTTTTAAATAATAAAATAATAAGTGTGAAAGGACTTGTAATATAATATGAAAAGTTTCCATAAATATTACTTGCTACTCCACTTGTAAAATCTATAAATAAAGATTTACCATTATATATAACATCATAAAAACTATAATATAAAGCCAAAACTTGAGCGTGCATATCACCCCAAGCAATAAAACTACTTCCAAAAGGATAAATATTCTTAATAAAATAAACAATCATTATAATAGCAAATACTATTATTGCTGGTATAAAATATTTCTTTTTCATAAGTCCCCCTACTAATTAGTTATTTTATTTAATGCAACTTCTATACTATCTCTTATAACTTGCATCTCAATATTAAGTTCAGATTGTAAATAGTTATATTCTAAGTATAGTGGAAAACATTCTAAATCATTTATTTTCTTATTTAATTCATCGTTAATATTAGAAACATCATTACCTATAGCATTTTCTTTAACTATTTTCTTTTGTAAAAGTTTTACTTCATCTATTAAAGTCGTTATTTTAGAATCTTTTGATATTAATTCTTTTACTTCTTTATATCTTTTATAATTTCTACTTTCCTTTATAGCATCAACTAATTCGTTTGTCTTAGTTAGTATATCATTCACATACTTCACCATCCAAACTCCATGTTTTAGCGTCAATTACTTTTACATTAACGATATTACCAATTAAAGAATCATCACCATCAAAATTAATAAGTTTAGATGTATCAGTATAACCAAATAATTTGTTTTTCTCATTTCTTCCTTCTACTAAAACAGAAACATCTTTTCCTATTAGTTTTTTATTACTTTCTAAAAAATATGTATTTAAATGTTCATTTAATTCATATAATCTTTTCTCTTTTACAGAAAGTGATACCTTATCATCTAATCTAGCTGCGGCAGTTCCTTCTCTAGGTGAATATATAAATGAAAAAGCATTATCAAATTTACAATAATCTACTAAATCCAATGTTTCTTTAAAGTCTTCATCTGTTTCATTAGGAAATCCCACTATTATATCTGTAGATATAGAACAATTAGGAACTCTTTCTCTTATTTTATCAAACAATGTTATATACTCTTCTTTAGTATATCTTCTTCCCATTAGCTTTAGTATTCTAGTTGATCCAGATTGTACTGGTAAATGAATATAAGGCATTACATTATCATATTTTGCGATTACATCTATCATTTCATCAGTAAAATCCCAAGGATGTGAAGTAATAAATCTTACTCTAGGTATATTTGTTTTACTAACATCTTCCAATAAATTAGCCATTGTATAAGAAATGTCTAAATCTTTACCATAAGCATTAACATTTTGTCCAAGTAAAGTTACTTCTTTATATCCATCTTTAACAAGTTCATTAACTTCTTTTAATATATCTTCTGGATATCTACTTCTTTGTTTTCCTCTAGTAAAAGGAACTATACAATAAGTACAGAATTTATCACAACCATATATAATATTTACATATGCTTTATATTTATTATCTCTTTTTACTGGAATATCTTCTACTATATTACCTTCTTTACTAAAAACCTCTATTACTTGTTTATTTGTATTAAAGTGTTCAAGTAATAAATCACATAATCTATATATATTGTGAGTACCAAATACAAAGTTAACCCATTTATATTTCTTAAGTATTTCATCTACTACTTTTTCTTCTTGGGCCATACATCCACATAATCCAATTATTAAATTAGGTTTACTTTCTTTTAAATGTTTTAGTCTACCAAGCAAACCAAAAGCTTTATTATGAGCATTCTCTCTTATACTACAAGTATTAAGTATTACTAAGTCAGCATCTTCATAATTAGAACTTTCAGTAAAGTTCATTTCTTCTAAAAGTGCTTTAATGTTTTCAGAATCATGTTCATTCATCTGACATCCATATGTTTTTACAAAGTATGTTTTACCAACACCAATATCTTTAGCGTTTATATTCTTTTTATATAATTCTTTTAATACTTCACTCTTAGTTCTTTTCTTTGCTTCTTTATAATCTGGTAAGTTCATAAAACCACTTCTTTCTTAATAAATTATACAATATTTAAAGTTTTTAAGCAAAGAAAAAAGCACTAATTAAAGTGCTTTCTATACAGCTTGTATAACATCATTTATTAAATCGTTTATACCTGTTTTCTTGTTGTTTATTAATCTTTCTTTTATATATTCAAAGTTTTCCTTTATTATTCTTATTAGTTTTTCCATAGTAGGTAGTAGATTCTTATCTTCTAAGCTATCTAATATTACCTCTAAGTTACTTAATTTAGTATACTTACCATATTTATTTGTTTCTATGTAAGTTTCATATAAATGTTTAAATGATACTATATCTATATTATTAAATCTCTTATCTTCAAGTATTTTTACTGTTGTATAAATATAATTATCGTTTATAGATTTATCAAGTATAGTTTCACCCTTATTATTTTTTATATTAGGCATAAAGTTTTTATTCTTAACTAATACTTTTATAATTTCTAATACATTTACATAGTTAATAGAAACTAATAAATGGGCAAAAGTATCACCGTCATAGTTTTGATGGTTTATATCAAGTGATTTGTTCTTCATATGTTTAAGTACAATATCATATTGTCCCTTTTTTAAAAGTCTCATCAAAACGTTATTTCCATGTTCATCGCAGGTATTTATATCCACTATATTTTGAGTTAATAATTTATCTACGAAGTCATAAAGTTCCTCTTTTATAAGCTCAAATATCAGGGATGGTTCTTCACTACAAGCAATCATTGTTTTTGTCTCGTCATAAAACATTTTAACACCTCTTATTCACGTGACAGTTATATATTTTACTATATTTTGTGCTTTTTGTCAAGATTTTATACATTTACTAAGGAATTAGAAATATGTAATTATTTTAAAAAATAGTCTTCCAATTTATGAAAAATATGTTATAATAGCTATGTTGTCTATTGATAACGGGCTGTTAGCTCAGTTGGTAGAGCAACTGACTCTTAATCAGTGGGTCTAGGGTTCGAATCCCTAACAGCCCACCATTTAGTACTCGAAGAACTTGAAAAAAGTTCTTTTTTATGTTATTATGTATGTGAATGAAGGAAACTTCATAAAATAAAAAAGGAACACTTAATATTTAGCTGTGTTGAGTGTTACCACAAGTGGTTAGCACCTAATTCATTGCTGAAAAGCTGAGTTAGGTGCATCTTTTATTTTAGTATTACAAAAAGTAATGCTATAAGTAAAAGGATGATTATATTTAAGAAAAAGATTAAAAAATCTTTCTTACTCATATGCATCACCTCCAATCATAAAAATGATGAAGGTAGCACCCAACTTATTAAATGTTCCTAAAACAATTATATCAAACTTTTGTTCTGTGATCAAACAAAAGTTAATAAAATAGCACATAAAAATTTGCATTTAATCAAATCTTTCACATTTATATTTTTCGTTATATAATATTATTGGAGGTTAATATGAGAGAATTAAAAATAAAAGGAATATACAAACATTTTAAAGGTGATTTATATTTAGTAGAAGATATTATTTATAATAGTGAAACAGAAGAAAAAATGGTTGCTTATAGAGCATTATATGGTGATTGTAAATTATGGTGTAGACCTTATGATATGTTTATGGAAGAAGTAAATAAAAATGGACAAAAATATCGTTTTGAATTACAAAAAATAGAAAGCTTAAACAAATAGTGTTTAAGCTTTTTTAGCAAAAAAAAGATGATATCTCATCTTTAAAACCCTTAATTTCTACTTGCAGAAACCTTTTCCTGATCCATCACCAGGATCATAAGTTTGTCCTGATATAGCACAAGAAGCTTCTGTAATCTTATCTTTTAAAGTACCACCAAAAGTATTTATAACTCCAATTAATACTATAGAAATTAAAGCTATAATTAAAACATACTCTACTAATGCTTGACCTTTATTATTCATTCTCTTCATATAAGTCACCCCATATCTTTATAATATAATTCTATAACTAATAATAGGTTTTGTCAATCAATATTTGATAATATTAAACTATTATGATATATTAACTTCGGTGATAAGTGTGAAATTAATAATAGATGATAAAAAAATAGAATTAAAAGAAGCAAGTACATTTATTAAAAAGCTTGTTGGACTATGTTTTAAAAAAAATATTGACTTTGCACTTAGATTTAAATGCAATGGAATACATACATTTTTTATGCTTGAAAATATAGATGTAATACTAACTGATAAAAATAATAATGTTTTATATATATATAAAAACTTTAAGAGAAATAGAATATTATTTCCTAAAAAGAATGTTTACTACACTTATGAACTACCAGCTAATACTATTAAATCTAAAAAAATAAAAAAACTAGTAATTAAATAATTACTAGTTTATTAATGTAAGTATAATTACAGCTAACCCAAGTAGTATTCTATACCACATGAATAATTTGAAATCGTTCTTTCTTAAATACTTTAGAAGGAATCCTATACAGAATAATCCTATTATAAATGAAGAAGCCATACCAACTATAAATGTTGATAAATTAGCCATTATAGTTGCGATAGTTTCTTTTTTTAACATTTGAAGAACAAATGCTCCAGCTACAACTGGTGCGGATAAATAAAATGAAAACTTAGCAGCGTCTTCCCTTTTCATTTTTAATAAACGTGCAGCGGATATTGTAGTACCACTTCTTGAAAAACCTGGTATAAGAGCAAATACTTGTGCACAACCAATTAATATTGCATCCTCAAAACTTAAATCTTTTGTATCTTTCTCTTCTTTAGATAGTTTATCAGCTAAATATAATATTATACCCATAAATATTAAAGATATACCAATTAAAATATAATTGTTTCTTATAAACTCTTCTACTACATCTTCAAATAATACTCCTACAATAGCAGCAGGAATAGTAGCTAGAACTAGTTGCCAAAAAAGTTTTCCATGTGAAGTTTTTACTCCTTTTGTAACTCCTTCTGATATCATCTTTATAAAATCTTTGAAAAAGTATACTGCTATCGCAAGTAATGTACCAAAGTGAAGAGCTATATCAAAAGTCATATCAACATTTTCAGACATAGATCTTCCTATTCCAAATAATCCTCTAAATATTATTAAATGTGCACTTGAAGAAATTGGTAAAAATTCTGCAATCCCCTGTATCAATCCTAAAATAATTACTGATATCATAATTATCCCCTTTCTATTCTTAATTATTTAACAAGTACTTTTTCAGTATCTTCAACTTTATCAATAGCTTTTACTTTATTAACGCTAGTCTTTAATTGTTTTACTGTTTTATACTGATATCTCTTATATCTATGATAATCCCTTGAAGTATCAAACCTTTCTTTTTCTGGCTTTTTAGTAGAAATATCTACAAGCAAATCAAATAACTCACTATCTATACTATCACTTTCATTAAGTATTGTATTAACAGTAGCTAGTGTTGTAATCTCACCAGTTAAAATTGATAAAGCTGTTTCTTTATAATAAGCATTTGTAGCATTTAAAACATCATAAAATCTATATATGTTTTCATAATTACTATTTACTACTTTTTTATAAAACTCTTCATTTCTTAGTGAACTTGGTACACCCAAATTATATAAATGTGTATATACATACTGAGTTTTAAAATCAACTTTTTGTTTAAGATTTAAATCTTTCATAGATAAAACCTTTAATACGTTTTTCTCATCCTTTGTTAAACTTCTTGTTTCTTTCCTACTTTTTATTGATCTTTTTATTGTTTTTAACTTATCTAAGTATAAGAATTCGTATCCTACTTCACTATTTAGTACCAAAGCTAAATTATTAATGAATTCATCATACCTTTCAGGATCATTTAAATATTCCTTTAATTTCTTATTGTTTAACCTATTTAAATCATATTTTACACTCATTTTTCTTAATAAAGTTTCCATATTATTTAATCACCTCTCTATAAATTTCTAAGTAGTCATCTACAAAAATAAACTTTATCTTATCTTTTATCTCATCACTTATTGAATCAATATCCTTTTTATTCTCACTAGGTAAGAATACCTTCTTCATATTAGATCTATAAGCAGCAGTTATTTTTTCTCTTACTCCTCCTATAGCTAAAACCTTACCTGTTAATGTTAACTCACCAGTCATTGCAACTGTAGAAGAAATTCTTTTATTTAATATAGAACTAAGTAAAGCAGTAGTTAAACTTACTCCTGCACTCGGACCTTCTTTTGGTATTGCTCCTTCAGGTACATGTATGTGGAAATCATTTTCTTCAAATACTTTTGGAGCAATCTTAAATGTTTTACTATTTGCTCTTATAAAGCTTACTGCGATACGAGCAGATTCTTGCATTACTTCTCCTAATGAACCAGTAAGTATTATATTACCTTTCCCAGGATAGAAAATAACTTCAATAGGAAGTAAATCTCCACCATATTCTGTATAAGCAAGTCCATTAACTACTCCTACAGATAATTTAGAAGGTACCAATGAATCATTATATTTTCTAACTCCTAAGTATTTCTCTAATGAAGCAGTATCTACATTATAATCTTTTTTTACTTTATCTACAACTATTTCTTTTATAATTTTTCTAATAATAGTTGCGATTAATCTATCTAATTCTCTTACACCAGCTTCTTTAGTATAATTTCTAATAATACTTAATATAGCATCATCAGTAAATGTTATTTTATCTTTTGAAACTCCATGATCTTTTAATTCATTTGGTATTAAATGTTTTTTTGCTATATCAAGTTTTTCATATTCTGTATAAGAATATAATTCTATTATTTCTAATCTATCTCTTAATTCACTAGGGATTTGTCCTAGATAATTTGCAGTTGTGATAAATAAAACATTACTAAGATCAAATTCTTCTTCTATAAAGTGATCAACAAAATTACAATTTTGTTCTCTATCTAATACTTCCAATAAACTAGAATCAGGATCTCCTTTTATATCCTTAGTCATCTTATCTATTTCATCAATAATAAATACTGGATTAGTAGTACCCGCCTTTTTCATACCTTGAATTATAAGACCTGGTGCGGCACCTAAATATGTTCTTCTATGTCCAACTATTTCAGCTTCGTCATTTACTCCACCAACACTAATTTTAGCAAACTTTCTATTTATGCTTTTAGCAATACTTTTAGCTAAAGTTGTTTTACCTACACCTGGAGGTCCAACTAAGCATATGATTGGACTTTTTAAATTATTACTATTTTGTTTTACAGCCAAATACTCAATTATACGATCTTTTACTTTTTCAAGACCAAAGTGAGTTTTATCAAGTGAAGCTCTTACTTTATTTAAATCATTAACATCTTTAGTAAAGTTATTCCATGGAAGATCAAGTAACCAATCTATATAATTTTTTATAATTCCTACTTCAGGTGAATTAATATTACTACTTTCATATCTTCCTAATTCGTATAACAATTTACTTTTAACTTTTTTAGGGCATTTTAAATCCTGAATCTTTTTTCTTAAAGAATCTATTTCATCATCTTTATCATTAATATCCCCTAATTCTTGTTTTATTACTTTTATCTTTTCTCTTAATACAAATTCTTTTTGAGATTCTTCTAACTGTTTATTAACTTCTAATTCTAATTCTTTTTCTAATTTATTAACTTCAATATCTCTATTTATATCATCTAAAATCATTTTAACACGACTAGTTGGAGATACTTCTTCAATATATTTCATTTTTCTTTCAAGATTAACTGGTAAATATAAAGCAATTATATCAGTAAGTCTATTTACACTATTTATTCCAGTGATCTGTGTTAGAACAGTATTAGACATATAAGGAGTTTCTTTAACATATATATCAATATGTTTAACAAGAGCTCTTGAATATGCAAGTTCTTCTTTAGGATCTAATTCATCTATTGTTACACTACTAACCATTGCTTCATAAATATTATCTTCTTTTGTATAAGCGTGTACTTCTACTCTATTGATTCCCGACAAAATAATTCTAGTTTTACCATTAGGCATATCTATTTTCATTTTAATTTGAGCTAAAACACCTATTTTAGGTAACTCATCAACATCTGGATCTATTTCTAACAAGTCTTTTGGATTAACAATTACAATATTATTTTCATAAAAAGATTCTGATAAAGATATAGTTTTCTTATCATTATCATTATCAAATTCTAGACGTACTTCACTCCAAGGAAAAAGCACCATATTTCTAATCAAGAGTACTGGTAAGCTTGTTTTAGTCATATGGCACCTCCTTAAAAAATTATGCTTTTTATTATAGCTTTTTTGAATTCAAATTACAAGTATTAGAGGGTATAAATTTAACAATTTTTAATATTCTTTTTTAGAAAAATAAAGAAAGTAAAAATTACTTTCCTTATTTCATTAATTCTTTTAATTTTTCTTTCTCTTCAGCTAGTTTTTTTCTATCTAATTCTACTATGTTAGCTGGAGCTTTATTAACATAATTTTCATTTGATAATAATTTTTCTCTTCTTGAAATAGAAGCTTCTAATAACTTAATTTGAGCATCTTTCGCTAGTTTATCTGCTTCAGTTTCAACTTTCTCAAAGAAAATAGTTGCTTTAGCTCTTGTAGAAAATACTTTATAAGCTTTCATACCTAATGGTTTCTTAACTATGTTATCTTCTATCTTTAACATTTTTACAATTAAATCATTATCATCATCAGTATCAAACATTACTTTCATATCTTTAGTAATATTATTTTCAGCTTTGATATTTCTAAATGATTTTATAAATGCTACAGAGTCATCTACAGCTCTTTCTTCTACATCGAATATATATTTCTTTGAATATTTTGGATATTGAGAAATCATAATATCTTCACTATCTTTTACTGGCAACATTGAATATATTTCATCA
>JAEEGL010817527.1_pt1 | contig 11996 bp, 11 predicted proteins | sample 9134231 | NCBI WGS metagenome assembly JAEEGL01 (sample SAMN16246548, study PRJNA631951) | gut metagenome | biome: gut microbiome; feature: rumen; material: fiber-attached | host: Bos | place: Iran: Karaj | collected 2018-10
ACCGCTGTGGATGCAGCCGCCGTATCTTCTGGTGTCAAGGTACCAGTCGATGCCTTCGCGGTCAACGCCCATTTCGTCCATTCTTTCGATGAGCTTGTCAAGATTCTCTTCTCTCTGGCTGCCGCCCATAAGCTCGCCTGCCTGGGGAACGAGAAGGTCTACAGCAGCAACGGTCTTGTTGTCGGGGTTAACCTTCATGTAGTAAGCCTTAATGTCCTTGGGCCAGTCGGTTACGAAAACGGGACCGTTAAAATAATCTACAATGTATTTCTCGTGTTCTTTGGCAATGTCCTCGCCGTAGTCGGGCTCGAACTCCCACTTAACGTCTGCTTTCTTGAGAATGTCGATAACGTCGTGATGAGAGATTCTGGTGAACTTCGCATTTACGATATCGTTGAGCTTGTCCTTTAAGCCCTTGGATACAAACTTGTCGCAGAAATCAATTTCTTCGGGACATTTTTCAAGAACGTATTTAACCACGAACTTAAGCATGTCCTCTTCGATGTCCATAAGTCCCTGAAGATCGCAGAAAGCCATCTCGGGCTCGATCATCCAGAATTCATTCGCATGGGTCTGGGTGTTGGAGTTCTCGGTTCTGAAGGTAGGTCCGAAGGTGTAAATGTCACCGAATGCCATGGCGAAGGTCTCGCCCTGAAGCTGTCCGGAGCCTGTTATAAAGGACTGCTTGCCAAATAAATCCTTGGAAAAATCAACCTTGCCGTCCTCGGTCATGGGTAAATCGTTCATGTTGAGGGTGGTAATCTTAAACATCTGGTCGGAGCCTTCACAGTCCGCACCCGTAATAAGGGGTGTGTGAACGTAAAGGTAGCCTCTGTCCTGGAAGTATGTATGAACTGCCATGGCAGCTACGCTTCTAACGCGAAATACAGCCGAGAAAAGGTTCGTACGGGGACGAAGATGTGCCACGGTACGAAGGTACTCTCTGGTGTGTCTCTTAGGTTGAATAGGGTAGCTTTCGGGGCAGTCGCCGAGAAGGCGAACGCCTGTAGCCTTTACTTCGAAGGGCTGCTGTTTGTCGGGGGTAAGCACCAAAGTACCTTTGACTTCAACGCTTGCGCCCACTCTTATTTTAGAGATGTCCTCAAAATTATTAAGTTCCTGCTCGTAAACGACCTGTAAATTTTCGAAAAACGAACCGTCGTTAACGTTAAGGAATCCAAACTGTGCCTGTGCGCGGTTAGTACGTACCCAAGCGCAGATGGTCACTTCTTTGGAAGCGTATTCAGAGGTGTTTCTGAACAGCTCTTTAATTTTAGTTCTCATCATTTTTCTCCTTAATATTATTTTGCCTGTGTAAAAAGAAACCTTTCCACACAAACACTATGTTGCTATGATACCAAGTTTTGAAAATAATTCAAACACTTTTTTTGCAAATAGTTTTAAATGCCTGACCTATCCTGTATAATCTTTCTATCGACTATTAAACAATCCGGAGATGTTAAAATTGGAAAAAACAGTTTCTCGTATCATATCCGTTCTTTTTCTTATATTATTTCTGCCCATACTGTTCTGCGTTTTCGTATTCGGCAACAACATGGACTATTTTGAAGTGGTCAAACAAAACTTTTTGTGTCACAATGCCCTGCTGTTTCCCATATGTCTTGTGTTTCTTGCCATAGCCTTCCTGCTAAAGAAGCCTTTTAACAAAATAACAATCATCGGCAAAAAGCGTAACAGCATCATATTTGTGAGCCTTGCCGTTTTGTTCTATATCCTTATGTATGCGGTCAACATTGAAATCTGCAAGTGCATCGCCTTCTATTCCGGCTGGGATATCGGCAATGTTATCGGCAGCGTATACAATTTAAGGGATGGGCACCCTCTCAGTGAAGATTTCTACTACAGGCTCTTTCCCTTCAACATTTTTAATGTATATTATCTGTACAAGCTGTACGGTCTTGCGGAGAAAATACCCAATTATCCCTACGAGCTGCAGTTCTTCTGGGTTCAGTTTTCGTGTATGCTTTTTTCGCTTTCGGGGCTTCTAACCACTTTAACCGTCAGAAGAATCACCCGCAAAGCGGCGCCCACGATTTTCTCCATGGTGCTCTATGCCGCCCTCATAGGCATTTCGCCCTGGAAGTTTATTCCTTATACCGATACGATTTCTTTTTCCTTTGCAATACTGGCGGTTTACCTCTATATTCTTTCCCGTGAGGTGCGCACATGGCTTCGATATGTGTTATGGGGAGTGATCTGCATTACCTGTTTTCTCGGTGCGCAGATTAAAGCTACGATTTACGTTCCGATTATTGCCATTACCATAATGCAGCTGGTCAGCTCCTTAAGTATTAAGGGTGCCAAAGAAAAAATAAAGCACACCGCCGCCGTCCTGGTGATTTTAATGGCCTGCTTCGGACTTTCGACACTTTACAAATACCATGTTTTCAAGGTTGTGGGCTACGATACGTCCCAGGACCTTAAGTTAAACTGGTCCCACCTCGTACGTCTTGGCTCCAACGAATACAGTACCGGCGGTTTCAGTTCCGAGCACTATCTGATATTTTACGAGTATCTCGATCGCCCGGCCGAGGAGCGTCACGCAGAGGAACGCAGGCAGATTGCCGAAAGATTTAAAGAACGCGGGCTTGTGGGCAACCTTTATTTTTACCTTCGCAAAAATGTCATGAATTTCAACGACGGAACCTTCTGCTGGTATCTCGAAGGCAACTTCCACACTGAGGAATACCGTAGCCTTACCGACAATCGTTTAAAGCCGTTACTTAGGGATTTCTTCTGGTACGAAGGAAGCCATTACAGGTATTTCCTTACTTATTCCCAGCTTATATGGCTGTTTACCCTTCTTTTGCTGCCTCTTGGCGCACTGTTACCCTTTACGCCCCGGGCAAAAGAATCTTACGGCTCTGTCGGCACGGTTGTGCTGGCTGTCCTGGGCATTACACTCTTTGTAATGCTGTTTGAGGGACGTGCAAGATACTTTTTGAACATGACACCCGTATTTGTGGTGGCTGCTTCTCTGGGCATCGATTTTTCTTTCAAAAAGAATATGGAATAATTAAAAAAGGAGCCGGCTTACTGCCCGCTCCTTTTTCAGTCTGAATCTTTATTTTTCCACTACAGAGAAATAAACCGGTGTAGCTTCTTCGAATTCTTTGAAGATTCTGTCGTACTCGGTACTGTCGGCCTGTTTGGTTTCTTCTCCGTCGCCTGATTGATAGTAATAAGTTTCTTTTCCGTCGCTGTCGTATTCCACCCATGCGGCTTCGGTTCTCACAAATTCATTGTTAAGAACAGTGTATTTTTCAGCTCCGTGATTGCCACCTGCGTAGATTACTTTATCCTTTATGGAAACGGGGCAGCTTGTGCTTGTGGAACTTACCTGTCCCACTATTGCGGGAACACCGTCCTTATAAATAAGTAACAGTGAATCGATTGCCTGCGCGTTGCCGTCTGCATCATTAAAGATTCCGTTGCTTACAAAGAAAACGTCCGTATCGCCTACCGATTCGTTGGCATAGCCCCAACCGTTTTGAAGCTTTCTGTCCACAATCTGTGTGAAAGTATCGCAGCCTCCGATATTAAAGTCGGCATAAGGATTTTCGGCCTCTTCAGCCGCTTCTTCGGTCGCTTCTTCTGCAGCTTCTTTTACCGCTTCAACAGTTTCTTCAGCAATTTCTTCCGCAGCCGCTTCCTCGGCTTCTTTTACCTCTTCCACAATCTCTGCCGTGCTTTCGCCGGAAGTCACATCCGCATTGGCGGATTCCGTAGCCTTATTGCCGCATGCCACAAGCATTACAGCCATTACAAGGCTCATTATTATAATCGATTTGTTTTTCATAACTAACATCTCCTTCTGTTACCTTCATTTCAAGAACTACATTATATTACAACCCGATTATTAAAAAATCTTGAAGAATATGTTAAAATATTGTGTGTCTGAAAAGAAAATGTTTAAGGAGGTATCTCATGGGAAATTGGGGAGACGAAACCGATCCCGAGGTTAAGGAGTTAAAAGAATACAAGACCCGGTTTACGGTTAATTTTAAAAAGATTTATGATGACGTGGACGAAATCGTCCAGAAGACTCTTACTGTGGATGACAAGCATCCGAAGGATTCGCTTATTACTCTTTGGCTGGGTATCATGGTGGCTTTTGCGGTACTCTTCGGTATTTCTTACCAGGTGCTGTTCATTATCACAATACCCTTCATGGCCTTTTACATCATGGCACTCTTCCGTATCTTTAAAGCCTGGAAGACCTTTCATTACAAGGCAGCATCCTTCTGGCTTATGACCCTCGGCGGGCTTATCCTGGCAGCTGCTGTGGGCATAGGCGCACGGTTCCTTATTCTTAAATTCTTATTGTAATAAACGCATTAAAGGCGCAGGTCGTAGGACCCGCGCCTCTTTCTTTTTCTTAAAGCTTAACTTCCATCTTCTTATAAAGCATGATATCCGCTATCAAAAGAATAACCGTTGCAACCGCTCCGATTATAAGCCAGGGGCCTACACCGATGTTGCCAAGTTGTGCAAAAGCTTCACCGATTTTTGCGGGTACGGAGTCGGGATGGTTTCTCATGGCTGAAGAAACTCTCGGAATACCGAGTGCACATACCATGTAAACGCCCCAGAGAGCCCAGAAGAACTTTCTTTCGAAAATAACATACATTGCTGTGCAGAAGATTGTTACAAGAGGTAATACAAAGGTTATTACCACTATAACTTCGGGTTTGACGCTTACGATGTTTTCAACCTCACCGCTTAAAGAAACTGCGGGACCTATGACCTTTCTTTCAAGGAAGTTTACAAGCCAAATAATGCCGAGGGCTGTAAGAATATCGATTATTACAAGAACATATCTGCCGATTAAGTAAGGAATTCTTGCACGGTTCATGGAAACCGTTACGTAGAAGTCCGACTGTCCGCCGAGGGACTGTGAAAAAATAAGCACTGCCACGGTAAAAACAATAGCAAGAATGGTACCGATTGTTCCGTAAGAGGCAGGTTCATCACCCGAAGCGGTTCTGGTAATTGCTATGGCAAATATGATACCGAAGGCTCCGCCGCCTGCGGCAGCGGCGATGTATGTAAGCAGCTCTTTAATGTTTACGGCAAGGAACTGACCTATGGTTTTTAATGTTTTCATTATATCCTACCTTTCGCTTCCGGCGGTTTCCCGCCGGAGCTTATCTTAAATTCATTAGCAATACTTTATCTCTTTTTTGTTAAGTCCTGCGGAAACAAGCACTATGCCAAGTACATCAAGGATAATACCTGCGGCACAGAACAAAATGGCAAATGCCTGAGGATTGGCCATAACCATGCTAAAGGTCTTTCCGGTCTTAACAACTCCGATACCAATCGTACATAAGAATACAACAAAGAATACAAATACTATGTAAAGAATCATTCCTACGGTTCTTCCGAAACGCTCGGATAAGAACGCCACGATATTACCCAGGAAGAAAAGTATTCCGATTACTCCGAGGAATGCGGGAATAACAAGGGAAAGCATTTCTTTTAACATAGGCCACTTAATCAAAGCACAGATAAAGGAAATCGTGAAGCTTAAAAGACCGATAACCTGCTGTGCCACGTTCATGGCAACAAGGCTTGTTCTTCTTCTGGAACTCATGGATACCGTAACGGGGAACATTACCGTAATATTGGTAAAGCCGAATACGATAACGGACATTGCCGAAGCCATGGTTAAGTACAATACTATATTTTCGGTAAAAGTATCTATGAAGTTGGAACCGTCAAGCAAAGACATAACTGCAACGATACCGATTATCATAGCGTAGATAGCAAGCATTGATTTGCTAACATAGTAAAACCAGTATTTAAGATTTCTGTCAAAGCCTGTCATATTAAGCCTCCTTGCCGCACATAGCAACGAAAATCTGCTGTAAGTTCATGGGCTGAACGGTGATGTCTGCGGAGTTCTTAAGCTCTTCGCCGGGCTCAAGCATTACTGTTGCAGCCTTGCTTCTTCCGATGGTTTCAACATGGTAGGTCTTCTTGCCTTCCATAATCTTGTCTACTTCTTCGCTTACGCCCGAAACGTGTACTGTTCTGCCTACAAGTTCCTGAGTGTTTTCTTTTAAGATGATGTTACCTTTATCAAGGAACAATACTTCTTCAAAGATATCAGCCGCTTCTTCAATGATGTGTGTTGAAATAACGAAGGTTCTGCCTGATTCTGCAAACTCTTCAAGTAAAATCTTGTAGAAAGTTTCTCTTGCCACAACGTCAAGACCTGCAACGGGCTCGTCAAAGAAAGTGTACTCAGACTTGCTGGCAAGTGCCACGATAATGGTTACCATGGAAAGCATACCTTTTGAAAGCTTTGAAAGACGCTTCTTAACATCAAGTTCGAATTCTTTTATGAGTCTTTCTTCAATTGCTTTGTCATAGTCCGGGAAATAGGTTCTGGCTGCCTTAAGGTACTCTTTGACTTTGAGACCGCCGATACCGGTGTTACCTGCAGTAATGTTTAATTCTCTTGAGAAACAGATTTTGTCAAGTGCATCCTGGTTGTCCCATACTTTTAAGCCGTCTACGTCAACCTCGCCTGCCGTTGCGGGGTTCTGGCCGGAAGCTATGGATAAGAGAGTGGTCTTACCTGCTCCGTTTCTTCCGATAAGGCCGTAGATTTTGCCCTTTTCAAGGGAAACGTCTACTCCGTGTAATACTTCGTTGCTGCCGAATTTCTTAACAATACCTTTGCATTCTAAAGTGTTCATGTTTAATCTCCTGTTTTATTTTGCTTCGTCAATCATTTTAATAAGATCGGCCCTGGTGATGCCAAGACTGATGGCTTCTTCCACGATAGCCTTGACATAGTTATCGTAGAATTCCGCCCTTCGGCGCTTCATTATCATTTCTTTGGCGCCTTCTGACACAAACATTCCAATACCCCGTTTTTTATATAAAACACCTGAATCTACCAAGATGTTCACACCCTTTGCTGCAGTCGCGGGGTTAATGGTATACATTTTGGCCAGATCATTGGTGCTTGGAACCTTTTCTTCTTCCAACAAGATGTCTCTCAATATATCATTCTCAATCATTTCACTAATCTGAATATATATCGATTTTTCTTTAGAAAGAAATTCATTCATTTGTTGCCTTTCCTCTCTTTAACTCCATAAGGACAAATCCTAAAATCGTAAATACGATTCCGCCGCCAATCATGCAGATGCTTACGGCTGTCTCACCAAGTCCTGCAAGCCAGGCTACTACAAATGTTCCTACAAAGTTGAATACCATGTGGCCTAAAATGGTGGGCCAGATGGAACCGGTTCTTTCTCTGATATATCCAAGGAAGAGACCAAGGATAAAAGCGTATGCACCCTGAATTATGTTGAAATACTCAACTCCGTACATGAAGCCGTTCAATATATTCATATGGGTTAAGCCAAAGAGAAGAGCCTGAACAATATTTACAAGCCAGAAGCCCCAGCCTGCTTTTTTGAGGAAGTCAAAAGAAATTCCTCTGAAAAGTGTCTCCTCCGTAAAAGGAGCAATTACTATAGTGGTAATAATCGATACAAATGTAAATCCCGTAAGACCCGAGCTCTGCATAAGTTCTCTGTAGCTTTCAAATAAAGCGGGTGCAAGTGTTGAAAGCATTCCGAGCACCAGAAGTATCAAAAACGCGCCACCGACCATAAGTAAAATTGCGCCGGGTAAAGTAAATCTCGGAAATGCCTTAATGAGTGAACCGTAGTCATTTCTTTTTAAGCCCTTAAACATAATGAGCAGTGCCAATACCAAAACGATAATCTGTATGAAAGCCGTATACCTTATTGCCACATCGCTCGTTAAATACTCAGCCACTTTAAGCTGCGCTTCCTCAGGAGTTCCGCCTCCTGCCACAACTCCCGAAGTGACGATAATGGAAACAATGGCCATTACCAATGTAGCGATTCCTTTAAATAAAGGCCAGGGGATGATGGATAACAGGGTGTATTTAACTCTGTTCCATGTCTTGTTTTCGTTACTCATATATACCTCCTCTTGTAAGGAATCGCGAATCCATGTGTTGTTCGGTTCCTTCGTTGTGTGGTTCATTACTTATGTAACTAACCATAGCACTAACATACCTAACTGTCAACGGGTATTCTGGAAATAATTCAATGGTATATATATGTGTTTATTATTTCGCCTATATTGCTAGTTTATCGTCCAATTATGAGCAACAATCCCAATTGTTGAGCGTATAAACATTCTGTTCCCTTCCGGTAATCATACATTTTTTCACACATTTTTTCTTATCTTGTTGCGGCCATATAATTAACCTTGCTTATTTTTCTGTTACTCACCATATAAAAAACTCCCAAAACAAAATCTATTGTTTTGGGAGTTTCAAGCAACCATATTCTTAATCAAAGCGTTTGTAACGCAAATCCCACATTTCGGATTCTATCTCCCCCAAAAGCGGTTCCGTAGAAAAGAACTTGTCCACGTCAAATCCTTTTTCTTTCAAAAGAGCCTTGCAAACCTTTTTATATTCCTCCCTGTTCTTACAAAAAACAGTATTCTCAGGCAACTCTGCCTGTAAAATTTTATTGTTGACGGAATCAATAACCCCTGAATCGGTACCGTTGAAAAATAACAGACACCACACCCGTATATCATCTATAATCATCACCTGATAAACACAGATATTCCGCAAGTCGTCCTCTTCCAAATAATTGAGCGGAGTCGCTTCCCCTTTAAGGCACCAGATTTCACCATAATCAACATAGTATCTTATATCATCCTGGTCAAACATATATATCCTTTTGACGCTGTCACTGATATCATAGAGTTCTTCATCGGAGGCTGTAGCACTACTCTCTCCGATATTCTGGACAAAGCCGCCGTCATATATGTTGTATCTGTTTCTTTCGCTTGGTTCATATTCAAAAACCCGCTTCATTCCAAAACGCGTTTCCTTAACAATGTATGAGCTGTCGCAGATTCCAATCGGATGTGTATTTACACGAAAGTGGTACAAATTTCCTGCTTTAGTGTTGATTACCGCCCTATCATAAATGGCAGGCTCTACCCCGCACTCTTCTATTAAACCGGACTTATCCTTCCTGTCACGCTCAATCGCCGCAGTCTCGCATGCCACCATTTTATCGTCGAGCGGAAGTGACATATCCAGGTCAATACCAGGCGCAGCAGCCAGTAAAGCCCCCAGTAAAATAACCGCCAAATGTTCCATACCCTTTTCCCCATAAACTAATAATATATAACTCCGGGCTCCACGAATTCCGCGTGGCCGCCATTTATACCCACAATGGTGACGGTGCAGTTCTTTTGCTGAACGTAGCCCCAGAAATCTTTTTTGTCCCAGTGCATGAGGCAGCTCATAAGGGCTTTGTTGAGGGCTCCGTGGCCGATAAGAAGAATCTCCGCATCGGGATTTACCGACTCTATGGGAAAGATGTGCTCATCAAGGAACGCCTGCGCTCTGGCGGTCAGTTCTTCAAGGCTCTCCGCCCCTTTTTCCGCAACATAGTCAGCCGGCGCTTTGAACAACGTGGTGATACAGCAATCCTCCGGCCTCTCCGCCTTGGTGGTGCCTTCGTAGTCGCCAAAGAACATCTCCTTAAGCCTTTCATCCCTGACTATCTCCGTGGTGCGCTCACCCCTGATAATCTCCGCAGTTTTATAAGCACGCTTAAGGGGACTTGAAAAGATGTAGTCAAAATCAATGTCCTTCAGTCCCGCAGACGTAAGCTCCGCCAGCCTTACACCGTTTTCGTTAAGCTCGATATCCGTCTGACCCTGAATGCGTTTAACAGTATTCCAATCGGTTTCCCCGTGTCTTACAATGTACAAATTCACAGTTTAAAATCTCCGTTCCAAAATCTAAAGTGACAGTCCGTCAAAGAAGCTGTCCTTTTTGGCCGAGCCGCTGCCCGCCTTTATAATATATGCTTTGGACTGCACCATGTCATCCCCGAGATCCCTAAGCATCGCATCAATCTCGTCGGTGTCCGGTTTAACTGTATCAAGATACAGTTCAAGATATTCTTTATTGTCCTTTAATTCTTCTTTAAAAAGGCTCCAGGCGGTACCGGTGCCACGACCGATTGCTCTGGCCTTCACATACTCCGAAAGAAAGCCCTTAAACCGCTCCGAAAGGTTACGGTCGTGCATAAGGCGCATAAGACTTAGGTAGCACTTGTTCCTGCCCACTTCTTTTAAATACTCGCCGCTCTCGCCCGGCATCTCCCCATCCACGGAACCGATTCCGTCATAGGAAATGTCCTCTTCGCCGCAAAGAGCCCTGTCGGTGTAGCCTTCATAATCGTCCAGCTTTAAAAAGGATTCAAGGGCCAGGTCCCACTTCTCGTACCAGACGGGAGTTCCCAGGTCCTTGTCCCTTAACAGATACGCCGCAGGCAACCTCTTAACCGTAGCCGCCAAAAGAAAGGGCATATCCTCATCCTCGTAATCACACAGGCGAATGGACTCGATACGGTCCGACCCGTCAAAAACACCCTTCTGAAACGTGGGGCGTCCGCCCTTCTCAACGGTCACCTTCGTAAGGTGAATGCACTGAGAGAGCGCCCAGTCCCCGACATCCGTAACACTTGCGGGGATTTCCACCTCTCTTAAGCCTCTGGTGCCGAGAAACGCTTTCTTGTCGATTGCGGTCACAGGCAGGCGTAACTCCCCATCCTCGGCAAAAGAAGGCACACTAAGCCTGCTGCCGGCCCCTTCAAGACCCACAACTTTCGCTTGGGTTTTCTCTTCATCCGCTTCAAACAACAGGGTAAATCCCCCGACAACAGCCTTTATCATACCAGTTTATCTATCTCTTTCCTCAAATCTTCCTTACGATCCGCCACCATCAAAAGCGCATTATACTTGTCATAATCCTCCGAACCGAAGGTATTAAAGAATCTGGCGGGTGCATCCGACAGTGTAAGTTCCGTCACGGCCACCAGCATTTCATTGCTCTCGTCGCCAAAGAAAGTGGACAGCGTCACAAACAAATTGTGAATTCTCTCCTGCTCAACCCCGGTCTTCTCACGTAGCTCCGCCACTTTATCATTGTAGATACGACTCACGGTTTCGGAACCGTCGGCTCCGTCTTCTCTCACACCCGCAAGCATCAGGCCAAAGAGGCTCTTGATTCTTTTGTGCTTGCGCTTCTCCGAAGAAGAAAGGGAGCCGGACATTTCTTTTTTATGAATAATGGTGTTGCGGGCCTCAATCTGTGTCTTAAGCGCCGCCTCAACGTCGTCTGATTCTTTTACCGATTTAAGAGCGGGCATAATCTCCTTGTAGTCGTCCGCAAGGTGCATGATGCCCTTGATTTCGTCCTTAATCTTGTCAAGCAGAATGCCTACCAGAGACAGGCGCTCGTCCATGGGAGCTTTCGCCGCCTTCTCTGCAACGGACTCGTTTATTTGTCCCGATAAAAGTGCCTCCGCATTGTAGCTTGCACGGTACTTGATATACAGGTCATAGTATGCCGCAAACTCACGCACAATCTTGTCGTTGCGAAGATACTGGCCGATAAGGTTCTCGCTTACCTTAAGCCCTTCTTCTTCGTACATAAGAATAATATCGCTTAAATCCTCCCAGCCTCTCGCAGTTACATATGAACGGCCTTCGGAAGTGGTTTCGATGTGGTAAAAATAATCTTTTTTGGCATCAAGAAAGCCCATGATGGCACCGTGGATGCCCTTTTCGAGAGCATAGGTCTTCCATGCGGGGTAGTCTGCCTCAACGGTAATAACCTTCAGTCGGTCCAGTGTAACCACGTCGAATTCCCGCACGGAACGGTTGTATTCGGGAGGGTTGCCGGCGGTAACGATTACCCAGCCGTCGGGCACTCTGTGGCGGCCGAAGACCTTAAACTGCAGAAACTGAAGCATTGAGGGAAACAAAGTCTCGGACACACAGTTAATTTCGTCAAGAAACAGTATGCCTTCTTTGACACCGCTCTTTTCCATGGTTTCGTACACGGAAGCGATTATTTCGCTCATGGTATATTCGGATAC
>JAEEGL011666475.1_pt1 | contig 11996 bp, 7 predicted proteins | sample 9134231 | NCBI WGS metagenome assembly JAEEGL01 (sample SAMN16246548, study PRJNA631951) | gut metagenome | biome: gut microbiome; feature: rumen; material: fiber-attached | host: Bos | place: Iran: Karaj | collected 2018-10
ATCGGCAGGGCCATCCGCATGTGCATCCGCAACCTGGGCCACATCGCCCTGGAGATCGACGATCACCAGTATAAGGGGCGCGAGCAGGATCATATCCTGATCCTCTTCCGGGAGCAGGAAGAGCTGCTGCCCGGCTGGAATCCCGAGAAATGGGATGGAGATCCCAGAACTAAGGAGATGTGGGTCCCCTACCACGTGGAGATGGGCTTCCGGCCTGAGGAGAGCACCATCACCATCTGGGCAGGCAATTCCACAGGCAGAAACGCCATCGCCGGGGAGCCCTCCTTCTGGTCCGGCGGAAGTCTTTCCGGCGCAAACGGCCTCTTCGGCGCAGACTCCTTCTGGGGCAGCGCCGTGGATACCAGCGCCATCAACTTTGCCGTCCTCTCTCCCGGCATGGCCCAGGTCCTGTACGATTACCAGGGCATCCGCTGTAAGGATGACCTGCGGGCCACGGCCACAGCGCCGACCACCTATGACGGCGGCAACGGCGGCATGTATTACACCCTCAACCCGGTGGTCTCCGGCGGCGAGCTGAACGGCACCCGCCTCTACGGCAACTACAGCTTCTACAACCGGCAGAACCATCAGATCCAGCTCATCACCGGCGCGACCCTTACGGAGAACGGCAAAGCCGCCTCCTCCTTCAACGAGAATCACGTGGGCATCCGGGGAACGGAAACGGTGAGCAATACCGTGAGCTATTCGCTGTCCCAGGGCAAAAACGAGCCCGCTGCCAAGGCGGCCGACGGCGCCCATCTGCCCTCCGCCCCCAGGAACGTGAACGTCTCCGTCTCTCCCGGCACCATGCCGGGGCGGCAGAACGTCACGGTCACCTGGGACGCTCCGGAGGACGACGGCAACCTCCCCATCCAGGCATACCAGCTGGCCTACACCCACGGCGGCAACATCCAGTTCTACACCGTCACCAACGCGCCCCTCGGCAGCGTGGACCTGGGCAACGCCAAGGGCAACGCCTACGCGGCGGAATCCTACAGCGTCTACAACCATGTGGACCTGGGCTTCTTCGGCGGCATCCTGCAGAACAGCGGCGGCAACCGCATCTATTCGGTGGCCTCCGGGACCAATGCCTTCCGGGATCGCAGCTTCACCTTCTACAACATGCCGGAGGGTACGGAGTGCTTCATCCGGGTCCGGGCCGTGAACAACCTGAGAAATGCCCTGGAGCTGGACGGGATGGAGTGGATCGCCTCCTCTTTGGGCGGCAGCACCACCTTCTTCTGGTTCAGCGACGGCATGACCGCCCGGGCCAGCGGACGGGGCGCCTGGGGCCTCTACGATGGCGGAAGGAGCCTGGTCATCCCCGTGACGGAACGGGAAGATGCCTCGGTCAATCCTTTCCTGGACGTTTACAAGACGAATTACTTCTACGACGCGGTGATGTGGGCCTTCCATGCCCAGCCGCAGGTGACCAACGGCATCGACGAGGCGCACTTCGGCCCCGGCAGCACGGTGACCCGCGGCCAGGCGGTGACCTTCCTCTGGCGCGCCATGGGCTGTCCGGAGCCCACCTCCTCGGCAAATCCCTTTGTGGACGTGGCTGAGACGCAGTACTACTACAAGCCCGTCCTTTGGGCGGTGGAGAAGGGGATCACCAACGGCACGGACGCCACCCACTTCACGCCCAACCAGACCTGCTCCACTGCCCATATCATCACGTTCCTTTACCGGACGCTGGGCATCGGAGACAACGGCTGGTACAAGGAGGCGGAGGCCTGGGCAAAGGAAGCCGGCCTGCTGGACGGCCTTACGATCCGCGTAGAGCCCGGTGTGGATTGCCCCCGCAGCGACGTGGTCCTGTTCCTTTACCGCAAGCTGGGGTGATCCCGATGATCGTCCGAAGAACCACGGCGGCCGGATGACCTAAACATGAAAAAGAGGCTGCAGCGAACAGAAGAATCGCTGCAGCCTCTCTCTCTTGATTTACAGCTCGTCAATCCGGAAGCCCGGCTATGGCCGAGGCGATGCGCTCCTCGTCCCCGGGGAGCAGGGTACGCACGCTGAGGAGCAGCTCTCCCCGGCGAAGACGCCCGATCACGGGCACCTCCCCGCGCCGCAGCCCTTCCTCCAGGGCCTCCACGCTCATGCCCCGGGGAACGATGCCCGCCGCGTATCCGGGCAGGGACACGTTGGGGAGCGCGCCGCCCCCGGCTTCGTCCATGACCTCCCGCACGAGGATCTCCCAGTCGGGGCGGAGATCGCCGAGCCTCAGCACCAGGGCTCTGGCCCGGTCCAGCAGCTCCTCCGTTCCGGCGGAGAGCATCCGAAGGACGGGGATGCGCTTCATGGCCTCCTCCGGGTACTGATAGACCGTCAGCGCCGCCTCCAGGGCCTGCAGGGTCAGCTTGTCCGGCCGCAGCATCCGGGACAGGGGGTGCTTCTTCATGGCCTCCAGCAGCTCCCGCCGCCCGGCGAGGATGCCCGCCTGGGCGCTGCCCAGGAGCTTGTCCCCGGAGAAGGAGATCACGTCCGCCCCCGCCTCGATGCCCGCCCGGGCGGTCTTGCACTCCGGGAGCCAGGGGAGCTTCGGGTCGAAGAGGAAGCAGGAGCCCATGTCGTAGAGGAGGGGCTTTCCCTCCCGCCGGGCCAGAGCGGCCAGCTCCGCCACGGACACCGACTCCGTGAAGCCTACGATCTCGTAGTTGCTGGTGTGTACCTTCAGCAGCAGCTCCGCTCCGCGCCTTGCGGCCTCCTCGTAATCCGAGAGCCGGGTGCGGTTGGTGGTGCCGACCTCCATAAGAGCGGCGCCGGAGCGGGCCATGATGTCCGGGATCCGGAAGGAGCCGCCGATCTCCACCAGCTCGCCCCGGGAGATGGCGACCTGCTTCCCCTCCGCCAGGGCGGTGAGCATCAGAAATACCGCCGCGGCGTTGTTGTTGACCACCATGGCCGCCTCCGCCCCGGTGAGAGCGCAGATCAGGCCCTCCACGTGGGCGTAGCGGCTGCCCCGGGTCCCGGTCTCCAGGTCGTATTCCAGGCTGGAATAGCCGCTGTAGACCTCCCGGGCCAGAGAGTACAGCTCCTCCCCCAGGGGCGCACGGCCCAGGTTCGTGTGCAGGACGATGCCGGTGGCGTTCACCACCCCCCGCAGGCTGGGCTTTCCCTCCCGCTTCAGGGCTTCCAGCACCCTCCGGGCGCAGTCCTCCGCAGAGGGGACCCTGTCGAGCCTGCCGGACAGGACCCCGCTCCGCAGCTCGTCCAGCAGCCTCTGCGCCGCGTCCTTCACGCGGCCTCGCTCCTCCTCCCGGAGCAGGGGATGCTCCAGCAGGCGGTTCATGTTGGGCAGTGCGCGCAGGGGGGAAGGTTCCATTTCGCACCTCCGATGGTCCGGATCCGGAAAAAACCCGGAAATGTTTGATCAGCAGGGACTGTCCTGACAGTCGGGATCTTCGCCAGGATAAGCATAACGGACCCGGCCCTCTCCGTCAAGAGCTTTTGCCTCTGAAAGAAGGCGGGGGAGGCTCCTGTACCCGGAAACCCGGCGGCGCTTTGTCTTGACATGCGCTTTCAGAATATGACATAATACGATATATCCTATTTGAAGCCCAGGCGGTCCCTCCGCCGGGGGCGGACGGGAAGGATCCGCCGCGTGAGCGATGATAATATGGAAGAACGGAGATGCGAATATGGACGACGCGAAAATTGGCGCGGGCGCAGAGGGTCTTTGACGCACTGTGCGCTGCGTTGGATTCCCACGACTGGAAATACACCAAATAGGACGATTTCATCATCGAAAGCGGGGCCCGGGGCGACGACCTTCCCATGGACGTCACGCTGCGGATCGACGTCAAGTCTCAGCTCTTTCTGCTGCTCTCCCATCTGCCGTTTACGATCTCCGAGGACAAGCGGCTGGACGCGGCCATCGCCGTCAGCATCGTGAACAATGAGCTGGTGGACGGCTGCTTCGACTATGATATCGCCGAGGGAAAGATCTCCTGTCGGCTCACCGCCTCCTTCCGGGAGAGCACGATCGGCGACGGCCTGTTCGAGTATCTGATCATCCGCTCCAACCTCACGGTGGACAAGTACAACGACCGCTTCCTTGCCCTCTGCAAGGGCGTCATCAGCCTGGACGAATTCATCGCCGATAAAGAATAAGCGCGCCGCGCATATCGCAATAAGCCCCAGAGGGATCTGGGGCTTATTGTGATAATGAGATGCCGACAGGAAAAAATGCTTCGAAGAGCGGGAGGGGAACGGGCATGACGCTCGTCGAATTTTTTGATAAAGACGCCGTGAAGAACGTATGCTCCAGCCTGGCCGCGGCTCCGGAGCGGGTGATCCTGGTGGGCGACAGGAAAAAGACCATGCAGAGGTGCGCGGAGCGGTATCAGGCCGTCCTGGCCGCCAGGGGCGTGGAGACGGAGTTCCTCTGCCGCGCCGTCAACACAAACCGGATGCAGAGCATCCTGGACGCGCTCTCCTCCATCGTCCTGGAGTACGAGGACTGCGTCTTCGATCTGACCGGCGGGGAGGACCTGTTTCTCGCCGCCATGGGGATCGTCTTTGAGCGGCACAGGGACCGGGGTCTCCAGCTGCACCGCTTCAACGTCCGAAACAACACGGTGATCGACGTGGACCAGGACGGAAGGACGATCCTGGCGGAGCCCGCGCCGGAGCTGACGGTCCGGGAGATGATCCGCATCGCCGGCGGCGATATCGTCTATGAGGAGGAGCGGCCGGGGACCACCCATCTCTGGGAGATGACGCCGGAGCTTCGGGAGGACGTCAGCGCCATGTGGGAGCTATGCCGGAGGGACATGAAGCTGTGGAACGCGCAGCTCCTGGTCTTTGAGGCGGCGGAGCAGATCCTCCGGGACGCGTCCGCGCTGACGGTGTCCGTTCCCACGGCGGCGCTCCGGAGGGCGGTGGAGGACAGAGGCGGCTCCTTCTTCCTCCAGCGGGAGCTGATACAGGGCCTGGCGGACGCCGGGCTCCTGGAGCATCTTTCCTGCGACGACGAGCTCTTTTCCGTCACCTACAAGGACGCGCAGATCAAGCGCTGCCTGACCCTGGCGGGCAGGGCTCTGGAGATGAAGGTATACCTTGCGGCGCTGGAGGCCCGGGAAAAGGACGGGAGCGCGGTCTACGGCGACGTGATGAACGGCGTTTTCATCGACTGGGACGGCATGATCCACGCCGATCCGGGCGGATATGATACGGAAAACGAGATCGACGTCCTCATGATGCACGGCCTCATCCCGGTATTCGTTTCCTGCAAGAGCGGGATCGTGGACAAAGGCGAACTGTATAAATTGAACACCGTGGCGGAACGCTTCGGCGGGAAAAACGCGAAAAAGGTCCTGATCGCCGCCGCCCTGGACCAGTCCGCCTCCGCTCACCATCTGCGGCAGCGGGCGAGGGACATGGGGATCCGCCTGGTGGAGGGCTCCGGGCGCGACGGAGCGGAGAAGGCCTTTGCGGAGCTGACGGACCGGGAGCTCAACCGGATCCTGCGCTCCCTCTGGTCCGGCTGATCCGGCGGGATCCCCCCTGAAGGCGCCGCGCCGGCGGGATGCCGTACCGGTACCGATGCGATTTCATTGCTTTTGCCTGAGAACGGCACGTTCGGCCTGCGCTGACGGGCGGCCCGGACGGAACACGACGACGGGAGAAGGAGACGATGGCAGATCTGAAAAACAGCGCGCTGCTTGACAGCATCCTGGATCACGCAAGGAGCCTGAACGGTCCTTCCAGGACCATGACGGCGGAACGGTTCCTCCTTTCGGTCATCGACGCGATCAACGGCGGCATCTCCGTGGAGATCGGCGACGAAGAGAGCGAACGGCTGGAGGCCCTCCTGCGTACCCGGCTCCTGCCGGACGGGCCCGGGAGCTGAACAAGGCGGTGGAGCTGATCCGGGCTGACCGGGGGGCCATCGACCGGCTGGTGGAAAAGCTCCTCTCGGAAAACCATCTCAGCGGAGAAAAGATCCAGGCCCTCTTTGAGGAGAGCGCGTCGTAACGCGCTCATCCGCTGCGCCGGGAAGAACGGCGTGAACGGAAAAAGAAAATGATCGAAGGAGCGAGCGCATCGTGACACAAACCATGAATTTCCCCCTGTCCAGATACTGCCTCCAGCCCTACGGAGGATGGAAGAGCCTTGGGGAAAAGGTCAGGGCCCTGGGGCTGGACGGCCTGGAGGTCATCGCGGACCCGGACGACCTGGCGGACGATATCCCGCCCGAGCTGGTCAAGGGCTACCACATGACCTTTTTCCCGGATTGGCTGGATTTTTACCGGCAGGACCAGGCGGCCCTCCTGCGGAAGTTCGGCAGCCTGGAGTTCGTGAAGGACTTTTTCCGCTGCTCCACGCCGGAGGAACTGGTGGAGACCTTCCGGGCCGACCTTCAGACGGGTCTCCGTCTGGGGACGCCCTATGCGGTGTTCCACGTTTCGGACGTCTCGCTGGAGGAGGGCTACACCTATCGGTGGGAGCATACGGACAGGGAGGTGCTGGACGCCTCCATCGAGGTGATCAACGAGGTCCTGCGGGGCGTGGAGCCCGGCTTTGACTTCCTGGTGGAGAACCAGTGGTGGCCGGGCCTGACCTTCACGGAGCCGGAGAAGACGGAGTACCTCCTCTCCCGCATCGACTATCCCCGGGTGGGCATCATGCTGGACACGGGGCACCTCATGAACACCAACTGGGGCATCCGCAGCCAGAAGGAGGGCGTGGAGTACGTCCTGGAGATGGCGGAGAAGCACGGCGAAGTGAGCAAGGCCGTCCTCGGCCTCCACTTCCATCAGAGCCTCAGCGGCAGATACTGCCGGGAGAACGTGGGGAGCGTGCCGGAGGGGTATCCCCTGGAATACTACCAGGAGTTCGCCCGCAGCTACGCCCACATCCAGCGCATCGACCGGCACCGCCCCTGGACCGATGGGGACTGTATCCGGATCCTGGACCGGCTCCAGCCGAAGTACCTGACCCACGAGCTCTCCGTCGGCCCCCGGCAGACCCAGCTGAGCGCGGTGAAGCGGCAGCTCTCGGCGATCCGGCGGGGAAGAGAAAGCAGACCGGAAAACAAGACCTGATCGACAGAAAAAACAGCTTCGCCCCGGGACAGCCATGGCGGCTGCCCCGGGGCCGTTTCGGTCCTATGCCTTGCGACGTCCCGTTACCCCAGGTTCTTGACCGTGCGCACGCTCATGAGCAGGGCCTGCTCCCGGGTGGCGAAGTTCAGGGTCTCTTCCCCGCTGGAGACGGTCTTGGGGGCGAAGCGGTTGTCCCCCACGCCGTTCACGATCCTGTTGGCGGCCATGAAGTACACGCTGTCCCTGGCCCAGGGGGAGATCTCGGCGTCGTCCGCAAAGAGGGCGGGCATGGTGAACTTCGTCCGGAATTCGTCGGCAAAGCTGCCGTCCGTCTCCAGGGTCCAGCCGGAGAGATTCAGCTTTTTCCACACGCGGGTGAGCATGGTGGAAGCCTGCTCCCGGGAGATCAGGGTATCGGGCTCAAAGGTCTTTTTCACCGCGTCCGTGCCGTTGGTGACGCCCAGAGCAAAGGCCTTCAGCACCTCCGGGTCCTTCGTATCGGAGAAGGTGTCCGCCGGGGCGGGCTGGGCGGCAGCGCCGCTGAGGGATTCATAGAGCTTCACGCTCACGGCGGCGAATTCCGCCCGGGTGATGGGCTTCGTCAGGTCGGCGGACTTCAGGCAGTCCGGGATGAGTCCCTGGGCCGCAGCCTCGTTCAGCTCAGCCTCTGCCCAGGAGGAGGCCTGCAGATTCAGAAAGTCGAAATTCGTGCGGATGCGCATATTGGAACCGGTGGTATGCCGTTCCATATAGAACATGTCAAAGTCTACGACATCGCCCACCTTGATCCCCAGATCGGCGGCGATCTCGTCCAGCTCGATCTCCTGCTCCATTTCTCCGTGTACGCCTCCCAGGTCGATCACAAGCCGGCCGTTGAAGTACACCCATACGTCATCGTCGCCGCTGAACCAGAAGCGGGCATTCTGAACGTATTTGAATCTGGTATGGATCTCTACGGAGAAGTGGAAGTTGTGACCGTCGTCCCATTCCTCCCCTTCCCATGTATACTTGTTGCCGAAGAGTTCGTTGTCGATGGGGAAGTAGCCGTCCAGCTCCTCCCCGTTGGGGCCGATGCTGGAGTCGATCTCCCAATAACCCGTGTACTCCTCATCCGTACAGGGCCGCAGGGTCAGGGATTTCGTCGTCTTCATATTGACGCCGGGCACATCGTTGAAGAAGGCATTGAGCTGGCTCTGCGTCACACTTTCGCCATAGAATTCCTGCCAGAGCGCCAGGTCGTATACGGGTTTTTTATCCGCTCCCAGCCTGTTTTGTACAAGGCCCTCTCCGGAGGCGAGATCGCCCTCGAACAATATGCCGTCCGCATTGAAGTCCCGCACGGTCACCGTGAGTTCCACGTTCTGGTCCGCCGCTGAGACCGTCAGGGGCGCCAGGGACAGGACCATCACCAGGACCAGAAGCAGTGCCGGAATTCTTTTTTTCATACTTCATTTCCTCCTTTGATCGCATTATGTCCCGCTGATTCGATAGTAGCATACAGTATCAGGTTTTTCAAGCTCCGGGCATTGACAACGGCCCGATGGAAGGCTTCCGGGGCATTTGAAAACGGGGACGCTGCTGCGGCAAGCGATTCACCAACAAGCAGGAATCAGTCCACATGATCGAGGACTTCATCCACTGCTGCAATCCTCACCGTGTTCAGCGCAAACTGGGTGTCCTGACACCGGTGGAGAAGCACGAGCTTGGTCTTGCTGCATAAAAGCGGCTGACAACCGAAGCTGCCAGCCGAGAAAGGACCTATTATTATTACATTGTCTGCTTGACGGGGTGCAGTTCGGGCCGCCCCGGGGCGTAACTGCAGAAAAAGCCTCGCAGAGTTCGCATCCGCAGATGCGAATAATGTTGGAATCATTTTTCGCACGGACATGTGCCGGGAGAAAAATACCTTTCGCGGAGCGGACTGTGCGAGCGCCAGCGAGTGCGGGGAGCGCAGCGCAATCCCTCTCAAATCGAAGCCCAGCGAAGCGGGTTCGATTTGAATTAAATCTTCGACATCAGGCCGTTCACCGTCTGCTCGGTGAGGAAGAGGGCCCCCCGGACGCCCAGGTGGGTCTTCTTCACGATGTCCGTATACCCCATGCCCGGGAGGCTGATCTCGATGCCGGAGAAGGCGTCGTTCCGGGTGCAGAGGGCGGAGATGGTGTTGGCGTCGGCGTACACCAGCTCGGCCCGGGAGTCCAGGATGTCCTTCGCCAGCGCCCCCTCGGCCCGGCAGCGGCGCAGGAGCCCCCGCAGCGCCTCCCGGATCGCCGGATCCGGGCTCCCGGTGAGGGAGACGCACTCCGGGGTCATCCCCAGGTAGTCCGTGAGGAAGGAGACGTAGGAATAGACCGTGCTGTCCATCCCCTCCACGGCGAAGCTGCGCAGGGTGGAGAGGTAGCTCATCTCGTCCAGCTTGTTGAGGGCGAACCAGCACTCTGCCCTGGCCCGTTCGCTGTCCTCCAGGGCGGCGGCAGGGTCCAACCCGAGAAGTTCCCCGATCTCCCGCAGGGCCTTTTCCGTGGCGGCAAAACCCACCGGCGGCCCAGGGAAGACGTAACAGGGGGTGCCGAAGTACTCCTCCAGCCGCGCCGCCGTCTCCCGGCCCATCTCCGGATAGACCAGCAGGTTCAGGTCCGCGTCCGGCAGGGAGAGCACCTCCTCCAGGCTGCTCCCGGCGCAGGGGCAGGCGTTCACCTCCGCCCCCAGGAGCTCCAGGAGCCTTGCCAGCTCCTCCTTGTCCCCCTCCCAGTACCGCTGCCACACCGAGAGGCCCAGCAGGTTCACCCGGGGCTTCCCGCGCCCCGGCCCTTTGGGGCGGAAGCGGGGCCGGAGCTGGCGGATGAGCTGGTCCAGGGCCCGGTCGTAACCGTCGGAGAAGTATTCCGAATAGCCGGGGCTCTCCAGCACCACCGTGGGGATCTCCGGCAGACTGCGGTCGCAGAGCTCCTTCAGCTCGTCCCCGATGAGGGAGGCGCCGGGGGAGTCCACGATCACCATCAGGTCGAAGGAGAAGTTCTCCCGGAAGTAGCCCAAGGCCGCCGCCACCTTCTCCGAGGTGCCGTAAACGTAGTCGTAGCCGTCCAGGTAGGTGCTGGGGACCCTCGGCTGCCGGAAGAAGTAGTTGTTGAGGACGTCGTACTCCACCCGGCCCTTCTCGGCCGCCCTTCCGGCGGAGAGCTTCAGGTCCGGCCGCTTCATCAGGTGGGCGGAGGTGGTGCTGTGGTAGAATTTGCAGCCCATGGGGCCGTTCAGGAGGACCATCGTGTTTTTGAGGCCCTCCATGGCGAAGATCATGCCCGTGATGCTGTCAGGCGAAATACTTCTGGAACAGGACGCCGTCATGCTTCCAGCTCCCTCCCTTCTCCGGCCGTTCGCCGCCGGTCTCCTGGCGCTCCAGGAACATGGCCTCCCAGCGCTTCAGCACCGGGAGCGCCGCCCCGAAGAGGGAGATGGGGGCCGTGGGGGCCGCGTCCCGCAGGTAGTCCCCCTCCTGGGCCACGGCGGAGGCGTAGTTGGAGAGGAGCAGGTCCGGCTTCAGCTCCCGCAGCTTCTCCAGCACCTGCCCGGCCCCGGTGACCTCCTCCGTGATGGAAAGGAACTCCGGGTCCCGGCTCACGTTCAGGGGGGTGCGGAGATAGTTCAGCACGCCGATCCACACAAAGCGCATCCCCACGTCCCGGGCCGCCCGGAGGATCCAGTCCATGTTCTCGTTGATGGCGGTGAGCACGATGGTCTTTCCCTCCAGCACCGGCCGCAGGGCCTCCGCCTCCCGGAGGTACGCCGCCCGCTCCTTTTCGATGAGGGCCCGGGTCTCCGCCTGCTTCCCGTAGGCCTCGCCGATCTCCGTGAGCCAGGAGGCGGTCTCCTCGAAGCCCACCGGCAGGGGCCGGGAGAGGAAGCGGCAGCCGAAGCGCTCCGTGAGCCAGTCCCGCAGGGCCAGGTTGTCCGCGCTTTCGGAGAAGAGGATGTTCAGGGGCGCTTTTTTCAGGCCCCGCACCTGCTCGCAGGTGGCGTCCCCCAGGAAGCGGCAGTTCAGCCGCAGGCCCATCTGCTCCAGGAGCCGCCGCAGGGCCCGGACGTTCACCTCGTTGTTGTTGGAAATGGCGATCTCGCCCACCAGGTTCAGGCAGTCGTCCTCCGGCGGGGCGTCCTCGTCCACCAGCTTTTCCGCCAGCAGATGCAGGCAGTCCCGGATGCCGTCCATGTAGTCCCCGGAGATGTCCCCGTCCGCCGGGACGGCGATCACCGGGGTGCCGGGGACGGAGAGGGCCTCCAGGGAGCGGACGTCGTCCCCGATGATGCCGCTGACGCAGGAGGAGATCACCACCACCGCCCCGGGCTTCCGGGCCACCGCCGCCTTCACCTGCTCCCGCAGCTTGTCCAGGCCGCCGAAGACCGCCTCGGCGTGGCCCATGTCGGAGCACTCGAAGTGGGGGCTGATGGCCGAGGGCATGAGGATGCCCCGGTTGAAGAGGTTCTTCCGCCCCGGGGAGGAGATGTTCTGCCAGGTGTAGAAGGCGCAGGCCCGGGGGCTGTGGGCGATCACCAGGGCGTCCGTCAGGTGGACGGCGGCGGTGGCCGCCCCGTTGAAGGCGCAGCCGTAGAGGGGCGGCCGGTCCAAGGCCGGGCGTTCCGGCAGGGGAGAGGGGGCCGGGGCCGGGGCTGCCTCCGCCTCCGGTATGGGCGAAGCCTCCTCCCGCCGCTCCGAAGGCGCGGGCCTGGCAAGGCCCAGCACCACCGCCTCCAGCGTCTCGTCCTCCAGAGGCCGGGCGGGGTAGAGGGGCAGCTCCCCGGCGATGCGCTCCGCCAGGCCCGCGAAGACGGCCTTCTCCGTCTCCCAGCCCTCCAGCTCCATGAGGCAGCGGTTCTGCTCCTCCGCCTCGGCGAAGCCCGCCGAGCGGGGGATCACGGCGGCGATGGGGAGGCCCACGGCCTCCG
>JAEEGL012959070.1_pt1 | contig 11996 bp, 6 predicted proteins | sample 9134231 | NCBI WGS metagenome assembly JAEEGL01 (sample SAMN16246548, study PRJNA631951) | gut metagenome | biome: gut microbiome; feature: rumen; material: fiber-attached | host: Bos | place: Iran: Karaj | collected 2018-10
AATAGGAAGAATGTCTAAATAAGCACATGTAATAAGAGATGGCAAATCTATCATTAAGTTCTCTTTTTTTACATATTTATATTCTTTTTGAAGATTTTGAATTGAACAATCTGACAAAACAATTTTATATTGTTCTAATTCTTTGACATTCTTCCATAAGAAAAAGTAATTAAAATGAGAGTAAAGAATTGAGATATGTAAAGAATTTGAATTAAGAAATTTATTATAATCAAGTTTTTCAGACTTTTCATCATTTTCATTTATTATATTCAATAAGTCATCTAGTGAATTGCAATTATATTCTTTTACACTTCTTTGTTGTTTAGGGATTTTCGAATATTCATTCCAACATTCATTATAATTCCTTAATATCTTATCATCAATTTGTAACGCCCCATGTGATAAAACTGTGAAAATAAAGTTTTCCATCATGCTTTGATTGTTTTTATTTTTTAAGTAACCAGATTCGGCACGTAATAGGGCTTTTGAATATTCTCCAATATCGATTAAGAGTTTTGTTTGATATGAATATTCTCTTGGTGTTTCTGGAATAGGAAGAAGTTCGATTGCTTCCTGTAATTCTTCTCTTTTTCCTAGAGACATTAAAGAATATAGATATATTCGTAAATCATACTGATTTGTTTTATTTAGATTTTTAAGCTCCTTATATAAACTGATACATTGAGTATAATTTTGAGAATGGTAATAGCAATTCATATCAAGTCTAATCAAGTCTTCGGATTTATTACCATATTCGAAACATTGTTTTATTATTTTATGCGATTCTTTTAATTGGCCTAAAAGAAGATGTGCATATCCCAATTCGTATCCACAAGTTAATAAAATTTGATAATTGTATTCAGAATTAATAAACAGAAGAGTTTCTTTTAAATAGTCGGCTCGTCTTTTGGATAATCCGATTTGTAATGCTTTTTGAAATGCCTCAATATAAACTTTAGCTTCTGGATTAACTGATAGTATTCTTTTGTAAATATTGTAAGCTGAATCTAGGTTACCAGAAATAAAATTAATTTTTGCATCTTTTAGCAAAACTAATAAATTTTCAGGATATGAGGTTTTAAAGTTATTTAATTCTGTTTTTGCACTTTCTATTCTGTCTTGTTTTAATAAGGCATCGATTATTAAAAGTTTTATATCAAGAAATTGACTGATACAAAAATCTTGTTTTAATTCTGTTATCGCTTGTTCAGGTCTCAAGTTTATTAAAACTATGTAATATAAATAATTTACTGCGGTATCTTCGGGATACAGTGATTTATATTTTTTTAAATAGGAAAGACTTTCTTCATCCCGATTTAAACTAAATAAAACTAACGCAAAATTTCTTAAATAATTTTGATCTATAAAATCATTATATATTGATAATTTTGAAAACTCATTTATTGCATTTTGGGGATTATTTGTATATTGAAAGATTAATGCTTTTAATAAAGTTAATGTTTTAAAAGAAGCAGAATCTTCATGTGACGATTTAAGTAAGTACTCTACTTCAGGAAGAACTGAATTTATTTCCTTTAAATAATCGGGTGAGAAATTTTCTTTGGATATCTTATCAAGGTAATAAAAAACCTTAACATTCAAGATGAGAATTTTATCATTAAAGTCTATAACGTCACTATTATTTAATTTACTAATAGCTAAAAATGCTTTTTCATAATCTTCCTGATAAAAATATGATTTTATTGTCCATACTACAGTTCCTGTTATGGAAGTAGTTTCCTTACACAAATTTTCAAGATTCTTCCAGTCTTTATTAAGTAATAATAAATTGAATTTTAAATTAATTAGTAATGAAGTTTTCTTATCATCTAACTCCAATATAGATATTTGTTCGATAATATCTTTTACCCTTTGATAATCTTTTGAAATTAAAGATAATAGCCCCTTTCTGTATAATTTTAGAAAATCATCTTTAGTGTAAATAATTAATTTCTCAAGATATGGAATAGACTCTTGTTGTTTATCATTATCTAACAAGTATGTGTTAGCTTGTAACAGATAGAATTTCTCTATTTCTTCTTGATTATTATTCTGTAGAATTTTAGATTCTATGGTTTGTAATTTATGTTGTGCGGTTTGTAACTTTCTAGATTCTATTAGTTCTTCAATTTCATTTAACTCGGGCGAAAAAGTATATGAAATTTTTGAATCTATATTTAGAATTGTAGTCAAAATAGCCTTAGTATCTATATAAATTTTTTTATCCAGTTGAAATACTCTTTCTGTCGAGATATTGGTATAGTTCAGTTTTTCTGAATTAATCAAATGATAAATTGTTTTTAAAAATGAAATATGCTTTGATTTTGATTCATCATTTTGCAACGAAAGTAATTCTGGAATAAATTGTGTATCACAAATAATCCATGAATATATTAATTCTTCATTATCTTGAATTAAGAGTTTTAGTTCTTCTTTTGAAAGATTTGCAAAATATTGAAACTTTTTCGCTTTCTTAAATACGGTATTCAATAATTTTTTACAATCTTCTATTGGTAAAGATATGTTTAAGTATTGGAATAAATTACTGTTCAATAAATTATTCTCTATTTTTTGATATAATGAGGAAAAAATATTATCTACTAGTCTAGTTAGAAAAGATTGTGTAATTGGTCCCATAACTTTCCTACTTAATAATACTGCTCTACATAACTATAAGCCTTTTCAAAAACATCGTTATCCTTAATCTTATACTTAATCCAAACGATGCTTCGTAAAGACTTTCTAATTTCTTTCTGTCCTGTAGTTGTATTCTGCCAGCCGTCAAAACGTACAATCTTAACGATATTATCAATATCTTCAACAATGCGTTCAACGATTGCTGGAGTGTTAATATTCTTAACTCCTTCAAACAATTCAGTCAAAACAGCTTTGCCTTTATCGATCTCATCTGCAGGGACATACTGCTTTTCAGCCGCAGCCGCTTCTTTGGCCATCTGCAACAAAGCCTTCAAGAACTCAATACTTGTAATGAGCTGTTGTTCATGTTGAGTCTTAAGTTCTTCAAGACGTTCTCCAAGTTTTACAAATTTAGGGTCATCAGTATATTTCTTAATCTTTGCAATAAGATCAATTTCAATTTTCTTAGCTTTTCCATTCATGATATCTGGATTATTGATAAAGTAATCAACCAGCTCAGGACTTAATTCAATAATATCTTCGTCTGTAGCCTCTTTTGCATTATCTACAGTCAGATTATCATGAACAAGTTCCATAGTCTTTGGACCAAGTGCAGCCCAAATTAAAGCTCCAGAATTATCAACAGGTTTTACAGATTCATAAACATAAGAAAGCCAGATATAATCTTTTTTGAACTGATTCAAACAAGGATCTGGTGATAATGCTTCCCAAGCACGAGCCAATACTCTGTAATCAGCAGCAAACTTATCTTTTAATTCATCAGTAGGAATTGCCTCTTGTGCAGCCTGTAATCCTTCAAAACCATCTACAGTACGGTCAACGCCCAAGAAGTATTGCAAACATTTATTTAAAAGATTTGGAAGTTCTGCTTTTACACCTTCAATATTTGTAATAACTTCTCGCATAGACTTATCATCAAAATTTAAAGCCTTGGCAACGTTATCAAAAATACCAATGTAATCTACAACAAGACCATGAGTTTTGCTAACGTCAGAAACTCTGTTTACACGACAAATTGCCTGCAGCAATGTATGGTCTTTCAATGGCTTATCAAGATACATTACCTGCAAATTAGGAGCATCAAATCCTGTAAGAAGTTTTGCAGTAACAATAATCAACTGCAATGGGTTATTTGGATCTCGGAACTCATCAAGAACAGCAGCTTCCTGATCACGGTCTCGGCGATAAGCCTTGTATCTGTCAGCCTTATCATTATTTGTATCCATAACGATTGTTGTTGCTTGTGGGCCCATCAAAATATCAAGTTCCTGCTTATACTTCAAACAACACTCGCGGTCATAAACAACAACCATTCCCTTAAATCCATTTGGCTTAATCTTAGTTCTAAAATGCTTTTCAATATGAACACAGACCTTGTGAATACGTTCCTGGTCATACATAATAGCTTTCATGTTTACACGACGCGAAAGCTCTGCCTTTTCTTTTTCAGTAAGTTCTTTTGTAAGTTCTTCAAACTCAGCATCAATCTTATCTTTATCAACATGAAGCTCTACCGGTACAGGTTCAAAGTTCAATGGCAATGTTGCATTATCGCGGATAGAATCACTGAATGAATATTTACTCATATATCCGCTTTTGTCTTCAATCGCACCAAATGTTCGGAATGTATTTTTATCAAGACGGTTAATTGGTGTACCAGTCAAACCAAAGAAAAATGCGTTAGGAAGCGCAAGTCTCATCTTTTCGCCAAGGTCACCTTCCTGAGTTCTGTGAGCCTCATCAACCATAACAATAATATTGTCACGAGTGTTGAGAGTTTCGGTAACATCTCCAAAACGGAAAATTGTAGTAATAAGAATCTTACGTATATCAGCTTTGAAGAATTTAATAAGTTCTTCTTTTGTTCCGGCACTATCTAAGTTCGGAATATCGGCAGCAGTAAAGTCCCCTGTAATCTGTGTTTCCAAACTAATGCGGTCATCAACAATTACTACAGTTGGATTCTTAAGTTCAGGAATCATTCGTAATTTCTGAGCTGCAAAAATCATAAGTAAAGATTTTCCAGAACCCTGGAAATGCCAGATAAGACCTTTTTTTGGATAACCAGCTTTTACGCGTTCAATAATAAGGTTTGCACCTTCAAACTGTTGGTAACGACAAACTACTTTATAAAGACGTTTCTTTTTATCGGTTGCAAACAGGCTAAAAAACTGGAAAATGTCCATGATATGTTCGGGTGTGAGCATGTCAGCAACATCAATCTCAACATCTTTTAATGTACCTTGTGTTTTATGCTCTGCTGTGTGCCAAGGTCCCCATTTACTGAACGGTGCATTGATAGCACCATAGCGGAATGTTTTTCCCTCTGATGCAAAATTAAACACGTTTGTACAGAACATCTGAGGAACTGTTTTTTCATAATCATGAATGTCCTGTGCACCATCTAACCAGGTAATGGCATCGCGAACAGGTGTTTTTAGTTCTCCAATAACAAGTGGAAAACCGTTTACCAAAAGTACAATATCAAAGCGTTTTCCGCCTTTTTCCATCGGGTAGACCCACTGATTTGTTACAACATATTCATTTTTAGCAAGTTCTTCTTCTGTCATGGTACCGAAGAAGCGGATTGGAGTCATTCTTCCATCTTTACCAAATGGAAATGAGTTTTCTTCAAAAATAAGTTTTTTGAACTTTTCATTCTGGCTTACAAGGTTATGTTCTTTGGTTGTATTGATTAATGTACGGAGTTTATAAATTACCTGGTCTGCTCGGCTTGGTTCTTCGGCAATTTCCGGATTCAAGCGAATAAGGGCAGCTTTTACCATAGATTCAACGAGCACTTCATTTTGTGCACGTGGCAGTTCGTCTGCAGGTACATAATGCCACCAGTTTTGCTGGAGTTTTAAGAGCATCATTTGTTCTATGGTATTGTCTTCATTAAACATAAAGCTTACTCCTTTTTCCGGAACGTGTATAAATATTTTGATTTTCTATACACATTCTTTCTGACATGTTCAAAAAACCAAGTTTTTTGAACATGTTCCGGATCTTAAGTTGAAAAAAAATAGATTCTTCAACATATTATCGCTTACGTGTTGAAAAATTTCAAATTCTTCAACACGTTATTTATATAAATCAGCCTGATTGATAAACAAGTCAGCCAATCTGTCATTCATATAGTAATTAGTCTTACCAATTTTGATTTTAGAAAGAAGTCCCAAATCAACAATATCATCAAGATATTTTGCTGCGGTAAAGCGACTAACCTGTAAGTCTCGTTCGATATATTCAATCTTCGTATACGGATGGTTAAAAAGATTGTTCAAAAGTTCATGACTATATTTTGTGCCAAATTTATCTCGAATCTTAATTTTATATTCATCCATAAGGATTTTTATATTTTGAATAAGAATTACATTTTCTTTAGCAGTCTGTTCAATGCCTTTTAGCATAAACATAATCCATTTCTGCCAGTCTTCTTGATTATTGCCTTCGTTATCACGAATATGCTGAATCAGAGCATAGTAATCACCTTTATTATGGGTGATATATCGGCTCAAATACAAAATAGGCAGGTCCAGCAAGTCGTTTGTTACGAGATATAAAACGCTAATAATTCTTCCTGTTCTACCATTTCCATCATAAAATGGATGAATACTTTCAAACTGGTGATGAATAATTGCAAGTTTTATTAGCGGGTCCAAATCGCAGAAATCTGGATCGTTAATATTTATAAACTTTTCCAGATTAGTCATGCATTGTTCAATTTCTTCTTTAGTCTGGGGAGGAGTATAAACAACTTCATCTTTACCATTTTTTAATTGAGTTCCTGGTAATGCTCTAAAGCCAGCACGATTTTCTTCAAGCTCCTGCTGAATCTGTTTAATAACTGCATTAGTAAGAAGTTTATTTTTTCGAATAAGATCGAAACCTACGTGCATTGCTTGCCTGTAACGCAAAACTTCTTTTGCAGCAGCCTTTTCAACAGTTTTCTTTATATCGTCTATTTCAGAATCTGTTTTGTAAAGATCATCTTGAGTAGTTACAATATTTTCAATTTCAGAACTATCTTTAGCTTCCTGTAAAACAAGCGTATTCAAGAGAATGTTTTCATTTGGAATAGTTTTTGCAACACCTTTAAGTTCTGCCAAAGCCCGGCTGGCATTACTTAGTTGTTTGAGGATTTCTTTTGTTTCCAATTCCATTTTTAATGGAAGTTCTGGGATATTGTATGATGATGTCATTTTATGCCTCCTGTTTAGTTATTGCAGAACGTTTAATCAAAAAATCAGTTAATATTTTGTCGTTGTAAATATGTTCATTAGCTAACACCTTTGTAAGAATATTGTGACAGAATTTTTTTTGGAGACTTTTTATAAATAGTTGTTCTATAATGTTATCCTCGTTAAACATAAAGTTATTCCTTTATAAAGATTAAGCGATTGTATCCCTAAGTTCAATTAATGATGAATATAGCAAGTATAAATGAAATTTACCCATTTTAGTTTCTATATATTTACTTTCTTTACCATCCTTATCTTTAATATAAACCTGGCTAAAATCAGTATCAAAAGAAATACCTGTATATTCAGCCATATCATTAATGCTGTTAAAAAGACCTTTGGTATTTTGAAGATTAACAAAATCTTTTTTTATTATTTCAAAATCCTCAAGTGTTATTTCTTGAAAATCTTTTATAGATTTTGGTTCAGAAATATAAAATTTTGAAATAAGTTGTTTATCATATAAATCATTACTATCATATTTCGTAAATAATACATAATTAAGTTTATATCCATTTTGATAAAAGGTTTGTTTTGAATATATTTCTTTATCATCAATTCTTGTTGATGTAAAAGCCAAACCATCAAATTCTTCCTTAGATATAATCTGTGTTACTAATTGTGGTAATATATATTCTTCTGAAAAAACATTTCCTTCAGATTTATCTCTTCTGTTAAAGGAACAGCAACTATTAAGAATAAACAAATAAAAACTATTTAAGCAATCTTGCTTATTAGGTCTTAAAGTAGGATCGTTAAAAATTATTTTTCCGCCTACACTTGCTAATTCATCGATGATTGAGAATAAGGCAGAAAATCGATTTGTAAAATCAAAGATTTTTAAGTTTTCATCCTTTTTAAGAAGAAAAGAAGAAAAAACATAATTATCTAAATCTTGATAATTTCCTCTCATTTCAGAAATTAAATCTGGAATAGATAAACCAAAATATAAAGAAGGCACACCCGATAAACTATAACGTTGGTTACCAACCAAATATCTTTTATTAAAGGGGATATGATATAGTTCTTCACGAGATAATAAACTATTTGATTTTCTTGTTCTGAATAATTGTTTTTTTAATCTTGATACTTTTTGATGTGTATAATCAGTTTTTTGTAAACATGCCTTCATTATTGTTACAGCTGTTGTAGAATCATTTGTTATCCATTTTAAGTAAGCCAAAATGATCTGTTCAAAATAGGCTTCAATATCTATGTTCTGTTTAATTGCATCATATAGACTATCTGCCCATTCTTTTACATTTTCTGTTAGATCTTTGTGTTTATTACATTCATTTACTTTAGTAATATTATTAAATCTAAAAATAAAATCTTTTTTATATGATTGCAAAGTTGATTCAAATCTATCATTGTTTGACTGAGCAATATTTCGCATTTTCTTTTGCATTTCATCTTCCAAAAAACAAATAATACACATTATTTTTCTCCCAGATTCTCCGCGATGATTTTTTTGTACACGGCAGAAAGTGACTCTAACGATGCTTGTATTGCTGCTTTTGATTCTTCGGATTTTTGAACAAAATCAGCAAATTGGTTTTGCAGTTCGATAGGCGGTAAAATTATTTTTGTTTGTTTAATTTCCCCAAGATGCAAATTTGGAACACCTATACCTTTTAATCTACTATCAAATTGTTTTTTAGTTTGTGGATGATTTATCTCTGCCCATATAAATTGAATATTATTACCTGGTTTTATTCTCAATAAAGCAAGACTCACATAAATATCAAATATTGTATCAGTGTCTACTATTGCTGCTATTCCAGTAGTACCGTTTTTAGCTAATAATATATCCCCCTTTTGTGGAGTTACTCGTTTTGATAATTCAATATGTAAGTTTTCTGGAATATACATTACAGATGTCCAATCGATTTTTTTTGTAATGACATCTTTTGATGAAAGAAATTTATAACCATTAATTTTATCGTCTATATATGTAGGTGTTTGGTGTGTACCATCTTTAATGAATTCACAAATTTCTTCTAAGTTAACAACCTTAAACTTTGTCTTTTCGATAGTTCCAAACATCTCCACAAATTTAGCTTTAATAATTTCATCAGTCTTGGCCAACAATTTCTTGTAGCTTTCCATAGTGTCAACAATCTGCCAAAGAACTTCTGCAAGTTTCTTTTGTTCATCTAATTCCGGCAAATTGAATTTCAATTCTTTTAAGTCACGCCAGTTTATAGTTGGTGAAAGAGAGCCTACTGAAATTTTTATTGCAGCATCAAGAAAATAATCCGAAGCAATAAAAAGTGGAAAAAAGTTCTTATCAATGACATCTTCTTTTGGACGTAATACCATTCCATGAGCAGAAAAGATTCCATCAAATGGAGCAATTGCAACTTTCTTTTGATAAGCTCGTCGTTTTCCAAAAAGTACATCGCCTTTTTTCATTATGAGTTTATCGCCAATTGGGGCAACTTCAGAACCAAATCGACTTACTTTAAAAGTCCCTGAATCAAGATGCTCTAGTCCTAAATAATGTTCTTTATCTGATTCAACAGGTTTTTTCTTTTCAGTACTATTTATTGCAATATCTTCAAATCTATATTCTGCCATTTTGGTATCCTAAATAAGAGTCTGAAGCTCTTTCAAACAATCATTCATTTTTACAGAAGCTTCTTTCCAATCTGTAAAACATTCATTCAAAGTTTTAACATCAGAAACTGTAGTTATTTCTTCCGGTTTTACATAAAGCGGTATTGAAAGACTAAAGTTATTTTTCTTTACATCTTCTATAGTTACAACTTTTGCAAAATGCTCATCATCCTTATAAGCGTTATAAGCATTTGCAATTTTAGAAATATGTCCGTCTTCAAGATAACTTTCTGCATTTTTTCTTGTTGCTTCGTTTACTGCATTTATAAAAAGAATCTGTCCACGCTTCGACACTTCTTTATTCTTTCTACAAATCAAAATACAAGCTTCCATCGGCGAGTTATAAAAAAGATTTGCAGCAAGTCCTATTACACAATCAATTAAATCACTTTTTATAAGTTCTTCACGAATGGCTTTTTCTTCATCACGGAACAATATTCCATGTGGTAAAAGAACTGCACATCGTCCTGTATCATCTTTTAAGCTTTTTAGAATATGCTGAATAAAAGCATAGTCGGCTCTTCCCTGTGGTGGGGTACCTAAAAAGTTTCTTCCGTAACGATCACTTTCAAATGCAGCACGATCCCATTGCTTGATTGAGTAAGGTGGGTTTGCCAAACAAATATCAAACTTTTTAAGCTGATTGTTTTCCAAGAATGCCGGACTTTTCAATGTGTCATCATTAATAATTTCAAAATCTTTTATGCCATGCAAAAATAGATTCATCTTTCCAATAGAAGCAGAAAGTGCATTTATTTCCTGACCATATAATTTTACGTTGCGCCATTCTTTTTTATTCTGCTGCAAATATGCAATAGAACTAATAAGCATTCCGGCACTACCACAAGTTGGATCATAAATTGATTCACCGCTTTGTGGCATTAATATTTCTGTCATTAAATGAACAACAGTTCTGTTTGTATAAAACTCCTGCGCAGTATGGCCTGAATCATCAGCAAATTGTTTAATAAGATATTCATATCCCTGACCAAGTTCATCTTCCGGGCAGTTTTCAAGAGTTAATGTTTTACTTGAAAAATGTTCAATCAAATCTTTTAAAAGGCGATCAGGCAATCTGTTTTTATTGGTCCAGGCTGCATCACCAAAAATACCTTCAAGCTTTTCAGAGTTTGCATTTTCTATTGCTTTAAAAGCTTCAACTAAAGCTTTACCGATATTTTCAGATTTTGTGCGGACATCATTCCAGTGATATCCTTCTGGTATCATAAAGTTATGATATTCAGGAAGGCTTGCAAGTTCTGCATCTCCGTCAGTTTCCTCCAAAGCCTTTTGAGTTTCTTCATCATATACATCACTCAAACGTTTAAAAAACAAAAGAGGAAAAATATATTGTTTATAAGCACCTGCATCAATCTTAGTTCTAAGTAATACTGCAGAATGCCAGAGATATTTTTCAAGTTCATCAAGGGGGATTATATTTGTTTTCTTAGCCATTAATAAATCCTCCCTCAATCAAAAGCTTCTTCATTTTTTCTTCGTTCTCTTGAACTTCTTTTACAGCTTCAAAGTATTCTTTTTTCAATTTGTCAACATCAATTGCTTCTTCAGGCTTTTTTTCAATGTAATTACTAACGCTAAGCGAATAATCTTTTTGCCTTATTTCATCAAGATTTACAACTTTTACTTTTTCAATTAAATCTTCATATTTTTTATATAACTCAAAAACTTCCTGAATATTTTCTTCAGTCATTATGTTCTGAGCACGCATTGGTGTATAAATACTTTCTGCATTGATAAGGCAGATTCTTCCTTTATGAGTATGTTCCTTATTATTATTCAAAAGAAGAATACAGGCAGAAACACCAGTAGAATAAAATACGCCACCAACAAGTGTAATTACACATTCAAGCTTATCACTTTCTATAAGGGCTTTTCTGATTTCACCTTCTTTTCCAGTGCTTCTAAAAAGAACACCCTGCGGAAGGACAACGGCACATCTACCATTTTTTTCATCCATAGATTTAACCATGTGCTGAAGCCAGGCAAAATCTCCATTACTATCACTTGGGCATCCCCAAAGATTTCTTCCATATCTGTCATTTGCAAAAACTTCGGCTCCCCAATTTTCAAGAGAAAATGGAGGATTTGCAATTACACAATTAAAAGTCTTTAATTTGTTATTTTCAATAAACAATGGAGATCTAAGAGTATCAGCCTGGCCAATAGTAAAATCCCTTGCACCGTGTAAGAAAAGATTCATTCTTGCAATGGCAGATGTAGAAAGATTGTTTTCCTGTCCAAAAATTCTTCCATAAGTTTGTTTATTGTTATTGATGTGATGAATAGCCTCAATGAGCATACCACCAGTTCCACAAGCTGGATCATAAACAGTTTCACCTGGCTTTGGATCCATCAACATAACAAGAAGCTTTACAATAGAACGAGGAGTATAGAATTCACCAGCATTTTTCTTAGAAAGGTCCGCAAACTTTTTAATGAGAAACTCGTAAGCGT
>JAEEGL013350658.1_pt1 | contig 11996 bp, 10 predicted proteins | sample 9134231 | NCBI WGS metagenome assembly JAEEGL01 (sample SAMN16246548, study PRJNA631951) | gut metagenome | biome: gut microbiome; feature: rumen; material: fiber-attached | host: Bos | place: Iran: Karaj | collected 2018-10
TTCGACGAGGCGCACATGCTCTTCACCGACACGTCGAAGGCGCTGCTCGATAAGATTGAGCAGGTCATCCGTCTCATCCGCTCCAAGGGCGTGGGTATCTACTTCATCACACAGCTGCCTACCGACATTCCCGAGAATGTCCTCGGTCAGCTTGGCAACCGCGTGCAGCATGCCCTGCGTGCCTATACGCCGAAGGACCAGCGGGCTGTCAAGGTGGCCGCCGACACGTTCCGCGCCAATCCGGCGTTCAAGACCGACGAGGCCATCATGAATCTCGAGACGGGCGAGGCCCTCGTGTCGTTCCTCGACGAGAAGGGTGCGCCCTCCATCGTGGAGCGTGCCAAGGTGCTATTCCCGCTCAGCCAGATAGGTGCCATCAGCGAGGGACAGCGGATCGACGCCATCAAGCAGTCCGACATCTACGGGAAGTATGATAAGCCTTTCGACCGCGAGAGCGCCTACGAGGTGTTGCAGAAGCAGGCAGGTATCGAGGCTGCCGAGAAAGCACAGCAGGAGGCTGAGGCACAGGCCGAGAAAGAGGCAGCTAAGGCCGATAAGGACGCGAAGAAGTCCAAGAAGCCCGGCATCTTCTCGAAGATTGCCAAGGCAGTCGTAACGGCTGTTACCGCCACGGTGGCTTCCATGGTGGGCACGATGGTTTCGGATGCCGTGACAGGCAAGAAGACCAAGTCGCGCACCTCTGTGACCGGCAAGATTGCCAAGAATGCCACCACGGCCGCCACGCGCACCATCACCCGCGACATCCTCGGTAACTTGGTGAAATAAATATAGGTTCTCCTAGGATTTCCTAGGCCATCCTAGGAAGTCCTAGGTTTTCTTAGGCCCTCCTAGGCTTTTAACGATGCTCGAAATCTGTTGCGATAGCTCGGCGGCAGTGGATGCTGCCGTCGAGGGTGGGGCAGGGCGCGTGGAGCTCTGCGCCGACCTCCCGCTCGACGGACTTACGCCGCCCGATGCGCTGGTGCGCCATGCGGTGGCGGCGGGTATCCGTGTGCATGTCCTCATACGTCTGCGGGCGGGCAATTTCGTGTATGATACTGCCGAGGCCGATGTGATGCTGCGCGCCATCGAACGTGCGCGTCGCTTGGGGGCGCATGGGGTGGTCATCGGTGCACTCACGCCTGAGGGCGATATCAACGTGCCGCTCTGTCGCCGTCTTGTGGCGGCTGCCGAGGGGCTCAGTATCACCTTCCACCGTGCTTTCGATGTCTGCCGCGCGCCCTTGCAGGCGCTGGAGCAGATTATTGCGCTGGGCTGCCACCGCCTCCTTACGTCGGGCCAGGCGTCCACGGCCGAGGCAGGCATTCCCCTGCTCCGTGCCCTTGTGACGCAGGCCGCAGGTCGCATCCTCATCATGCCTGGTGCGGGCGTGAACCCGGGCAATGTGGCTCGTATTGCGCAGGCCACGGGGGCCGTCGAACTGCATGGCTCCTTCCGTGTCGATGGACACACCGATGCGGCCTCCGTGAGGGCGGCTGTCGAGGCGCTTGCCGCCTTGCAGCGTTAAAAAACATTAAACTTTGTATTTCTTTTCTCTTCGCGGCATTCTTCTACAAAGAAAGTTTGTATCTTTGCAGCGAAGATGTGAATGCATTGTATATAGTTCAAGCTTTATGAGTAGTGTAGATAGGATGCAGCAGGTGGTGCGATGGCTCATCTACTGCGGCGTGGCAGACACGCAGAAAGGGATAGCGCGGCGCGCTGGGTACAACGAAACGGTGTTCAGCGCCGTGTTGAACGGCTCGACGCCGTTGAGCTATCGCTTCGTGCAGCGTGTCTGTGCGCTCGACCATCGCTTGCAGCCCGATTGGGTGATGTCGGGCCACGGTGAGATGCTGCAGCAGTCGCGCAGGACCTCGCGCCGCGACCGGCCCGAACGCAGTACCCCTTACTATCCCGAGCTCCCCGTGAGTGCCGGCGAGCAGGACGCACCGCCCTACGACGACGAGGTCGATTACGTCTATATCCCCGGTGTCCGTGCCGAGGCCTTTTTCCCTGTCTCGGGCTGCAGCATGCAGCCTACGGTCTGTCCCGGCGACCTGGTGGGGGTGGTGAGCATGGATGGCATGGAGCGTATCGATCCCGAGTGCATCTATATGATTATCACGCGCGAGAACGAACGCATGCTGAAGCACATCATGCCCACGACCCCCGAAGACCCCGAGATCACCCTCGTTTCTGACAATCCCAACTATCCTCCCTTTCGCCGTCTCAAGGAAGAGATCTACAAGATTTTCCGCGTGGTGTATGTCGGGCGCATGATGTAGTTTTACCTCATCATTTTCCATAGCTCGAAGCCGGCGATCACTTGCGTCATGCAGGCCTTGCAGCCATTCTCTTGCCGGTGCATGGCAGCCACTAGGCGTGGCAGTTCGTCTTCCTCCAGCACGTGGTCGGGGTTCGGCATACCGCTCCACAAGCATACGTGGTAGAGATAGACGTATGTCTTGTTCTCCTGTGGCGGTGCCCAGCGGAAGATGACCTGCCGCACTGTGCGGCAATGGTAGCGTACACGATAGGTCTCGAGCAGCGCGAAGGCGGCGCGGTAGCCCATCTCGATACTCTCGAATTGCACGAAGCTGCTGTCGGTCTGCACTCCGCGCATTCCTCGCCACAGGCTCTTTCCGTGGCGGATATTCAGCGGGTTGTTGTTTCTTAATCCTCGGGTCATTCTGGTTGATTTATAATTCATAATTTGTTATTCATAATAATTTCCTCCCCTCCTCTCTCCCCTCCCTTTGGGGGAGGGGGCGGGGGAGAGGTCTCTAAATGCAACTGTTCAGCGTCAGGCTGCTCAGGATGCTGCTGATTGCGGTCAGGATGGCGTTGATGATCACGCTCCACTTGTTCATTTTCGAATCTGTCATGTTTTTTCCTTTCTTTTTTATGATAGTGGCCATGGCGCCAATGGCCACTGTCTCTAACGTCTAATCTCTAATCTCTTTTCTTCCTCCAAGTCCCCCTCCCTTCTTGGGGAGGGGTTGGGGGAGAGGCTGCAGGACTTCTACTCTTTAGCCCAACTCGTTCTCGTCGTCGCTCTGGAGAGTCTCCTGGGCACGTGCCTCGGCTACGGCGAGAGCCTGTGCTTCACGGTTTGGGACGCACTGGAACTCGGCTTTTTCGCGCAGGTCGCGGAAGTGCTTGCCAGGCGTCCAGATCACCTTCACGGCCTTGATGTTATCGGCACTCAGCGTGCTGGCGCTTGCGCTGCCCTCGCAGTTGTAGCTGCAACGGAAGGATCCCAGTTCGCCCAGGGTGACAATCTGTCCCTCGAGCAGTTTCTCACGCATACAATCGACGGCCTCGGCCAGGATGGCGTAGATGTCGCCGCGTTTGTACTTCGAGCCGTGCTCGGCGATGTGTCCGGCGAATTCATCCATGTCGATGGATCCCGAGGCTTGTGCCACGGCGTAGGCCTTCGTCTCGGTGATGTTGGCCTTCTTCAGGCCAGGCTTCGTGGAACGGATTGCAATACTGTAGTTCATCATAATTCTTTCTCCCCTCTCATTACCCGCGTGTTAAAAATTTTTACGGGCGGCCATCAGGGGCATCGGGCCTGGGTTGATGATTGATTATATATCACTGCGCAGTGTCTCTTTTTCTTCCTTCTGGCGCGACGCGTCGCGTTGGCTGGTGCAACGTGTCGTGCCGACGGATGCGACGTGTCGTTTTCTTAAGCGCGTCGTGTTGTCTTCTCCGTTGCGCCCCGCTGGGCGGTTTCGACGGTGCAAAGGTACGGCGGTCGCGAAGGCACATTGTGAGATTCCGTGGCTTTGGATGAGGATGGATTAAATTCTTTTATAAAATTTATATTTTTGCGAAGATAATTTGCATTTATCACATTCTTTCCATAATTTTGCAGCCGCAAAAGAAAACTATACAAACAATACGATTATGGAATACAAAAGCATGACCAAGAAACAGCTTGCGGTGGCCTATTCGCCCGAATTGTCGGTGGGCGGAGCCATCAATCGCCTGCGCCGCTGGCTCCACTACAACGAGGCGCTCATGGCGGAATTACGCCTGACTCACTATCGCGAGACGCAACATCTTCTCACATCGCGCCAAGTAGAGGTCATCATCCGCCATTTGGGAGAGCCATAGAGGTGTTTTTTGTTAAAAAACGTTAACAGGGGGGGCAAAAGGTCAATTTCTTCTAACATGTGTTGGCTGTTTTTCGAAATAATAATAACTTTGCCCCGAATTAAGCGTACACGCGCGCTACGCACGTTGTTATATATAGTGTAAAAGGAAAAAATCCGGTGGCGCTGCGGAGACGGAAAAGGAAGAAAGAAAGATGAAGGCAAAGGCATTGACAGTTAGGCTAAACACCATCTTACGGACGGTGGCGCTCATGGTGCTGCTTCTGATGGCTGCCCCCTCTGCATTCGGTGCAGCCTCGGCCAGCACTGCCGATGTGGACAGCACAGACGTTCGCCCGCGGACGTTGGTGTTCCGCACCAACCTGCTCTACTGGGCCACCCTTTCGCCCAATGTGAGCCTCGACTGGCGCATGTCCGACCACTGGTCGCTCGGCTTCAACGTCGGCCGTAACTTCATTCCCCTGCGCAACACTGTGGAGCATCCCCATACGCGCCGCCTGCGTCATCTCCTCCTTTCGCCCGAGGTACGCTACTGGCAGCGCGGCACGTTCGAACCCCGCAGCTGGTTCTTCGGACTGAACGGCATCTACTGCCACTACAACGTGAGCCGCCTCTTCGGCATCCTCTATCCGTCGCTTAAGGACCATCGCCGCCAGGGCCACATGGGTGCCCTCGGCCTCTTCGCCGGTTATACGTGGCGCGCCGGACGTCTCTTCCGCATGGAAGCCCTGGCCGGAGCCGCTGCCGGATACACCCGCTATAAGGACTATGACTGCATGCACTGCGGCGAATACTACGGCCCCAAGAACAGCGGCTTCGTGATGCCTCAGCTGGCACTCAACCTCGTCCTCGATCCTCAGCGCAAGCCCGCGACTCAGCCCGAGGCACTGCCTGAGACTAAGCCCGAACCCAAGCCTGAGACCAAACCCGAGGTGCAGCCCAAGCCCTTCGTGCCCGTCTTCGATCTCGTCGAGGACAACACCGGCAAGGCTGGTGAACTCCAGAAGAGCAATCCCATCCTGGCGCATATCAGCGAGTACCGTCCCTACGACGACACTCGCGTGTTGCGTAAGGAGTCGGGTGCCCTCTACGTGTTCTTCCCCCTCGACAGCACCGAACTGCGCCGCGAGTTCCGCGACAATGCAGCGACGCTCGACCGCATCGAGGACCTCACACGCCAGATCATGAGCGACAGCATCTCGACGGTGAAGAAGATACAGATTATCGGACTCGCATCCATCGAGGGACGCCGGAAGCACAACTGCGAACTGGCCGAGAACCGTGCCGTCGCCCTGCGCACCTATCTGCAGAGACGCCTCCGCATGCCGATGCTCGACAAGCTCTTCGAGGTGAACTACGGCTGCGAGGCTTGGACCGAGTTCCGCGACCAGCTCACCGACATTGCCACCCTGAAGCGCGGCGGCAAGGTCGATGTGATGCCCGGTACGCCGACGGCTGACGTTCTGGCAACCCTCACGCCCGAGCTGCTCGCCGGCATCACCACCGAGGAAGTGGAGCAGATGATAAAGATCATCGACACCGAGGCCGACCCCGACACGCGTGAACGCAAGATAAAGGCCCTGAACGGCGGACGCACCTACAACTTCCTGCGCCAGAATGTGCTGAACGACCAGCGTAACGCGGGCTACCTGCGAATCTATTACGACTATGTGCCTGACAAGGCCGCCCGTGATATCAACGAGGGCGTACAGCTCATGAAGCAGGGCCGCTATGCCGATGCCCTCCCGCTGCTCGAAACCTGGTTCGACGACTCCCGCGCATGGAATGCCCTCGGCGTAGCCCTCTATCAGACGGGCCGCAAGGACGACGCCCTCCGCTACTTCCAGAAAGCTGCAGCGGCAGGCAACAAGCAGGCCGAGGAAAACTTGAAGGGAATGAAATAAGTAAAGATGAAGAGCAATATAGTCACATACGAGTCGGTGCAGGAGCAAGTCCTGCAGTTGAGGGGCGAAAACGTCCTCCTCGACTATGCTGTGGCCCAGCTCTACGGTGTGGAGACACGTGAGATAAATCAGGCTGTGCGTAACAATCCTGATAAGTTCCCTAAAGGGTATGTGCTAACGCCTAATAATAAGGAACTTGTGGATTTGCGATCAAAATTTTTGATCACAAATGAACTCAGTCCAAAGACTCGTGCAGTGCCAAAAGCCTTCACCGAAAAGGGACTCTACATGCTGGCTACGATACTGAAGAGCAAGAAGGCTACGCAGACAACCATCGCCATCATCGAGGCATTTGCAAAGCTCCGCGAACTGGGGCGTACTATCGGCGAGATGGCAAAGGGGACCGACGAACAGCAACAGAAGATGCTGATGAAGAAGAGTGGCGAAATCGTGGAAGATCTGTTCGGCGAGGCCCTCAGCACCAGCGAGACGGAAACGGAAATTGAACTTAATTTCGCTGTGCTGAAACTCAAACACACCATCAAGCGAAAGAAATAATAGATAGAGAGTGATAATAAAGGTAATAACAAGAAAACCAGAATAAAGGAAAAAAGGTACTACCGAAATTCCGATTGCAAACATAAAACTAAACATACGAAACATTATAACACTTTAAACGAGGGAAGGCCTATGGAATAAGAATTACGAGAGTGAAACCAACGTGCAAAACTAATATGCAAATGACATGAAGCAAAAAGAGAGTAACAACCAACTAAAAAACGAGAATAAACATTTAATAACAAACCCTTTTATTTATTTAAACACAATGAAAAAAACAATTAAGTTCGCTTACGCAGTTGCCATCGCACTCGTAAGCATGGGATTCACCGCTTGTTCATCCAACGATGACGAACAGGCTACTACCAACCCCACCTATGACGGCAAGGCTGTGAAGACGCAGTTCTCGATCGCTCTGCCTGGGAACCTTGCAAAGACGCGTATGTCTTATGCTACCGTACAGGCCGCAGAAGATATTGCATCTTTCCGTGGTATGAGTAACATCGTGATTATCCCGTTCTCGCATGCCACTGACCGCACGGCTCGCCTGGGCAACAACATTACGTTGGGAGAAAACAAGATGAAGCAACCTGTAACAACGAATGCTGAAAATGCAGTTCCCAACGGACAACTTCTGGCCAACAGCAATGCTGTTCTCTATAGTGATGTAAATATTCCTATCGGAACCTCCGGCTTCCTGTTCTATGGAAAGGCTACGGGCACTGATGGATACGCAGAGGGTGCTCTGACAGCAGCTGGACTGACTGGCGAACCAAGTGGAATCTCCTTTACTCCGGTTCCCATTCAAACATCTTTCACTTCGAGCAAGGGTCAAGATATTGCAGATTACGTGACAGCTATTGCTGCTGCTGCTGATGGTGATGCCGCTTGGTATAAGTGTGCTAATACCGCCAATAGCGCTGAGACGTGGTACAGCGTCGCTCTCGGTGATTTGTACAATAGCTTTACAAATCTGAAACCCGGTGCATCCGCATACGTTCAGGCAGCTGTTCAGGATTTGTACACCACACTTCTGCCCAATACCGACGTCGTTTCTATGGCTATCAAGGCTGCCATTAAAGATGGCACCAATGCAAAAGACGAAAATAACGATGGCACATTGGAGTTTCAGGATGTTATCAACGGCTATCCTGGGACTGTGTACAACTCCATGCCCGATGGCACTGCCTCTCTGACTTGGAGCGACGCTACTCCTAAGGTGGCTACTGCTAATGCATCCAACGCTGTATTGGGTAGTGGAGCAACTCAGGAAATGGCTAAGATTGTTTATCCTGCTGCTCTCTATTATTATGTTGACAGTCCTCTCCAGACTGCTGATGCTTCTCGCGAGCAATTCTATGATGGTACTAATAATTGGAGTACGATATTGGGTAAGTACAATGGCACTTCTGTGGCTCCCGCAACACGTTCGGTAGCTATTACCAAACCCATTCAGTACGCAGTTGGTCGTCTTGACGTAACCGTTAATGCTTTGGCAAGTGGAACCACATATTACGATCGTCGTGGTGAGGCTGTAGTTGTTCCTACTGAGGGCTTCCAGTTGACTGGTGTGCTTATTGGTGGACAGAAGGCTGTCGATTACAAATTTGAGCAGAATACTTCGGCTACTGAATATGCTATTTACGATAAGACCATCAATACAGAGGCTGCCAGTGGAGGGACCGTATCCGCTTATGTGAAGGCTGGCACGGCTGCAGGTCCGAACTACACACTTGCTCTTGAGACGGCAGAGAATCAGGCAGTATATGTAGTGCTTGAGTTCTTGAATGACGGAACTGGCGCTAAGGACTTTATGGGTGTTGACGGCGTAGTCAAGAAAGGCTGCAAGTTCTACATGATTGCTCAGTTGAAGTCTGACGCTGATGTTACTGGCCAGATTTCTGGAACTTCTAGCACTGGTAACAAAGTGTTCAAGCAGGACTTCAAGACCATTGCTAACTTTACCTTTGGTGTAGGCTCACAGGACCTCAATACGGGCTCATCTACCGATGGTGTGCCTGATGGTGTTGCTGATGCTCCCGCTGGTTTCGCCAACGCTTATGTGAACATCCCCGACCTGCGTACTCCGCAGCTGGAGCTGGGCTTCTCGGTTGACCTCACATGGCGTGCTGGTATAACCTACGATATCACGTTCTAATCCCTCTCTCTCATGGTGTGCCGAGCCGCAAGGCACGGCGCACCATGAGAATTCAAAACAAACAAAACGTTCCTATAAAAATTAAAATAGGTAGTGCGCGCGCAAGCGCAAAGAAGATGAGAACCCTACCCCGACTCTCCTACGAGGTGAGGGAGTAAAAGGGCTAATCAGAGGATTCAAAGAAGGAAAGTAAATCGTAAACGAATGAAAACGTGGCGTAGCATATTTATTGTGATGATGAGCCTGATGGTGGTGGCTTGCATTTCGATAGACGAGGATCTGTCGGACTGCACCAGCAACTACAGACTCCGCTACAACGTGACCCTGCGCACCAACCTGGTGACGCAGCTCAAGACCGTGCTGCGCGAACGCTTCGAGAACGACGTGGCCGACCTCCTTGAGGACTCGTTGAGCCATATCTTCCGCGAGTTTGCCCACGATGTCGATCTCTCCTTCTACACCGGCGGTATTCGTAGCTTCCACGACAGCCATATCATGGACGCCGGGCAGGCTACATACGACCTCGAGCTGCCGATGGACAACTACCGCCACCTGGCGATTGCCAACCTTGCAGATGAAGAAGAGGTGAATCTCACGCAGCCGCAACGGGAAACTACGTCCTATCTGTCGCAGGTAGTGGGAGACACCATACGGGGACACAACACCGGCCTCTTCACGGCGCGTGAAAATATGGAGGTGCTCGAGGATCAGGACCAGGATTTCTTCGTCTCCCTCTACATGGTGAACTGCGCCAGCATCCTCGTGCTGCGCACCGACAAGGTCGCTTACAACGACTGCCAGGTGTATAGCACCGATTTTGCCGATGGCTTCTTCGTGAACGACAGCGTGTATTCGCACAACACAAACCCCGTGGTGCACGACTTCCGCGTGACAGAGCCTCCTGTGGAACGTGAGGTGTTCTACGCCGTGACATTCCCCTCGTGCGACACCGCCGAGGAGGCCCAAGCGCTCCCTACCCGTACTGATGATGGGCAGACAGGTGCTATGGATACCGAGCGTATCTGGCGCAAGTTTGTCTACGTAACTCTCCCCGACGGCTCGGTGACACGTACCATAATAAACGTGCGTATGCCGCTCGAAGCCGGACAGGTATTGGTAATTTACGCCTACATGCGCCCCGACGGCAGCGTGTATTCACCGAATGTCGAAGTTGGTACGAGTGTCACGCTGAAATGGCAAGATGGGTTGATAATAGGAGGATGATCGCCTCTCCCCCAAAGGAGGGGAGGTAAATATAGAATTGAGAATTAAATAATAATAATGAGTGGTAAGAGACTTTATATGAGATGGATGTTGGCAATGCTGATGGCAGTGCTGACGCTTGTCGCATGCCGTGACGACAGTGGGACACACGCGCCCAAGTCGAGCACGGTGAAGGTTCACCTTACCTTCTCTTTGCCACAGCGTATTGTGGCTACAAAGGGGGCTGCCACGCGCATGTCGTCCAACATTGTCCAGGAGGATGAGAGTGCCGACGGCTTCCGCGGTCTGAATGACGTGCGCATCTTCTGCTTCAACGACTATCCCACCGAAAACTCGACGAGTCAGAGCAGCGCCGAACAGCTGAAGACCATTGATACCAACACACAGGGCGAGCGCAACAAAACCGACCTCTCGCTCACAGGCGACCTCGACGTGCCCATCGGAACGTCCTACTTCACGTTCTATGCGCGCGCCAACGACGCCCCGACCACCCATGAAGAACGTATGAAATACGGCTGTCTGCAGACCATTGGGCTGACCGGCTCCTCATACAGCAGCAACGCCGGCATTCGCTTCCGCCCCGTACCCATCGATGGCGATGACGATGCCGTGAAGTACAGCTCCGCAGGCCAGGAACTGCTGGCACTGATGACGACGCTGATAAATACCACTGTCGATGACGAGGCACCCAACGACAAGTTATCGACAACGAAAGTGCCTATGCTTGAAGCTACATACACCCAGCTTCGCCAGCTGACCACCGCCTCGACGGTGAACATCGAGGCTGTGCTGGGCATGATATACGATAATATAATAACTATCGCTTCGGACCAGCCCGGTGCAAAGATCGCAGCGGCAATGGTGACGACCATTACCGAGAACTGCGAGTCCATTATCCCGGGCACTTCGAGTAAGCTCACGCTGCTCGAGAAATACCAGGGCTTCCCCGAACACCTCCACCTGCCCACCGGCGTGGCACGCATGGCATGGGACGCCGACGAAGGGAAATACGTCTTCGCTGAAGCATCCGACTATCGCGACGTCTATGGGATTCCCACGCCCGGCGACTATGTCTATCCCATCAATCTGCAGTATCAGATTTCTTCGGACATCGTGGCCAGCGACTCGCTCGTCCTCTATAAGGATATGCTTCTTGATGTGGAGGAAAACAATCAGAATAATCAAACGAATCCGAGTGATCCGAATACTCAAAGTAATCCGAATACTCAGGATGATCCGAATACTCAGAACAATCCGAATGATCCAACCACCGGCAACGATGGTGTCGAGGTGCCCGAGGACACGACCGAGGTGGCTCGCTACACCAGCTGGGAGGAACTCATCAATACCGCCTACATTGAAAAAGGCGCTTACACTTCCGTGAAGCCCGCCACGCGTTCCGTGGCCATGACGAAGCAGGTGCAGTATGCTGTGGGCAAACTCTCTGCGCGTGTCAAACTCGAGAGCCAGTACCTCTACGATGCCAAGGGAAAGTCCGTGAACGCTGTGAATGGCTATACCCTGAAGGGCTACATCGTGGGCGGACAGCGTGAGGTGGATTACGTATTCAGCCCCGTGCCCGATACTCGCACCTATGCCATCTACGACACCGACCTCAACGGCGGTGTGCAGCGTGTGGCATGGAATAAGTGGACTTCCTACAACCACATCCTCGGATTGGGCACGTCCCCCGACGAACCCATCTATATTGCCCTCGAGCTGGTGAACGACGGTGACGCCTTCTATGGCGCAGAGGGTCTCGTGCCCCACGGCTGCACGTTCTACCTCGTGGCCAACCTGAACCCCAAGACGGGCGTGGGCTACGAATACGGCTCGCTCGACCAGATATTCCTGCGCGACTTCGGCACACAGGTGAACTTGACCATCACCCGTAGCTGGCGCGATAAGAACGGCGATGAAGTGCCCGACCCCGACCTCGACGGCGAGGGAAATCCCAAGCCGCTGACGGGATTGGCCACGGCCACATACTGCATCCCCATCGTCCCGTATGACAATACACCGCCCGAA
>JAEEGL015101589.1_pt1 | contig 11996 bp, 9 predicted proteins | sample 9134231 | NCBI WGS metagenome assembly JAEEGL01 (sample SAMN16246548, study PRJNA631951) | gut metagenome | biome: gut microbiome; feature: rumen; material: fiber-attached | host: Bos | place: Iran: Karaj | collected 2018-10
ATCAAATGTCATGAAAAGGGCTGCCTAGGACAGTATTCCCAGATCAAGTGTCCAAAATGCACCCATGAGCTTCCGCCGGATATTACGCAGTATGATAAGTATATCCGCTTTTCTGTGGTAGCTCCATCCGGCGCAGGGAAATCGAATTTCATAACGACCATGCTGGAGGAAGCAAAGAAGAACCGGAAGATGAATTTCCTGATTGCCGGAATGAACAAGGAGACCATTGAGCATCACCGGGAGAACGTGAATGAGATCTACGGCAAACTGCGCCCGGTACCCGCTACATCCCGCGGAGAGGTGATCCCCATGCAGTGGCGGTTCCAGGACATGAACCGCGCAACCAAACACACTGTACCCCCATATAGTGTGACTATTTTCGACGGCGCTGGCGAAGACCAGGCAGCAATGGATCCGACCATCTGCCGGTATATCGCCGGATCCAAGATGATTATGCTGCTACTGGACCCAACCAAGCTAGCCGGTGTGCGCGAGCAGATGACCGACGACGAAATCGACCGGGCCGGCGGAGACAAGCATCCGATCTCTAGGGAGGAGACGCAAGAATTTGTGGTGGGGATGATCAACTACCTGAAGACGGCCTGCGGAATTAAAACAAAGAACAAGATTAACATTCCCGTCGCGGTAGTGTTTGGAAAAATTGACGCGATTGTCCGGCAGCTCGGCTCCGCACTGGTAATGACGCCGAGCAACCATGCAGCCCAGGGCATGTTCATCACCTCGGAAGCGAACGCCATTCATGCCGAAATTGAAGGATGGATGGATGTATGCGGCGACAACCTGACCTTGCTGTTCAACGCGAACTTTACCAAATGGCGCTACTTCGGCGTTTCCAGCTTCGGCGTGTTGCCAGAAGGCCGGCTGAAACTACAGAAGCCCACCCCGCTGCGGGTACTGGATCCCCTGATCTGGAACCTTGCGTTGGAAGGCATTATTCCGACCAAGTAAAAACGGAAGATCTTTCACATTCGTTCAGGATGACACGCGGGGACAAACGACGGACACAATTCCAGACTATCAGGAAGGAGATTAGACATGGGAATGCAATACGGCCATATTATTTACACAAGACGCAGCTGCGGAACCGGTCTGGACGGAAAGATCTCAGAGGGCTTGGGCATTTTTTCCATGACACAGAACGTGATGGACGATACTCACGACAACGACCTGATCAACAAGGTTTTGGACGCGAAGAGAATGCCAGACGATCTGCTGGAAACGGAATACATTTATTTCGTTCCCCCGTACGGAGCGCCGATGCTCGGAAAATACCGAAACAGGACGCGGGAGGAATGTGAAGCGGCCGAAAAAGCCGGTGTTGACAGCCGGATGGTGCATATTTCAGAGTGGATTACCGGGACGCTGGAACAGTATCCCTTTGAATATATCGATTCCCCATACTTTAGCGCAGACCGGGAACCGATGGCATTCTATTATCCGAAGGAGACATGCCCCATTGGTGCGCCAGTTCCGGCTGAGGAGGTTCCAACTGGCTATACAGACCGTCAGGCAGTGATGCAGTTTGCGGCGGATAGGCGCGAGGATGCCGTTCGGAGCGGTGTGGCATTCCTATTGCAGCAGTTTGCGCTACCGCCGGAGCAACGAAAATTCCTGGTGATACGCGATACGGAACCCAACGTGCGCAAATGGATCGCGGCAATCTGCTATTCTTTCCCGGTTGCTGCTGCACGCGAAATCTCCTTTGAGACCCGGATGCCAAACATTAACCAGGACACCTCGACCACTTACTATGTGACAAAGAACACGCAGAAGTTTGTCCGAATAAGGAATGTCCAGGATCCCAACCAGGCCCGGAGATGCTTTGTCATGATCGCAGGCGCGGATCCACAGGATCGGACCTGTTCCAATAGCGCCAATCCCATGCCGAATAGCCCATATGCCGTGATTGACGGGGAAAGCCGGAAAGCCCGGTTCACCGTGGACGAGCTGGCTGGGAAAGCTTACTTACGAAACCTGGTCAGCCAGGACAAGACCATCGAAAACTTCTGCCGGTTCCTCGACCAGATGAAGGATATCCGGCTGGATGCCTCGCTGTGTGATTTGTTTGACGCATACCAGGTGATTGACCGGGAATCATGGGAATATGACTCTCTGGTCCAGGCGATCCGGCAATTCCAGCCGCATTTTACCGCTGACTCGTTCCTACTGCGCCATATCATGGATCAGCTATGCGAAGGAAACAAGTATACGGAACAGTTTGCAGAGGCGGACGAGCGGAATGGCCTGCAGCTTTTCGGACTCCTGAGCCGGATCGGCACCGAATTTGGTATGAACGACAAGGTGAACAGCCTGCGGGAGGCGGTCATTGACCGGTTTAACCTGCTGCTGGGCACCGTGGACAAAGGCAGATCGTTGCAATCCTTCACCGGCACGCTGAAACAGGCCGAGCCAGCCTTCTACCAGACCCTGGTGAATCAGATTGCGGTGGACAGGAAACTGTCCATCATACCGGTACGGGAACTGGAGAATGCCCCAGACGAGTATTTCACTGGCCTCCTGAACGTCATGAACGACGTGCAGATGCCCGGTAGTGAAAGCTGGACGACGTTCTTGACCTATCCGGACTACGCAGATCTGGCTGAAGCACTGGTGCGGAAATGCTCCACGAACGACAGGCTGGTGAAGATGGTTCTCGGCAGCACCTTAGGCCAGGCGAAGGCGGTGGATGCCTTTGTGATATTGGGAAGCAAAACGACCAACGGAAAGAGAGAAACCAGCCGTTGGTGGCGCTGTATGCTGGAGAACAACGTGCCCGTTGAGCAACTGTGCGACATCATGCACCGGGGCGGGGCGGCGACGGAGGACATAGAGAATGTAATATGCGCCGCGCTGAAAACCCGCGGTCCAGGCGAAAAGCTGAAGAGCCTTTTCAACCAGTATCTTGCAAGGGTCCCCGGAGCCGGACAGAAATATTGCCGCGAGCTGATTGCTGCAGCTAGGAAATCGCCCAACCGCAACTCAGAGCTGGAAAAAGCGCTGAAGGACATGGCAATGAACAGTAACTTCTCCGGCTTGCTGGCGGAGACGCTGACGAGCCTGGATGAGGACGTGATATTCGACCAGAATCGGGAAAATGCGGAATTAGTCCGGATACTGACTGAGATGACTACCCGCGCTCGCGTCACCTGCCCGAATATGCTTCTGTGGAACTACCTAGACCAGATGACGAAGGCCAAAATCGCTTTCAGGGGGAGCGATCCGATTTTCAGAACATACCACGCGGTGAATCCGAGCGGGAAACAGTATGCTGCTCCCTATGGAATCCAGAAGACCCCGATGGGAAAAAGCTATCTGGAAAAAATGCTGGAGAATTGCGAGGATCCTGCCGCACACCTGATTCTACTGATGAGCTTCTCCTTTGCCAACCGGGATGGAAATATGCTGCTGATCGGAGAATACGCGGACGATGTGACGGCGAACTCCCTCCGGCATAAAAACAATGGAATCGCCTCCATTGTGTATCTGTACGACATAGTCAGCAGACGGCAGCTTCAGTCGGGAGAAATAGGTCAGTTAGCCGGCCAGTACGACTTTCAGGCGGTGCAGAGCCAGGTGAACGAACTGATGGAGGCGGTGAAAAAAGCACTGTGTAAAACACGGACCGACAATGTCCGGGAAAAGATGGTTACGCGAGCTGATAAAGACTTCGGACCGGCAATCGGAAAGTTGATGGACAAGCTATTCGAAGAAGCCGGTGAGACTTACCGGGAGAACCACAAGGAAGGCTTCCTTTCAAAACTTTTCGGTGGTTTCAGGAAAGAATAAGGCGGAATAAGAGATTATCCACGAGAGGAGCACTGCCATGTTATCCGACGAGAAAATCGAGAACATGCGGGAGGAACTGAAACAGCGGTATAACTACGACAAAATGTCCGATGAGGGCAAAAAGCTGTTCGATAAGACGTTTGACGATCGCATCAAACAGTACAAGCAGGACAACGGCGACGGTGACGATTCGGACGACTCAACCGACAACAACGTAACGGCAGACCGGGGAATGAACCGAGAGAGATCGAAGGGCGGTTCAAGCGACGGGGACAAAAAGGAAGACAGGAAACAGGATGAAGACGCCGTGAAACAAAAGGAACTGGAAGCTGCGCGGGCTCGAATGCTCGAAAACCAGTGTAGGCTGGAGGCTGAGAAGCAGCGGAGAGCAGAGGAAGCAGAGCAGGCTGATAAGCGTGAGAAAGGCGAAGGCCGGTCCCGCTGAAGACTGAAGAAGGGAGATCTAAGCAGAAAAGGAGGAGAAAGCCATGCCCAAAACCGGCATAGAAGGAAAACAGGGAACCAGCAGGGCAATGAGCAGGCCGCCGTCTTCGAAACCCATTTCTCCGTCGGGCAACGAGACCTCCGTGTCTGCCGGATCAGGAAGTGGCATCATCACTCCTTCCGGCAGCGCGGTAACACCGAGACCGGTGGTCCGGCCGAAACCATTAGCGCCTCAGGGAGTGAACAGTGCCCAGACTCGCGAAACGGTGAGGGCTTCCAGCTTGCTGATGGAGCAGAAGAAACTGGCTTCCCTGGAAAGTAATATCAACGCACTGGACAGCTTCATCAACCACAGTTTTATGTCTGTGCTAGACAAATGCAGTGCTATGGCGCTGACAGACCTGCCGTCGGACCGGAAAGGAATCCGCCTGTATGAGCTGACGCGGCTGATGTTGTCCAAAAATGAGGACACTTACGAAAAGATGGTGAGCCTCTATGCATCCATGTACAGTATGCGGGCCACAATCGGAATCATCCTGCACAGCACGGGCGAGATGACCCATGTGTACCTGTGCACCTGCTGTAACGACGGTGGTGTAGCCGCTACGCTGATGCGGGACAGCATCTTGGGCCATTTTCCAGGTTCGCGCCTAGAACAGAAGACCGCGCCTGAGGTGGAGACGATAATGGAGTCCATCGGACGAATGCCAGTCAACACATGGGGGAGCGTACAGATTAACAACAAATACGTCAAATCCGTCAGCATCGTTCCCAGCCGCCGCAAGGAGGAACAGGAAAACCACGACATCAAGCTGAGCGCGCAGGGAATTGAAAAGCTGATCGATGGGATGATCGGAAGGAAATATACCATTTTTTTTCTGGCCGATCCGGTGGCGCCGGAAGAGGCGGAAGCCTGTAAGCGGGGCTTTGAGCAGTTGTACACCATGCTGTCCCCTTTTGCCAAAGAAACGGTCAGCTACGGGGAAAACGAATCGGACGCGACGAACTATTCGCTTTCCGTCAACATGTCCGAATCCATTTCGGAGGGCATATCCAAAACATTCGGAACCTCCCACACGAAAGGAACCTCCAAGGGAAAGGGAGGCAACCGCGGGAATTCCAGCAGCATGGGGGGCTACGGTTTCAGCAACGGTTCCTGCTGGAACTCCGGAACAAACCAGTCCGACACGACTACCCATAGCTCCGGAACCACTTCAGGATCGCAGAGCGGAAAATCCACCGGGGAGACCAGCGGGGATTCCCACACAACGGGTTCAACCCGGACGGTGAACCTGACACGGGAGATCAAAACCGTCCAGAACAGCTTGAAACGGCTTGATTCTGAAATTCAGAGGATTGAAGCGAACCGCGGATTTGGCATTTGGAACTGTTGCTGCTACGTGATTGCGGACAGCATCGATGAGGTGTCGGTTGCGTCCAGCAGCGTACAGTCCCTCCTGTGTGGGGACGCGGACTACGGAAGCAGCAGCTACATCAACGCCTGGAATTGCAACGCGCAAGCTGGCGATTCGGCGAACGTACTGAAATGCCTTTCTTACATGCGGCACCCGGTGTTTTCCTATAAACCGAATCCAGCGAGCAGTATCGGGGAGCAGCTGGTGACAGCTTCCCTGATGGTAAGCGGCAGAGATCTGCCGACGTTGCTAAATCTGCCTAGGAGATCCGTGCCCGGGTTGCAGGTAAGCACGATGGCCGAATTCGGACGGAACTTTCCCAGAGATTTCAGCCCTGTCCGGCCTATTGAATTCGGAAACATCATGCATATGGGGATGATCGAAAAAACTCGGATCATATTCGACTTGGACCGATTCGCTTCCCACTGTTTTATCTGCGGTGCCTCTGGATCCGGTAAGAGTAACACCACCTACAATCTGCTGCAAAACTTCAAGGAGAAAAAAGTGCCTTTCCTGGTGATCGAACCGGTGAAGGGAGAATACAAGATTGAATTTGCGGGGATGGACGGTCTCCAGATTTTCACCTGTAGATCGGACAATTACCGGATGTTCAGCGTCAATCCGTTCGAGTTTGATTCCAATGTGCATATCAAGGAGCACCTGGATCACCTGAATTCGGTTGTCACCACCTGCTGGCCGCTGTACGGCCCAATGCCGGCTATGCTGAAGGATGCCTTTGAAGAGGCATATATTGCCTGCGGATGGGACCTGGACCTTTCCGAAAGGATTGTACGGAAAGGAAAGGAATTCCCGACTTTCGAGGACGTGCTTCCCGCAATTGAGCGGATTATCGACCAGTCCACCTATTCCGGGGAAACGAAGGGCGACTACAAGGGCGCACTCTGCATGCGCATCCGTATGCTTCTGAACGGATTTGAAGGACAGATCTTTGGAAACGTCCGGGGCGTTCCCGATTCCGAACTATTTGACCAGAGCGCCATCGTGGACTTGAGCAATATCGGAAACCCGGAGACAAGGGCTCTGATCATGGGAATCCTGATTATCAAGCTGCGGGAATATCGGTTCTCCAACCAGAAGGAAACAAACAGTAGCCTGCGCCATATTACTGTTCTTGAGGAAGCGCACAACATCCTCAAGCGCTGTAGCCATGAATCCAGCCAGGATTCCGGGAATGTCCAGGGAGCGGCGGTCAGTGCACTGGTGGACTGTATTGCCGAGATGCGGTCCTGCGGCGAAGGATTCATGATCATAGACCAATCACCCAGCGCGGTTGACGAGGCAGCTCTGAAAAACACAGCCATCAAGATCGTCATGAGACTGCCGGAGAAGAATGACTGCGAAGCAGTCGCCAATACGATGGGCCTGACGGAGGAACAGGCACGGGAACTGACACGCTTCGACAAGGGGGTGGCGGCTGTGTTCCACGAGGGATGGAATGAGGCCGTGCTGGGAAAGATGGGCACGATCTGGGCACAGACAGCCCATGCTAAGACTTACAGGGCCAAGAAAGTTCCCCAGCTTCGACGGAACGATATGCTCCGGATGAAAGGCGCTGTCGTCCAGTGGATGTGCGCCAAATACCTGGACGACGAAATGGATGAGATGGAAAACATGCACTCTGTTGACAGTCTGATCCGGAAGCTGCAGAGCGGACATTATGCCGTATCTGTGAGCGAAAATGTCTGGAAGGATATCCGCCAGCAGATCAATCTGTTTCTTTACGAGTTAAGAGCTTCATTTGACAGCAGCCTGGACGACCTAACCGCCCGGGAAAAAGTGGAACTGCGGCAGAAATTCGGTTTCTTTTTCCGGAAATTCCTGCAGATTGACGGAATGTTCCGGCTATGCCCACTTTCGCTGCCGAATTATAAGGAGACCAACATTTCCAAAGTCATCGGCGAGGGACCAACCGGCCAGCAGCTGGCGACGATCAAACAATGGTGGAACGAAATAAAGGAAATGTTCAGCAGCTATGTGCTATTTCCAATCAGCGGAAACGCAACACCGCTGCAATGGTCCTCCAACACAATGGACGGGGAATACATCAAATTTGCCATCCAACTGATCCTGTATTCATTCGGACGGGATTACACAAAGAGCCACAGCGGGCTGTCCATCTATGAGTGCGCATATTTTACGCTGAGTGAAACATTCCTGAAATAAGAGGGGAGACCAGATTACAGATGGCGGGCGAAAGATACGAAAACCGCGAAAACAAAGAAAAAAAGGAACAGGAGACGGAAAACCAGGAACATTTCCGGGAGAACGACAAATACAAGCTGAAGCCAAACGAAACGTATGTCGCCGGAGAAGGCCATTACGAGTACAAGACTGACCGGCGGGGTCGGATCAAGGAATGTTCGGGAACGCTGGAACTACATCCGGAGAATGAACGGAACAACTACGCACAGCTCAAGGCCGGTGGCGGGGACCGGCTGGAAAAGGATGAAGGTGGCCATCTGTTCGGAAGGCGCTTCGGAGGATCTGGGGAGATCGACAATCTGGTCGCGCAGGATGGCCACCTGAACCGGACGGAATACAAGGCGATGGAGGATCATTTCGAGGAGAAACTGAAGGAAAAGGACGAAAATGGCGAGCAGAAATACGACGTGAATGTCAAAATCCGTGTCGAATACAACGATGAGCGCGAGGGAACTGGCTCCAAGGACCTGGACCGGCCGAGTGATATCTACGTCTATTCTGAAGTGAAGGAAAGGGCGACGAACATGACCACGGAATACAAACTGTACCATTTCAAAAATCAGAGCGAAGACAATACACGCATCAGGAATATCAAAGCGAAGGAGGACTGACCCCATGCCGTTCATCAAGGAAAACAGGGAAAAAATGTCCGAATTGTACACCCGGATGGCGAACCAGACCGCGGCTGAGTTGGCTGACGGATGGACGAACTTCTGCATCGGATATATCGTGGACGAAAAAGGACAGGAAACGCAGCTGGTTTTCGCATCCTATGACGAAGGGAAAACCTGGAAGGACTACATGGCGGAGGCCTTCTGCAGCGACCGGATCATGAAGGGAATCTTTGACTGTAAGGAAACCTGCCAGGAACTGCGGGAGGTTTGTGCCGCCGTTGGTGACAAATGGACAGCCTTTACGCTTCTGATCGACGCTAAGGGAGGATTCTCTGCCAAATTTGACTATGATCCCATGCCCGATTTTTCGTCAACCCAGCGCGAGATGTGGATTGGGGAATACCTGTGCTGAGGGGAGAACAAGCATATGGCTGTATTCGGTGACCGGGATGCTATCCAATCTGTCTGCAACGCAATCAGGATGCACAAGTGTGTGGTCGAATACGTATCCATGCGCGGACCGGACAAACTTATTGAGGAAGCATACAAGCTGGAACCGAGAATCATCGGCTCCGTCAAGGGTTGGTCGTCCAACTATGCCCAGAATGGCCGGCTCGGGATCACCAAGACGGTGCACCTTGAACTGGAGTACAACGAGAGATACTCTGGCACGTATGAAGACGTCATTCTGGACGACGGTAAGTGGAAACCGTCAGAACGCTTGACTGCCATGCCCCGGACCATCCAGATCGTGACCACCGATCCGGATTCCGTACGCGACAGGTTTGACAAAGACTGGGCGAACATGCAGGACCGTTTTCCGGCGCTGTACTCCTTCGGATATACATGGCTCGAAAAGGAATATAACGGATACAAAATCCTGTGGGTGCATTACCAGGCTTATATGGAGGATCCGCAGCTGAACCTGATGGAAACGGCCGCGAAACGGGAGCTGGAGCGAGTGGCCCGGACCTGTTTGGGAAACGGACAGATTCCGTCCTTGATTCGGGTGTACCTGGTTTTCAGCTATCTGCAGCAGACCTGCGTTTTCGACCATGAGACGGCGGAGCAATACGACAGGTTTATACAGGACACGGAACAAAATCCTCCGCTTTCCCGCCCGTGGGCATGCCTCTCCTACGGACCGCTGGTGAAGAAGCTCGGCATCGGCGTGAGCATATCCGCCGCATTCCATCAGTTCATGAATCACTACGGAATCGAAAACCACATGGTATTTGGCGGGGTGGGTGAACCCGGGCAGGAGCTTGGGCAGCACTGCTGGAATATGGTGAAACTGGACGGGAAGAACTATCATGTGGATGTGACTTACGGAATTGAAGGGGACGGAATTTATATTGGAAAATTCCTCAAGGCGGACTGTGACATGGCTGATACGCATGCCTGGGATACCGACCGGTATCCGGCCTGCACATCCGATCGGATGGACTTTGATATGATTGAAGACTATATTACGGAGCATCATGAACAGTTGATCCGGGCCGGCGTGGACGAAACTTATCTGTATCCAGCAGATATCCGGGAATAAGCTAGAGAAAGGAATAGCCATAAAGATGAAAACAATTTGGCGTGTTGTACGAAGGACGCTTGCTGTTCTGCTTGCTCTCGTCCCAGTTGCGTACGTCGCCGAGTACTGTCTGGAATGGACGAATCGTCCCGTGATCCGTTTTCCGCAGGCGTCAGCTTCCGAACGAGGTATAACTGTGCTTTACTGCAGGGAAAGCACTCTCAGCGAAATCCGCTTCGCCAAGAGATGGGGAAATGTCCGGGAACGGGTGATCCATAAGGGCATTATCGATTTTCAGCAGAAGGAGCAGTGAAAATGAGCGCTAATAACCTCCCATACAGGATCCTGGTCGCTATCCAGCAATTCCTAGCCACTATCCACTATGACCAGTATGTCCTGCTGATACCGATTCTCCTTCTGGCTATCTGCAGTCTCTCATGGCTGATCTGTACAGTGATGATGATCCTTACTCCGTTCCACTTCGGTTCAGAACACCGGAGAGCGTCCCTTCGTACGGCAAGCATCTGCTTCTGGGGGTCTCTGTTGATTCATATCCTTTTCAGGCTGTGGGGAAGCAACGAACAGATGAATATGCTGAGGCAGACAGACTTGTTTGCATTTCTTGTTTTTGCCGGGCTCGCGCTGTTGAACTTCCTGGCTGCAGCTGTTGTGATGATCTTCAAGAGAAAGGGCACCCGCGTATTTTCTTCCAGAAGTTTAACGAAAAACGGACTGAGATTGTCTGGAATGACGCTAACCATCGGATTGATCGGTTGCTTTGTGATGCAATCATAAGGCACTTGTTGTCTGACTGCTTTCAGTTTTTTGCTCTATTTTGGCTTTATCACGTTAAAGATTTTCCGGAATGTTCCCCAACTGCTCAATTAACCTGTGACAAACAGATCAACTCTTTGTCAATATCAGTGCCGGGGGCATCATCGCTATCCCTGCTTGCTGATTCATTAGTCAAAAAGGCAAATGGTTTTGCTGTTAGTATGCTTCAGGCTCAGGAAATGGCTTAATATTCGAAACATTAATGAAGAGTATAGCATCCTTGAGTTTTTTAAGGATCTCAATCAAGGTGCCCATGCAATCGGAAAAGCATCCTGGAAATCCAGAAGTTCTTCCAAGACACCCTCATCAAAAACATAGCAAAGCTACCCGTTAAATCCTATCATCGGCTTATACATTTATTAGCAAATCCTTTTTTTCACGCTACCGCGCATCTCGTCCTCCATGAAAAAGATGACGCTGTGTTTAACAATGAGCCGATTTCCCTGCTGGCTGGTGTTCATCAGGCTCTTCTTACAGATCTGGTTAATGATCCGGGAAATGCCGAAGGGTCCCTGCTGAATCACATCCATTGCAATGCCCGTGAAAAGATCTTCATGGTCGCCGGCGTAATTGAGATTAGACCGATTGTATTCTTTCGTTTCCGAGCGATCTAAGTATCGTAACACACAGTTGACGTTATCTTAATGATTGCAAAAAGGCAATTGCTTCTTTGAATGAATATACACAAAACAGTCATTATATTGATAATTCAATTAAACTGTTTTCTAAAAGTGGAGACTATATATAAATTGTCTTATGAATAATAAAACAGATTCAAGATTTGAAGACTGAATACTTGTGTCAACCGGTCTCTCTACTACTGAAGATATAATTAGACCAACCACAAGAACAAATCCACATCTTTCGTGATCAACCTTCTTTATGCGAATACTTCTATATTAAATGAGTACAGTAAAAATCTTGTTTTTCTTACCCTGCAAATTTCTGCAGCCTTTTTTGTTTATATCTATGAACCCCTTTTTCTTCCTTCCATCCCCTCATTTGGATTCTCTTTCTATGTATGATACAATTACTCCCAACAGCCGTTTCCGGAGAAAAGCGGCAAAGGAGTTACCCAGAAGATAAATGGAGGAACAACAATGAAGAAGCTGGCATTACTCGTTACAGCCGTCC
>JAEEGL015200809.1_pt1 | contig 11996 bp, 10 predicted proteins | sample 9134231 | NCBI WGS metagenome assembly JAEEGL01 (sample SAMN16246548, study PRJNA631951) | gut metagenome | biome: gut microbiome; feature: rumen; material: fiber-attached | host: Bos | place: Iran: Karaj | collected 2018-10
AAAGGTATTACATTTGACAGCAGGAACCCCTAGAATTGCCGCTTCCGATGTCATGGTCTGACTATCTCCGATGAACAATGTGGCATAAGCCATTAACGAATGGATTTCCTCGGGTGGAACAGGAAGCCGGTATGGTTCAAAATCTGGGTCTAGTTCCTGTTCAGATGTTATGATTACCCTTCCGTATCGCGAAAGAAAATTGACGATTTGTTCCTTTTGTTTTTTTGATAATCCGAATTGCCCATCATCATGATATGCCTGAAAAGCAACAAAGCGCATAATGAAAAAGACATCTCCTTTTTTCAAGCCACACTTCTTCAGAACTGACTCGTCCGGGATAAACCTTTTCGGATGTAGATAGGCTAATTCATGATATCCGGCGTAAAAAATAGCCGAGCTGGACTTTCTATGCCCTATGAGGGCATCCGGAGTTAAGCGAACATCAGAAAAAGGGTGAGCGAAACGAACGGAGATGCTTTGTACCTCATCATCGTCATCATCCATATTTATGGATTTCATTTTGCTCAATTTGGATAGAAGTGGAATGGTCATAGATGTTCCAGTACCAATCTGAATATTCTCCTTGCGAATGATATATAGCATTTTAGCATAGAATTTCAATTGAAACAGTAACTTGTAAAACAATCCATTCCCCTTCTTTCCCAAAGAGATATAATTGAAACCTTCCCTTTCCAGGAGCCTAATAATGATAGGAACATCCTTTGTAGTAATGATTACTTTGTGGCCATCTTTTTGAAGCTCCCTGATCGTATATTTCATCAGATGGACATGTGCTGGATGTCCAATGTCAACTAGGATATTCATAATAATTAACCTCTTTTTTTTGCTATATAGAATAAAAGAAAAGGAAATACAATTCCCGGAACGGGGTCTCTCCAACTCCATATAGCTTTTACTTTCCTTCCTTTCAATGACCTTATATACTCACCGGCCGTGAATAATTTTTCTTTAATAGCTTTGACCCCAAAGAAGATATCGGTAATCCAATTAATCCATTTTATGCCAATCTCATACTTTTGAGGAAACTCCTGAGGAATATCGTTCACATGCCAATACATCATCTTGGCATAATCAACGCCACAAGCCTTCGCTAATCCTACCCACAACCAAGTCCGTGGGTTAATCTCAATAAGCTTATACTTCCCATCTCGTTCATCCAGCATAAACTCTATTTCACACACTCCTGTATAGTTAAGAGCTTTTACAAGAGGAATGGCTTCCTTGACGACAGCATCCTCATATATACTCTCGGCGCATGTCGCTGTTCCATATTTGATTGGGTGCTGGCGAATCTTCCTGCCCATCCAGAATGATTTGATATTACCGCAATCAGCAAAGCAGGTAAATGAGACAACATCATTATTCTCGGTGCTTGGAATCTGTTCCTGAATCATGATGTCGTCCGTCGGGACAGAATCCTGCAATTGATTGACAGTATCAAGAAGTTGTTGATAATCATTAACCTGTATTGCCTTTCTATGAGTCGCTTTGTAAAACGACAGACCATAATTACCTCTCACCAATAATGGAAAGCGAAAATGTTTAGCTTCTTCCAGTTGATCGGGATAACAAGTATCAGGATATGATGTTCCACAATCTTTCGCTACTGTCAGCAAATTCTTCTTGTTGATAATTTTATGCAGAAGAAACTCATTGGGAACTAGCATCTTATAATATGGTCGGAGACGCCCCTCATTTAAAGAAAGATTCTCCACTACATGATCGTTGCTTCCAATTAATAACCAGTCTTCCAATCCTTCCTTTTTAGCCAAAGATAATAGAAAATCAATAAAGTTCGGTGAATTGAAAGGTGGGCATCTAAAATACTTTTTGCAATACCTCGAATGTTGTGCCAAACAATGCACAGTGTCAATGACATATACAGGAATCCCTAATTCTCCAAGTGATCGTGTATTAGAAAGACCCTGAACATGTCCTTCAATTATGATTGCACCTACCATTTAATAATTCTTTTAAGAGTCTTAAATAGATTGTTCATTTGGCACATTGTTAATTATGCCGGTATATATCTTTGACAATTTCTGTGCAATACAAACATTGTCAAGCCCATCAGAAACGATTCTTTGCTGCCCATTAGTTCGGTTCTCAAATGATATAGCTTCCCAAAGCAAATAAGCCAATTCTTTAGGTTCATTGGTCTCTGATAAAAAGCAGCCAAATATTCCTGTAACTCGCTCTCTTACATCTCCAACATCCACACTGACAATCGGGCAGCCGCAGGCGAGGGCTTCTTTTATGACTTGCGGTGAACCTTCGGAGAGGGACGTCATTAGAAAGCAATCGACAGCGTTCATTAGAGTTGCGACCTCAGAGCGGGTATATCCTTTTAGTTCAAGTAGTTCCGCTTCTGGAACTAGAGCCATTGCCGAAATAGCCAGAGGAGCATTTTTCACCGCGTTGTCAAAGGCTCCGGCAAAAAGGACGTATTTCTTTTCGAGATCAAGGCCCATAAGTTTTCTCGCCTTAGCTTTATCCATCTCAGGATAGTCTTCGAGATTGATCCCACAAGGGATCAGAGCATAGTTTTTACGGACTTTTGCAGTGTCGATATTCTTTTGGGAGACAAAGATATTGAACCGAGAGAGTCTGATTGCAAGCTTCGAAAGTTTCAGGATCCGAGGATCGTTGATATCGCTTCCATGATAGGTTGTAACTACCGGGACTCTCCTTTGAAGGTTGGCTAGAAGTCCGCAGAGACCATAGTGGGCATGGATGAGGTCGGGATGGTACTTTATTATGGCTTTTTTCAGGCTCCGAACTTGGCTCAAGTATCCAGAGAGTCCTCTTTTTGTCACCGGAAAGAATTCAAAATCAACTCCTTGTGCTTTCAAAGCGTTGACCTGCTCCACTATAAATGGAGCATATCTGCCTTGTTTGCATCGAGCTACAATCAGGACTTTCATGCTAGGTACTCGAGGATTGTATCAAGTATCTTGGTGGCGGCATTCCCGTCTCCAAAGAGCCTCGGGAAGGAAACACTTTGGCCGGAGAGCTTGTTGTATGCTTCCTTGATTGTATCTCCGTCAGCATCGGCTATAATCCCGGCTCCATGGGTGACTATCTCCACCCACTCTGTCTCTCCGCGGAGGATGACGCAGGGCCTTTCGAAGAAGAAAGATTCCTTTTGTACACCGCCGCTATCGGTCATTACAATGTGGGCGTTCTTTTCCAGCACAATGATGTCGAAAAATGATGCAGGGGGGAGGATTTTGACTCTTGGCGAACTCTTCAGTTTTTCGTAGACATCCTTACGGAGGTTTTTCTCGAGAAGATTCCGTGTCCTAGGATGAAGAGGGAATACAAGGTCCTCGTCATTCACTTCGGCGATTGAGATGAGGGCGGCAATAATCGATGTCAATCTCTCCGGAGAATCGGTATTGGCGGGCCGGTGGATGGTTGTCAGTATATATTTTCCGGCTCTCAGATTGTTCTCTTTCAGGATGCTGGACTTTTCCTCGGCGATGGCAGCGAAGTACATGCTATTATCGTACATCACATCACCGGAGTTTACGACGAGACGGCCTTTTCCGCCGGCGAATTTTGCAGGGCTAGTCATGAAGCCCTCCTTTCGGAGGTTGTCGATGGCTGTTTCTGTAGGAGCGAAAAGGATTGACGAGAGCTGGTCGCAAACGATTCTGTTGATCTCTTCCGGCATGGTCATGTTGAATGAACGGAGGCCGGCTTCGATGTGGAAAAGAGGTATATGGAGCTTTGATGCTGCGACGGCGGCGGCGAGGGTGGAGTTGGTGTCTCCATAGACGATGACACCGTCAAAGTGCTCAGATAGAAGTACTTCCTCGACTCCGACAATGATCTTTGCTGTTTGCTCTCCATGCTTGCCGGAGCCGACCCCAAGGTTATAGTCCGGTGCCGGTATCCCAAGTTCATCGAAGAATACTTTCGACATATTGTCATCATAATGCTGACCGGTATGGAGAATCTTCTCCTCAATCTTATCGGAGAAATGGTTCTTAATGGCTCTGGAGATTGCTGCAGCCTTGATTATCTGCGGACGAGCTCCGATTATAGTTAGAAGTCTTATCATTGTCGCTGGTTAATTAGAATAATCCACGGCTGCCGAGCTTGAAGAATGCCCAGGCGAATTCCATTACAAAGACAATTATGCACCATGGGGTGATCAATTTCCAGGTTTTCTCCCTCAAGGTCGCTACTCCGTATGCCCACATCATTATCAGCCCTGGTAGACCTGGAAGGAGGAAGCGTTCCGCATTACTGAATCCGCTGAGAGAGATGACTCCCAAGTAGGCTATCACGAAGGATCCGATAAGTGCGAAATTCCTCCATTGTTTTCTTCGGAAAGCTTCATAGATAGCAAGCAGAGCGAATATACCCATGAAGTTTCTAACAAAGTTGCCTCCATGTTTTTCCTGCTGGCCGTACTGCTCGTCGATGTCAATCATCGTGGAGAACGGAAGTACAAAGACCATAGGCGCCATTACGGTACCGGTTGCATATTGTGCCCATTGGTTGCCTCGAAGAGTTTGAAACTCTCGTTTTGCTGTAGCTTGCTCATCCCTGTCTTCCCAGACTCCCTCAATCTCTGTCATAACAGTTCCTCCTCCTGCAACGAGAACGGCTGCTAGGCCCCATCCTATAATCGCAGTCCGCTTCCATCCTTTTTTCATGCAGGGAGTATTGATAATGAGGACAGATGTCAGGAATGAGAATACAGCCGCTGCTCCCATGACCGTTCGAAAGAAGAACAAGCTTCCCGCAAGAAGCATTGGAATCAAGATATTTACGAAATTCCATTTTTTTGCTCTAAGGAGGTAGTCTGTGCGCTCCAGGAAAGCAACCGCGATAAAAATCATCTCCGTCTCCTTGAGGTGATAACCGCAGTAGATGATAAAGTTCGGCATCAGGCAACACATGATAGCAGCTATCCTTGCGACAGATTCGTCAAAGGTGCGCTGGCATATTTTGTATATCAATATACACATATATGCGCTCAGAAACGCCTTAATGATACGCGGAATAATAATATGTGGCCCGAATATCTTATAAATTACAGTTAAATATAGCGGATAGCCTGTATCAGATAGCCCCTTGAATCCAGATTCAAACAAGTAATATCTGGTGGCTTCCCAACCAGCCCCAGCCATCCATTCGGCATCTTCATGGTAGGCAAGAGAATCAGCTGCAGCAAATTCAAAAGGAATACCTGTTACCCGGGTGTAAAAGAAATATGAATAGACAACCCAAATCAGTCTCAATACTAATGCGACGATTAAAACATGTGTCAGAAACTGTTTCTCAGGGAGCGTCCTTGCGCTTCTGCTCCATTCGCTGCTTATTAAAAAGAACCCGGCAACGCAAAGAAGTCCTGCGGCTATGTAGCCGAAACTCATTGCATAGTTGGAGTAAAATATGCTTATAGATAAAAGAGCAGCCAGGTATACAATGATTGCTCGGTATGAAATCTGTTTAGGAAAGTATGGAATCATGGGGCGCTATCCTATTATTTTTCGTTTTGTTTTAATTAAAGCAATTCTCAAAGAAGAGGGAAGAATGCTGAAAAGCTTGCCCTTTAGGGTCTTTTTAGACCAGGAGGATTCGTTGCTGATTGGCTGGCAATAGGTGTTTTCAGTCCAGAGGTATTCACCTGTTGTAAGCCTAGGGCAGAAATAGTCCACAGGAAATATATGAAGATCAAGATATTCCTGCTCTTTTCCGTTTGGAGTGAACCCTTTCTGAGCCATGTGGCGACTTATAAATGTGACATTAGTTGTAAGATCAGGAGCACCATCAACTATAAAATGCCTGTTCTTGTACAAGTCAAGCTGTTCTGAGACCCATTCTCCTTCTGCTACTGAGGCGATTACTCCCATCATGACAGGGTTATGCTTACTGCCTTCAAATCCGGCAAAGGCTTTATAGTTCAATAAGTTGTCAAAAGGTTTATATACCTCAAAATCTACATCAAAATAAATACCGCCGTATTGTTTCAGTACCTTTAATCTGACAACATCGCTCACAAAGGCAAACTTCCTCGCCTCGTAGGCCTCCTTTGTATAGGGGGTGCTGTTGACGTCGAAGTTGTCCTCGTTCCAGAGCTTGTACTCATAGTCCGGCATGTATTTGTGCCATGACTCTATGCACCTGATGGCAAGCTCCGGCATCGGACCGCGGCCGAACCAGCAGTAGTGGATGATTTTGGGTATCATATGTGTCTTAGTATCCATTGTTTGACAGCAGAGCCGCATTTCCGGAAGGCCATCTTTGCCTTAAGTAGTGCTATGGGCTGACTGTATTGTCGGCGGGTTTTCGTATCCTGCAAAGTCCAATCTACCTTGTTGAGTTCTTTTTTCGCAGTTTCTCTATACTCTTTCGAAAGATAATAGGGGAGTAATGAATAAACACGGAGGTTGTCAACGAGATGCTTGTAATCCGGGTTTCTGGCTTCTTCATCAGCTAGATAGTCGAGATTCCATAGCATATGGGAAGAAGGGTCATGAAGCTTTTTAATACCTCTCCAGGCAGGGTTAGAATCGTTGTTGTAATATGCCAGCGGCTCGTTGAGGAATGCAACTCTATGTTTCAGCGCTATTCTTATCCAGAGATCAAAATCTTCTCCCATTTTAAGGCCTTTCCTAAAACCTCCAGACTCGGCAAAAACCTCTCTCGGCATTGCAATGGAGATTGAAGTGAGCGGCATCGCCATTCCCTCGGAATAGACCTTGCAATAGTTGATATACCCTGTTTCGGCTGTCTTTACGCAGACTCTCTGTCTACCATTTTTTACATAGTAATAATTGGTCCCATAGATGCCTGCCTCGGGATATTCCCGAATCAGCGAGTCCATCTTTTCAAGAAAAGTCGGAGCCCACCAGTCATCACCGTCGAGGAAACAAATATATTCGCCATGTGAAGCGGCAACGCCGTTATTTCGGGCCGTACTGACGCCGGCATTATCTTGATGGATTAGCTTAAACTGCTTTTCAGATGCTTCCAGAACCGATTTTGCTATTGAGTATGAATCGTCGCTACTCCCGTCATCAACAACTATTACCTCGAAATCATCGAAGGTCTGTTCCCACACAGATTGGAGCGCCTTTTCTATGTAGGGAGCCTTGTTGTAAAGTGGGATGATGACAGAGAATCTCATGGTTTATCTATTTGCAATGAACCTGAACAATTTAGGACTGATTCTTAATGCGAGATACTGTACTCGATGCCTTGCCTTTGTCCTTGAAACGGTCTTGTATAGTTTCCAATCTACCATTGAGAGTAGATGCCTTTCTTCTTTTCGAGAGACTTTGTCAATAAAAACGCTCTGGTAGTGATGGGTAAGTGCTTTATAAACAGTCGTTTTCTCAATTCCTGCCTGCGGAACGAAGAACGCCGCCAAAGAGTTCGCTATAGTAAGGATATCTTCTTTGTGCTTGAGGCTTCGTGTCGTCATTATGCTGCTTCCTCGTACCCGATAGTCATAAAGAACATCGGGTATGACTTTTACCTTCTTTGCATAGTAGCAGGCAAGGGGAGTGAACATGTTGTCTTCATGGTATATCCCCGGTTTGAATCGGAGGCTATTCTCAAGAAGGTAAGCCCTCTTGTAGCAACGTAGAACGACACATACAAAGGCGAAGTTCCTATGAAAAAGAGCGTTACGGGAGTAATACTCCCATCCTGTCTCAAAAGTTTCTTGAGGCAGGATATCAGCTGTCTCATATTCCCCAGATTCCTCGAAAAACCGTCTTCCGCTAAAGCAAAGAAGATCTTCGTCAGAAAGGTTATCGGCGATAATTCGGAGAGCATCCTTCTCGAGATAGTCATCGCTATCGAGGAAGAGTACATAGTCTCCTGAAGCGGCCTCTAAACCGGAATTACGAGCTACAGAAAGGCCTCCGTTAGCCTGTGAAATTACCTTGAATCTGCTGTCTTTTGCAGCATATTCTTCTAGAATCGTAGCAGAGCCGTCCGTCGATCCGTCATTTATGCAGATAGCTTCCCAGTCCTCATAAGTCTGGCAGAGAACACTTTCCAGGCACTCCCGAAGATATTTCTCTACATTGTAGATCGGTATGATTATCGAAAAAAGCATCTGACTAATACCAATTTACATCAGTTTTTATAACCTTTGCAGGAACTCCTCCTACCAGCGCATTCTCGGGAACATCTTTGGTTACCACTGCTCCTGCAGCGATTATAGCTCCGCTGCCGATAGTCACGCCCTTTAGGATTGTAACATTCATGCCGATCCATACATGGTCTCCGATAACTATTGGTTGCGTTATCGGCTTGGTAGAGCCGGCAATAGTATGGTCGTCACTATCTCTTAGTGTAACATTTTCGCTTATTACGCATCCTCTCCCTACAGTGATACTTTCAAAACAACTGAGGTTGAGGTTATGATTGATATAACCGCTGCCGAGACGAAGTGTTGCCCCCTTATTTATGTATATCTTGGCTCCGCTATAAATATTGAAACTTCCGTTGACCTCGAGGCGGGATTCGTCGGCCATGAAAAAAAGCGACTTGAACGGATCTGCTTTATCCCATTTGGCGTTAAGAGTAAGCCGACCGCTATTGACACAGATACATGAGGAAGGAGCAAGGCTTACATTGGCCCCTTTATATGCAATAGCAGAGAATCCGATTTTATTGTGGTTGTGCTTTCTCAGTCGTAGGGTGCCAATCTTATTAATTCTACGGAAGTTCTTGATAATGAACTTGTCGAGTCCCAACGACTTTAGCTTTCCTTTCATACTGACAGGCTTTCCTGAAAGAGTTTGCAGGCGTTTCCCTAAAGTGGTTTTGAGAGTCCCCTTGTCGAAGAAGTCCGATTTATTGTTAAGGCTTGTTAGGAGCTCTGAAATCTCCGAGAATTCTCTCGGGTCTGAGAGATGCTGTAGTCTTGCAATGCTTTCAATCTCTTCCTCATGTGCGGAAGGAAAGATGCTTTTCAAGAAGTCTTTCTTTACTTCATATTCTTTTGCGGAGGTCTTTTGGGTGTTCTGGGTCGCCTGATCCGGTCTGATTCTATATAGGTATAGACAGTTTGGGATGTTTATCAGTTTGAGACCTTTCGAAAGCGCTCTGCACCACATGTCATAATCTTCTGCGGGGACCATCTCCTGACGGAAACGAAGGCCATTCTTATCGAAAGATTCTTTTCTCCATATGCTGGAAGCATGAAGAATAGGGGAGAAGAGAAGAGCTGTGACTTTGACTTTTTCAGGATCAGCATCCCTGATCCACACATCGTCTTTGGCCCCGAACATCTTCATCCCGCATGAGCAGAGGTCGATATCCGGATGCTCCTCCATGTATTTGACCTGAACTTCCAGGCGGTTCGGAAGAGAGATGTCGTCGCTGTCCATTCTAGCGATGTACTTTCCCCTTGCCATATCCATCCCGGCATTGAGCACATTCGACAGACCCATGTTCCTCTCGCCTTTGTACCTTACGATTCTTGTGTCATTGTACGTGTCAAGAATCTTGTCGGCGTTGTCTGGCGAGCAGTCGTTTAGAACGATCAGCTCGAAATCCTTGAAAGTCTGAGAAAGCATACTATCCATCGCTTCCTTAAGGTAGGGAGCGGTATTATAGACAGGCATCAGGATGGAAACGAGAGGAGACTCCATGGCTAAACAAAAAGCTTTTTCACTCTAGGGGTATAGACTAAAGCAATAGCTATACCGATAGTCAGTATGTAGCGGAATGAATAAGCAAACCAAGTTGGCAATGTCGCAGGGATAACCGCGAGTACATGATTGTTGAGGCGGGCGGCCATTTCGAAACAATGGACGCACATTATTGCCAACGACCATATTCCGAGCTGCGAGAGCACTTTGCTTGTAATCTTTGTTTTACTTGCAATGAACTTACTCAACATATATATGCAGAAGGTTCCTCCGCAAGCACCAAGAACGTCAAGAGGATAGCAATTCCATGTAAAGTTATACATATCCATTTCGGAAAAGGCGATTGCGGCTATCCATCCCAAAACCGCAATTCCGTATGCCCACAATGGCAGTTTATGGTTCTTTATCCACCATCCGATGGTGACAAAAGGTAAAGCCATCAGTCCGAGCGAAATGCACCATATTGAGTATGGGAAAACCTTATGGAGCATCATGACTCCGAATGCAGTAATTAAGGAGATGGGAATAGCCCATATCCCGGTGCGAGATAACGGAATCAAGAGTATCTTAGCGACGAGCAAGGCTATTAAAAACCAGACTACTCCTATGCTGAGATTGCCCCAGGGCGTCGTGGGGCCGTATACATCAGCCCATCCGGTAGAAAGAGTATTGTTAATAACAGGATTCCAACTATCATGCTTAGCAAAGACCATCAAAATAAGCCAGAGGACTATCATGCCCTGCGTGAATAAGAATGGCCAATATAGTCTTTTGAAATACTTTTTTATTGAAGAAACTGTTGCCTTTCTGTCAACGTATGATTTCGAGAAAAATCCCGCAATTATGAAAAAGAGCGGCATATGGAAAGAGCTGATAGTTCTGTTGAGCCATGGATGATTCCAGCCGAAGAAATGGCAAGTCAGAACCAGCAGTATGCCGATTCCTTTTGCGATATCAAACGTGGGGTCTCTTCGGGTCATCGAACAAATTGATAATCAGTTCTTACAATATACTTTTCAGTCGCATTTTCCTTCGGCTTGATTACTCCGGGATTTCCCAGGACCACTGAATGGGAGGGGACGTCAAAGTTCACATATGTCAATGGTGCTATCAGCACATCGTCTCCTATGGTCACATCTCCTACGATTACTGCATTAGGCCCAATCCATACGTTATTCCCGATTGTCGGGTTACCAATCCTTTTCCCTCGGAATTCCATCCCGATAATGACTCCGGGGTAGATGGTGCAGTTATCTCCAATAACGGCGTCATTATTAACTGCGATATTCCCCGAATGGATTAATTGCAATCCCGGGCCGATAGACGTTTTCCATCCTATCTCGATGGCTGTTTTGCTGCAAATATGGCGAAGAAATAACCGGGCTAAGAAACGGAGTTTTTTACTCTGATACCATCTTAGGTAGCAGATATACCGGAAATTCCTCTTTCGGATTGCCGTATCAATGAGTTTTAGAAAACCTGTCCCTCCGTTACAACGGTAGAGGTCAGCGTAAATCTTTTTCTTTATTGTCATAATTACGGCTGAATCAAGTGTTTCCGGTTAAGACAGAACCTATTGTCTCCCTTTCGAATCTTACCTCCATAGCCTAGTGTGGCGGAGGAGTATCCTGCTTCTTCTACGAATTGTTGGATCTGCGGATCCTGCATGCTATGGGGATAAGAGAAGTGCTTTACCTCTGTTCCGAGCATTTCCTTTATTCGGGCCTTGGAAGTAGATAGCTCCTGTTTTGCCTTTTCACCATCTGATCTGGTAAGCCCCGGATGAGTTGCAGAATGAGATCCTACTGTACACAGACCGCTTTCTACCATTTCACGAATCTCATCCCAACTTAGTGATAGCTTCTCACAGATAAATGGGTCAAAAGCAGTAGCAGTATCTTTATGCATCTTCTCTCTCATCTGCGTCCGGCTTTCATAGATACTTTTCATCTCTTTTTCGAATCCATCCACGTCATAGGCCTTTTCCATCTGTATCCACCACAGGTCAGCAGTATGGTCGGGGAATCCTGATGTTAAGTAGAGAGTGAATGGGATGTTGTATTTTTTGAGGATGGGGAATGCATTTTCATAGACATCCTTGAAGCCGTCATCGAAGGTTATATTGACCCGTTTTTGAGGGAGGAGAGAGCTCTGTTTCGACATGATTTCGTCAATAGAAACGAAGGAGTATCCGGCTTTGCGGTATCGAAGAATCTCAGCCTCAAGGAAGTCAGGGGTTATTTCCAATTCCCTGTTGCTTGGATATTGGCTTCTTTGAGGGATCACTCTATGAAGGCACCACAATTCGCCCTTAACGGGGTGAAGGAGGTGATTGAGTTTTCTCTT
>JAEEGL017088925.1_pt1 | contig 11996 bp, 9 predicted proteins | sample 9134231 | NCBI WGS metagenome assembly JAEEGL01 (sample SAMN16246548, study PRJNA631951) | gut metagenome | biome: gut microbiome; feature: rumen; material: fiber-attached | host: Bos | place: Iran: Karaj | collected 2018-10
GACCGATTGAGGTGCGACTCTGTGTCGCGAACCACTTTCGTCAGACGGTTCTCTCTTTGAAAGCGGGTGCAAAAGTACAACAATTTTACGACATGGCAAAATTTTTCTTCAAAAAAGGTAAAAAGAAGCAGCGACCAATGCACTCGCAGGTAGTTGGAATAGTCTGGATTTCAGCGATATTACTTCTTATTGCCGGACTTGCATTATTTCTTCCGAAAGACAATACTGCCACAGCCGAAGGCAGCGACAGAATGGCCAGTGACACGGTGGTTTTGGCGAAAATGGAGGACTCGGTGTATGCTGCGAGACGGAAGGTAAACACCCCCCTACCCCCCTCGAGGGGGGACGGCTTGAGTAAAGGTTACTCAAGGGGGAACGGCTTGAGTGAAGGTTACGCAAAGGGGGACGTCTTGAGTGAGGGTTACTCAAGGGGATACGGCTTTTATTCACGGGGGAACGAAAGCAGAAGGGAACACGGCAGAGAAGGCAACTGGGAGAAAGGCAGAAACGACGGTGGTTACAACACTCAGTACTCAACCTACAAGCGGCAGCCACTATCGGTCGAATTGAACACCGCCGACACAATGACACTACAATTGCTGCACGGCATTGGGCCGGCATATTCACGCCGCATTGTGCGCTACCGTGAAAAGCTGGGCGGCTTCACCAGCAAGGAGCAACTGCTGGAGGTCTATGGATTCACCCCTGAACTGCTCAACCACATTGCACCGCATATAACCGTCGACACCCTTGCCGTAAGCAAGATAAGCATTAACAGCGTCACACTGAAACAGCTGATAAAGCACCCATACATCGAGTATTACCAGGCGCGGGACATAATAGAACTCCGCAACCATGGGGTGCGCTACAACAACGCAGACGACCTTCGCGCCGTGCCGTCGATGGCCGACAGCACGTTGCAACGGCTGCTGCCGTATATTTCATTTGATTAAGTTGCCCAGTATATCGCGGGTCAGCTCGCGCGTGATGGTGCGAGTGGCGGCCGAGGTGGTATTTTTGATGATTTTCTGCCCCGTCGAGGTACGGCTCTTTGTCTTTTTGCCGGTCACCTTGTCGCTGACGGCTGTGCCGACGGCAGTGGCCACCGAGGCGGTGACAGCCGTGATTACGGCCTTGAGCACCTTGGAGCCCAGTCCAGCGGCATTTTTCTTGGCTGGAGCGCTCTCTTTGGCCTCTCCGGTACTCCTCGCGGGACTAGCGCTGGTGGTCGGGGCGGGAACGCCATTGCCGCTCTCCTCGACCTCCTGCATCAACTGCTCGTAGGCACTGACGCTGTCTATCATCTTGTCGTACTTTCCAAGCAGGCGGCTGGTGCGCATGATGGCAGAACGCTGTTCGGGGGTGATGGCACCGATTTGCGAGAGCGGGAAGAGTATCTTGGCACGCTGCACCACAGAGGGGGCACCTTTCTCGTCGAGGAAGCTGACAAGTGCCTCACCGGTCTCGAGGGCGGTGATGGCCTCATCGGTCTTGAAAGCGGGGTTGGGGCGGAAGGTGTCGGCGGCGGTCTTAACGGCGCGCTGATCCTTGGGGGTATAGGCACGCAGGGCATGCTGCACACGGTTGCCGAGCTGGCCGAGGATATTCTCAGGTATGTCGGTGGGGCTTTGCGTGACGAAGTAGATGCCAACGCCTTTGGAACGTATCAGTCGGATTACCTGCTCAATCTTGTCGACCAACGCCTTCGAGGTGTCTTCGAAAAGCATGTGCGCCTCGTCGAAGAAGAAAACGAGCCGCGGCAGTTCCTGGTCGCCCACTTCGGGCAAGGTGCTGTACAACTCGGAGAGAAGCCAAAGCAGGAACGTGGAGTAGAGCTTCGGCTGGAGCATCAGCTTGTCGGCGGCCAGCACGTTCATGACGCCACGGCCATTCTCGACCTGCAACAAATCCATGATGTCGAAACTAGGCTCGCCAAAGAACTTGTCAGCGCCCTGGTTGTCGAGCTGCAAGAGTGCGCGCTGTATGGCACCCACGGTGGCGGTGGAGATGTTTCCGTACTGCGTGGTATACTCCTTGGCATGCTTGGCCACATAGTCGAGCATGGCGCGGAGGTCCTTCATGTCGAGGATGAGCAGACCACGCTCATCGGCGATGCGGAAGACAATGTTCAGCACACCGTCCTGTGTCTCGTTGAGGCCGAGCAGGCGCGAAAGCAGTTGCGGTCCCATCTGGCTTACGGTGGCACGGATAGGGTGGCCCTGCTCGCCAAAGACATCGAAAAAGCGCACGGGGCAGTCACTGAACTGAGGGTTCGGCACACCGAAAGCGTCCTTGCGTTTCTCGATAAAACTGCTCATCTGTCCAGCCTGGCTGATGCCACTGAGGTCGCCCTTCATGTCGGCCATGAAGCACGGCACACCAGCTTGGGAAAAAGTCTCGGCCATCACCTGCAGGGTGACAGTCTTACCGGTACCTGTGGCACCGGCAATGAGGCCGTGACGGTTGGCCATACGGCCTACTATGGACAATGCGCCCTCGTCGCAATGGGCGATGTAAAGACCCTGCTCAGTAGTATACATATCGGTCTAATTTGATACCTTCAACCTATCAGAAGGTATAGTTAAATCCCAGGCGCAGCATGGGGCTTTCCCAGCGCAGCATCTCCATAAGTGTGTTGAGGCCGGCGTAGAGTGTCGTCTCGGTGACATCGTGCGGCGGCACCACGAGGGAGTGTTCCTGGCTGCCACTTTGTCCAGTGGTGATGTAGGTATACGGAGTATTGCCGTCGTAATGGCGAGTGTTGCTGATATAACCCACACTGAGGAAGTCGAGGCTCAACTCGGCGCTGAGGTGCTTCGAGAACTCGTAGGTCAGCGTTGGACGCAGGCTCACGCTCCAACTGAAGTCGCTGATGCTGTCGATAACCGGATCGAAATCGACAATCTCGTTATTGTCGAAAGGCTTGTTGTAGTACTGGCGATAGGTGCTATAACCCATGGAACGCACAGTGCCTTGTATCATCATGTTGAGGTGCATGTTGCCGTATTTGGCCACCTCGTAGCGTATTGTGGGTGACACTTGCCAGCCCGTGCGCTCGCTCAAATAGCGATGGTTGTCCACGGCCATCCACATGCCCACATACATCGAGTTGGCTGCATGTTCGTCGACCAGTAGCGAGTCGCGCAGGTACGACAGCTCCGTGTTGGTGCTGAGATAAGCACCCGAAACTCCGGCATAAAGCTTGGGTGTGATTTGGTATCCAATCTGTGCGCCGGCAAGCCAAGTTTGTGTCTGCCAACTGCGTTCGGTAGTGGTCATACGGTCGTGAAGCAGTCCGTCTGGCTGACAGGCATAGGCTGTGTCGAACATCGGATTGAAAGTGCTTTGCTGATAGAAGCCGCCTTGTAATCCCACAACAACCTGAGCATTAGTGGCAACAGCAACAGCCACGGCTACAACAAAAAGTGCTATTTTCTTCATGGTTTTCTGCTATTATTTGAATGTGCAAAGATACAAACATTTTTTGGATATAGCAGCCTATTTTTGAAATATTTTGTATATTTGCAGATAAGTATTGACGGTGTTGCAACACACAAAACACTGTGTATTACCATAATAAACAATAAATACAGATAGATATGCAGTACTTTTCCATTAGCGAACTAGAACGGTCAGACATGGCTGTGGCGAGAGGAATTAAGAATACAGCCCCCGAAGAAATCCGCGAGAATATGCGTCTGCTTACCGAACGTGTGCTCGACCCTGCACGCGAAGCTTTCGGACATCCCATCTACGTCAACAGCGGATACCGCAGCGCCAAGGTCAACGCCCTGGTGGGCGGCAGCGCCAAAAGCCAGCACCTGTCGGGTTGCGCCGCCGACCTCAATACCGGTTCCGTCGATGGCAACAGGCGTCTGGCCAAACTCATTGTTGAGCTCGACCTGCCTTTCGACCAGCTCATTGACGAGAAAGAATACAAATGGGTACACGTCAGCCACAATCCAAACGGCCCTCAACGCCACGAAATACTGCGCATCAACAGGAGAAAAACAATCCACATCACCTACGACCAACTATGACCCGTTACGCGTTAGCGTTGCTCCCCCTGTTTCTTTGCCTGCAAGCAACAGTTACAGCCCAACGTGTCGAGGTTGATTCGGCCTGGCGCAACGATGTGAAAACGGTCATTCTAAGCCGAGTGACAAGCAGCCTTGAGGAGCCGTTGCTGACGATGGACGAGAGTTCGCACAGGTTGTCGCTACAGTTCGACGTGTTGGCCGATAGCCCGGAGGCGCTGCGATGGACTATTAGCCACTGCGATGCCGACTGGCACGCTGACGACCTTCAGCCATACGATTTTCTACAGGGATTCGAGTACGGCTCTATTGACAACTTTGAGTCGTCGTTCACAACTCTGACACCTTATATCCACTATAGCCAGACCATACCCGCCGCCGGCTCACGTTTCATACATTCCGGCAACTATCTGCTAACGGTCACCATTGACGGCGAGCCGGACAGCATCTTGATTACACGGCGTTTCAGGGTTACGGAACAGTCGGTGAAGTTAACCGCCGAGATGGCTCTGCCTTTTGACGGCATTGCCACCGACCGCCGCCAGCAAGTGGATGCCTACATTGAGCCGCTGGACAACTTCCAGCAAATGACCAGCTACCCGATGCCTATAATCAACCAGCAGTACCTGCGCGTCATGGCGCAGCAAAACGGACGGCTTGACAACCGCAGAGAGTTGGAATTCAGTGGTTATGTTGGTACAGGACTATCCTACCGTGGCCGCAATGCCAACATATTCTTCGGCGGCAACACTTTCCGGTTCTTCGACCTCAGCAATTTATACACACCGATGTACAACGTGCAGCGCGTTGAGCGCTATGGCGGTGAGACTTTCGCAATAATAGCGCCGTGCGAAAACCGCTCGCGTAGGCACTACACCGTTGACGCGGCACTAAACGGCGGCTTCAAAATCAATATATTCGACCGCAGCAACCCGCTACTGGAAGCCGATTATGTGTGGGTTAACATAAGCCTGCCGGCAGAACATCCAATGATGGGCGGCAGTGTGCATATTGTCGGTACACTGACCGACTGGCGGCTAGACGATGCCTCGCGCATGGATTACAGCGTCGAGTACAAGGCTTACACAAAACGTCTGCTGCTCAAGCAAGGCTACTATTCCTACCAGCTGCTTTATTTGCCGGTGCGTGCCACTGAGGCTGAGACAGCACAAATAGATGGAGACCACCGAGAGACACCAAACACCTATACGGTCAGTGTATACTACCGTTCTCCGGCCGACCTCTCCGACCGGCTGCTCTCGGTTCGCACCATTGTGGCGCAGTAAAGAAGATTTTGTTTTTCAATATTCCCACATGTCATTGCCCATGTCAAAAACTTTCTCCTCGATTTCATCCGATTCGCGGATTGCATCCTCACCAGTGAGATAGCTGCTGATGCTGCGACCCGAAACATTGGATTCGCGGGTGACGAATGCAGAATAAAGTTGGGCAACAAAGATGTAGTCGAACGAAGGTTGCAGGACCTGGTTGGTGCCCTGAAAGGCTGAACTGTGACGTGCCAAGACGGTGCGCACGGAGGGATTCTGCATGGGCACCCAAAAGATTGGCAAACGGCCTAGATAAATGCCTTGCTCGTCATCTCCGAACTTGCGATAGGTTGCCTTGACCGGTGCCAAGGCAATACGCCGGGAATCCTGCCTGGTGTCCTGCTTGCCGATGAACCAGACCTCACGCATGGAGTAATGGTAGAACTCCGCCGCATCGAATTCGCGTGGACGTATAACGGTTTCGTACAACTCGTTGTCGTCGTCATCGTAGCCGATTTCAAGCAGGATAGTATCGGCCTTTGTGTATCGCGTCACAAACAAATCATTGTCGATTGGCACCTTAAGGTCGTCGTCCTCGTAGATTGGTATTACACCAGCTACAATGCCATCCCACAAGACATGGGCAAGACTCTTGCGTCCATCGCAACGAAAGGTATCGATGGGGAAATACATGAACTGATTGAAGGCCTCGTTGAGGTCGATTGTCTTCCACAGAGTGGTAGACCACACCACGTCGTTTTCGCGCAGGAATGGGTATGGCATGGGCTTCTGACGGGTATTCATACTCTCGCCCCACAATGCACCCTGGTCGACCTGTCCGTAAACGGAAAGCGAGGCGAACAAAAACGCTGCTATGACTGCAAGCCTATTCATCGTTAATTGAAAATTGAGAGTTATCGACACTGCCGACAACTCTCAATTCCCATTTTTTGATTAGATTAATATTCCCACATGTCGCTCTCGATGTCGAAGATTTTCTCTTCAATCATCTGTGACTCATAGATTGCATCGACACCAGTGAGATAGGTGGTAATTTCGCGGTTGTGGACATTGGACTCGCGGGTAACGTAGCTGTCGAAATAACGCTGCACAAACACATCGTCGTACGAGCGCTCTGCCACATCGTTGTTCTCATCGTAGGCGTTGGCATTGACAAGCACCTGACGCACGGTCATGAAATCCATAGGCACCCAGAAAGTCCAGTCGGTCTGCTGTCCTGCCTCGCCGGCCTTGATAACGTCCTTGGTGTACTGGAATGCCATTCCAACGATACGCACTTTCTGACGGGTATCCTGCTTGTCAATATACCAGAATTCCTTGAGCTGCGCCATCTTGACGGTGGCAGCATCGAGATCCTCAAAGGTGGTATCTATCTGGATGATAGGCTCGCCCCACTCATCCTCGCCAACCTCGGTTTCTTTTGTCGAGCGGCTTCTGGTCTGTGCCAGTGCGGTCTCAACATCCTGCGGCACCTTCATGTCGTCGTCCTCATATATCTCGAAACTGCCGTTTTTCACAGCGTTGAGAATAAGGTTGACGAGGTTAATACGTCCCTGTGCACTCTTTTCCTGCTCGAACGGGAAATAGAAGAACTGGTTGAAACTTTCATTGAAATCGATTTTGCGCCAGATGGTAGTACGCCATACCACATCGCTTTCGCGGAGGAAGGGGTAAGGCATGGCACGCTTGCCGACCACGATGCCCTGCTGATAGAAATCATTAGGGTTACGGCCGTCGTCGGCATCGATGACGCTCTGCGCATTGGATGCCATTGCGAGGGCAACCACAGCGAGAATGCTTAACAGAACCTTTTTCATATTATCACTCTTTTAAGTTATTATCCGTTTATTTGTTCAGTGTGATGACGCAGTTTGCGGCCTGCGGCTTGCCGTCGGGCATCATGACCTGTGCAGTGACGTAGACCTTGTCGCCACGGTTGGCCTTCTTGATGGCAGAAAGAGCATCATCGGCAAAGCTGTCGCCGTTGTAGTTGAATCCCTTGTTGCCAACATACACTTCAAGACTCATTACGCGGATAGAGCCTTTCGGTATCTTGAAGTCAAAACCTTCAGCAGCACGGGCAGAAACCTTTACGCCGCTTGCGAGGCTACTACGCGAGGTCTTGGCACCGTCGCGCAGACCACCAACCGTAATGATAGGTGTGGGGATGGGCTTGACTTTATAGACGGGAGCACCCATGCGTGTGGTGCCCTTATCGATGGTAGCGTCGACAGCCAATACAATCTTCTTGCTGCCCACAGATGGCGTAAGCAAATATTTACCATCGCCCTCGGCGGGAACAAGTTTACCCTGACCCTCGCTAATGGAGACTTTCACGTTGCGGCTGTCGATACCAGGCACCGAAGCGGTGATTGGGTTCTCGATACCAGCATAGAGCACCTGCATATTGTCGAGAGAGACAACAGCCACAGGTTTGGCAACAAAATAGTTGTCAGTGATTGGATATTCTTTGACACCGCCATCAGGATTGGTGACATAGGCGGTACCAACTATCTTCTGCGGACCGAGGGTGTTGCAAACCGTGCGGTAGTGGACAGAGCCACTGTCGTTGCTGTGCAATTCCTGTCCATTAATCTTGGCTGTGAATTCCTGATGCGAGTCGTATGCGGCAACGTTGACGTCGGTCTCATAGACACCGCCCTGAAGAATATACGTGGTCTTGGGACGCGAAATCATACGCACCTGGTCGAATTTGAAGTCTCCCTTGTTGACATGCTTATAAAGCATATTGACAGCATCAAACTCGGCATTCATAGTCTCGGCGCGCAAACGCGTGAGCGTAACCAACGACGAACCCGAAACCACCTCGTTGAAGTTAACAACTTCCCAATCCTGCGGATTGTTGTCGGGGTCAAGCACCTTGCCTTCAACATTCAGGGCAATATTAACGCTGCTTGAATCCTCACCTAGTATCTCCTTGATTTTACGCTTGTACTCAATGATTTTGGCCTTCAGTTCAGGACCCTTACCTGCCTTCTCAGCCGCGAAAAGGTTGGTACTCTCATGCAGCTCGTCCATCTTAAGCCAACGGAAACCTGCAATATCAATAGCCTTCTTGATGCTGTCGAAATTGGGACTATTGTCCTCGTTGACGACAGACATCTTGTAACTGTATTTGGGATTGTCCGGGTCGGGATGTATTTCAGCAGTCGGATTAATCTTGGCCATAAGCACATACTGGAGGCTATCTATATAGTTGCCCAACTCGTTGGACAAGCGACGCACCTCCTGTGCCTTATCATAGTCAGCCTGCACCTTGTCTCTGGTTTTCTCAAGGGCAGCATCGAAATTTGCGTATGTATCGTCGAGTTTCACCTGTAGGTTTTCGTTGCTCTTGGTCATGGCCGAGCCAACGGTCTTGAAGCCGTCGACAACCTGGGCCGAAACATTAAGAGCCAACATGGCGGTGTACACGAGGTACATCATCGTAATCATCTTTTGTCTCGGGGTTTCCGGACAGTTTGTTGCACCCATTGTCTATTCCTTTCTTTTTGTTACACGTATAGAATTAGTTAGACGTGTGATGGATTAGAGTCTGGTTTGCATTGCTGCAAGCATATTGCCGTAGACATTGTTAAGCTCTGCAACCTTGCGGGTGAGGGCATCGACCTGCTCTTTGTACTTTGTAACACCCTCGACCGACGATGCAAAATTATTGAGCATGACATTCATCTTCTCCTCGAATTCCTTGTTGACGCTCATCTGTGTCGAGGCATTGGTAATCTGCATCTCGTACATTGCATTGATGCTGCTCAGGCTGGCCGACATCTTCTTCATCTCCTCCACGTATGAGACTTCGCCATTGAGGGCTTGTGCAGTCTCATTGTATATGGCAGAGAGGGTCGAGACAGCTTCCGGTGCACCCTGCATACTCTGCAGCAGGCGGCCAGCTTGGTCGGCGACACCGTCCATTTGGTTGACGAATTTGTCGGTGGCTGCCGTGGCACTGGCAATGTTGTTCATAGAGTTGGCACTGTCGGCAAGGTTCTTCATGCCCTGGCCGAGGCGGTCGATAAGCTCGGGACTGACGTTGGCTTCTTCGAGCATTTTGTCGAGCTTGGCAGTAAGCGGGTCAGCGCTGACAGGCAGAGCAGCAGTCTCGCCACCCTCTAGGCCTTCAACTTTCTCCTCGCCGGGCTTGAGCTCATTTTCGTCAATCATACCAGCCAGTTCAGGATAGACGAGACTCCACTCCCACTCTTTGTGAGGCGGCTCGAAGGCTGAAAGGAAGAAGATGACGGTCTCAGTACCCATACCTGCAATCAGCATGATATTAGCACCAGGCCAGTGCATAATCTTGAACAGTGCACCGATGATAACGACGGCTGCACCCCAGCCATAAAGGTATCCCATAAAGGTCTTATATCCTTTACTACGAACGAGATTATCTATGAAGCTCATAACTTTTGGTTTTAATTGTTTGCTTGTTGTGTGTTATTCATTATATATTTGTGCTTGCGCGGTTAGCGAGCCACGTTGGAGGCGGTACGGAGATTGTCGCCCTTCACACGGCCGAGGTAGGGCTGCACGCAACGGAAGCCAATGTAGCACTTCGAGGTGTCCATGAACTCATAAGTACGGGTCTGGACCTGGATGAAATACTTCTGATCTTTCCAGCTGCCACCACGGACCACCTTGCGCTTCATGGCCAGCGGGTCATCGTCCTTGGCATCGTAGTTGTAGTACGGGGTCATGGCATTGGCGACCTGATAGGTCGACTCGTTGAATGCATCGAGGCACCACTCGCTGACATTACCGGCCATGTCATACAGACCGTAATCGTTCGGAGCATAGTGACCGACCATGAGGGTCTTCACGCCACCATCATCGTCATAGGCACCCTTAAGAGGCTCATAGTTGGCCAAGAAGCAACCATTTGGATTGCGCACATAAGGACCGCCCCAGGGGTAGCTCTGGCTGGCGATGCCACCACGGGCTGCGAACTCCCACTCGCTCTCGGTAGGCAGGCGGAAATCGTTCAGCGTGCTGTAGTCGATACTCTCCAGATATTGGTTGAGCATATTGCTGCGCCACACGCAGAACGCGCGGGCCTGACGCCAGCTGACACCGACAACAGGATAGTTGTCGTAGGCAGGCGACGAGAAATAGCTGCGTGTGAAATCCTCGTTCATGCTGTAGGTGTAGTCATGCACCCAGCACAGCGTGTCGGGATAGATATTTATATACTCGCGCTGAATCTGGCTCGAACGGTTGTTCAGGCCTTTCGGGCGCACTGCGAAACTGGTGCCGCGGTGCTCACTCTTGGTGGTCACACCATTTTCTTTCTGCGATACGTTCGCGTAATCAATATAATAATACTCATAGTTCAACTTGCTCACATCAATGGCGCGACGATGGTTGATGTCAACAATATAGTAACCACCGTCGATAAGGGCCTGACGCACATCGGCATCCTTAAAGTCAATCTTTGTCTTGTAGTTGAGGATGGGCGGGTCGAGCGGCTCACCATACTCATCTTCCTCGACGAGGAAACCATCAACACCGGCCTCACCAAGGATGCGGCGTGCTACCGAGTCGCGCACGGCCTCAACAAACTGGCGGTACTCATTGTTGGTAATCTCGGTCTCGTCCATGAAAAACGAACCAATCTGCATCTTGCGGGGCTGTGTGGTGGTGGCGTCACCATAGGTGACGTTCTGAACACCGGCACCCATAGTGTAATTGCCCTGGTTCACAAAGACCATGCCTTTCAGGTCGATGTCTTCAAAATAGGGGCGGTCTGCTACGCCCACGAGCTCTCCGCGGTTCGACGTTCCGCAACCGCAAAAGATTGTTGCGGACACTGCAAGGATGAAAAACAGCTTCTTCATATTGTCAATTTATTTTTTTCTTAAACGTTTTTTTTCAAAAAATGTTTCGTTTTTATACCTTTTTAATAGTCTATCTTAACATAATTGTGTTGCCAGACACCGTAGGCGGCTTCTTCGGCACATGTATTTGGAAGCTGCCGTTAAGGTACAGCTCCACCGAACCCACGCTGCGTCCATTGCCGAAGCCCATGCGCGATGTGGTGAGGTCGTAGGCCACGCCAACCTGCATGTATTTCATGAAATTGACGCCTGCCAACAAGTTGAACGCATCGCCCCAACGGTAGCTCAATCCAGCCCAAAAGATGTTCTCGTAGTCAAGCAGGCAGGCAAAATCGGCCTGGAAGATAGAGAAGTTGGATGTCTTTACCAATATCGAAGGCTTAAGCGTGAATGACGGGTTGTAGGGGAAATGGTAGTCGTAACCGCCCATGAGGTAGAAGATGCGGTTGTTGCTGAAATTGAATGCCTCACTGCGGGAGCCAAGGAGATTCTTGGCCGAAAGGCTGACATACCACTTGCCGGGCATTTGATAATAAAGACCGGTCGAAAGGTCGAAAAGGAAGTCGGATGTGGCGCGCCCATCAATCAACGGGTCGTTGCTGGCCGACACCGAGCCGTAGGGGTCACCCGGCAAATCATCGGGGCCATACAGTTCGCCCGTATTGAATTTTAGATTATTGAGATTAACCTCAATGGCTGCTGCAAGGTTGCCAGGTCCCCAGAAAATACGGAAAGCATAATCAAGGTTAATGTCAAGATTTTCCCAATAGCCCACCTGCTCTGAATTGAGCACGAAACCGACACCACCGTGCAGCCAA
>JAEEGL010485576.1_pt1 | contig 11995 bp, 10 predicted proteins | sample 9134231 | NCBI WGS metagenome assembly JAEEGL01 (sample SAMN16246548, study PRJNA631951) | gut metagenome | biome: gut microbiome; feature: rumen; material: fiber-attached | host: Bos | place: Iran: Karaj | collected 2018-10
AATTATAGAATAAAATTTGCTATTTTCAAGTGGTTTTAATAAATTATATAAAAAATCCCCTTTTTGAGAAAGGGGATCGTTCGTAATATAAACCGCAAAAACTTAACGATGACGTTGTCTTTGCATAAGTTGCTGTTTGCGCTTGTATGCTATTGCTGCACCCAAACCTAATGCACCCAACGCAATGAACCCAACTGTTTTAGCTGTGTTTTTACGTTTTTCTCTCGCAACCTTATCATTAACTTCTTGCCAAATGTATTCTGGCACGATTTCTTTGACAGGTTTGCATTCAACCTTAACATGACCTTTCTTTTTCCCAAGGTTCAAGCAAACAGTTCTTGGATCTTTTGCTTTTTGCAGGTTTTCCTTTATTTTTGAGAAATCCCATTCATAAAAGCCCTGTTTATCGCTTTTTGGTTGACCTTTGCGATACACAAACATATCTGTGTATTTCAAGTTATAACAACCCTCGGCACGCAAATCCAATAAGTCTGCATAATCTATTTCGCCACACATAAGTGCTGCAAAGAAATACATTCTATTAGGAACGCCATCTTGTTGACGCCATCCTGTCAAGGTTTTTGCCAGCGCAGAACCAGTCTTTCCAGCATTCAAATCTCTCAAAAATGCTGATTTTTTGAAGTTTGAACTGCCTATACAATATCTAAGCGCACATGCTGCAAGTAAAGTATTTTCGTCCATAGAAACAGTTACACAGTTTTTTATGTCTGGCAATACCTCACGTGTTAAATAACGCCCTTTAAATACATCCGATTCATCCAGTGTCGGCACTTGTGTATTTCTTGTTACTTTATTATATGTTCCATTGGCATTATATAAAACCGTAAGACCATGACCTGTAGTCCAAGCCTCGCCACACCAATATATGTATGGATAATAGTTTTCAACAAAAGCCAGCGCAAATTTGATATCGCTGCGAGAACTTTCGAACAATGCAACATTGCCATAGGTATCTTCTTGTGGTTTTGCTGAGCCAACCTCTGTTTTGACTTTGTCGTCATCGTCTTTGTCTTGTCCTTTTTGTGAACAACCAGCTACCCCTGTGGCAAGTCCGCCTACCAGGATAGATCCAAGTAAAAAGTTTCTCAACTTTGTGTCTTTCATTTCGCCTCCATTTTTTGGACAAATATATTATAGTGACAAAATAAAAATTGTCAAGATTGTATTGACAATTTAATTTTTTGGTCTATATTATAGTGTGTAACCAAAATTAAGGAGCATGTAATGAATGTAACTAAAAGAGACGTTAAAAGGGTTTTGACTCATCCGGTAGCAACCCACTTCTACACTCTTGTAGCTGGGGCTATGTTGGCATGGGGCTTAACAAATAACGCAAAACAAAATCGTTTCGAAGATCGTGAAGATGATGCTTTGAATAAGTTCCATACGGAATATGTTGATCCGGCAACTGGCGAACGTGTCACAGCTGAAACATTCAATCCTGCGACATTAAATCGTGCGTATTTTGATCCGAATTCATATCCTGTTATTAACTGGACAAACTATTCAAACCAGAAAGTCGGCGAAGTTTTCGGCGAAATAATTGCTAAGGAAATGGCTTTGGGCATTGACTCTGTCAATCATCATTTGACCACACCTGGCAAAAAATATGGCTTGGATTATAACTATTGCAACAAAGCCGCAACAACTGCTATCCAGGATGCAGAAAGACGCTCTGGGTTGGTAAAACGTGGCAAAGTCGATGTGTTTGACCGCCAAGAAGGTCGCCGCGATGCCATTTATAATGGCGATTCCTTTGTAAATTATTTCAAAGGTCAATATGGCGAAGTTGCTGGTGCTGTTATAGAAAATCCGGAACCTGCTGCATTTGCCAACATTGGTAAAGGTGCTATCGTAAGATTCCCTGGTCATACCAAAGTATTCATTGGTCGTGGCTTTGTGGATCAATCTGGCAGGGTTTTCGCACCAGATGATCGTGGTCAACCAGTTATTGCATCCGGTTATAATGATTCTTTTGAATACTTTACCGGTGGCAACTGCACAGTTGTTGACTTGTCAAAGGTCGTTCAATATAAATTACAAAATGAACGTGGCCGTCATACACGATAAATAAAAAAGACCCATTTCTGGGTCTTTTTTGTTGTTTACCGCATAATTATTTTGCTTTTTCCGCTTGGCGCAAACTTTCTTGAATAACCGCCTCTGCGATCTGTGTTTTTTGTTCTTCGGTATATTCATGACTTCTCATAATTTCAGCCAAACGTTTTGTGGCATTTTCCCATACTTTCTTGGCTGCCACAGTTTTTGCCTTTGCCAACTGTTTCTTTGCTAATTTAGCAGCATTGTCAGCGGATGTGATATCATCCTTTGTCTTGTCGCCAAACCCTTTCACAAAGCCAGATATGGCTTGTGCTGCCTTTCTGAAACGTGAAGTACGGCCATCTGCTTTGATATCGCCGACTTTGTTTTTACCCTTGGCACGTGCAACATCCAAATCTATTTCGCCTTGCGCCTCAATCATTTTCAGTTTGTTTTCCATTTCTGCCAATTGCATACGAGCTTCCATAGCATCCTTGCCACCCATTGTCTTGAATGCCTCTACTTCTTTTGCCAACGCATCCAATTGTGCCAAACGTTGTTTGATTTCGTGCTTTTGTTTGACATCTGCCATATCTAATTCTGCAACCAATTTCAAACGTTTTTCACCCAAACGTTTTTTCAACCGTTCGTTTTGGTTTGCCAGCGCAGCCGCATCTTTCAATGAGATTTCATTGATTTCATCGATGGACATGTCGCCATATTCATCTTTCAGTGCTTTGATACCTTTTGCACGTTCAACTGCACGTTCATTTTGGTTTATAATTTTTTGTTTTTTCATATTATGTACTCCTTGTTGAATTTTTTGTAATCCATGATACACGCTTTGCATGATTTTATAGGTGACATCCTTGCATCTACCGAAAAATCCGCGCTTTGTGCTTGCTGGTTGTGTGTCCGTATTGCCTCCGGGGGTATTACCAGTTGGCGGTGTATTTCCGCCTGGTGTATTGCCTGTCGGTGGCGTGTTTCCACCCGGTGTGTTACCAGTTGGCGGTATGTTGCCCCCTGGTGTATTGCCAGTTGGTGGTGTTATCCCTCCTGGTGTATTGCCGGTTGGTGGTGTATTACCGCCCGGTGTGTTTCCGCCATTGCCATTCTCGTTTGATGGCGGAACAATCTTGGTACTACGATCTGCCAACGCACTTGCGCGTTCACGCATACGATTCAGATATTCGCCTGGAACTACTCGTGGCTCATAAATTCCCACTGTGCCTATACCTGCAGGGAACGCCAATTCGTTTGGTGTAAATACGCTGTTTGTTTCTGTGGTCATAACAGGTATATCAGAAAATACTTGGCCTCCATGTTCCACATATGTTGAATATACATCATTCCCTGGTATCAAAACGCCGTTAGCATCGTATGTGGCATTTGCCGGCAAATCATAACTGACTGGTGCACCTGGCATATATCCAACGGTGTTCGTTGCAGAAATATGCGGATTAAAATGCTCAAATGCGGCCATTGATTCTGGGGTCAAGTGTATGCTTGTCCCATCAATTGATCCACGTAATGCCGCCAAAGCATCCGGACTCATGCCAATATTGTTAAAATATCCAGGTCCTAAATTGTGATCTGTTGCATCGTGCCACGCCAACAAATAACGCATCGCATCATCGTGTGATAATCCTGCATCCATCAAACCATCAATACGCGCATCCAGTGATTGTGGCGTTTCCCAGTGATTCTTCAACATCATATCTTCGTGATGTTTAATCACACCATCGTCATATACACGTTCTGTCCCTGTTTGGTGTTCACTTGTTGTCGTGTGTTCTGTTTTGAATAAATTGCTCTCGGTGTTGTTATTCACATAACTGATGACACCGTTCATTGCGGCACGTCCTGCCAATCCTCCAGCAATTGTTGCCCCAGCAACCCCGATTGCACCGGCCAAAGCTTGTCCTTTGGTATAACCGGCTGCCAACGCATCATCATAAACCATCTTTGCCGCTGATCCTCCTCCAACAGCCATTGCACCAATACCAAATCCTGCTGCCAATTCTGGGTTTCCTGTTGCCATGCTGATAACTGCTGCAACCCCAAGGCCAGATGCTACTGCCGGCCCCCAATTGCGTTTATCTGAAAAGAATGCTTTCAATCCATGCGGTTTTCCTGCTTTCTTTTGCTCTTTGCGCCACTTGAATCCTTGGATAATCATATTGCCGATACCGATTGCAGTTCCAACTGCAGCCCCGGCATAAGCAACACCTGTTGCTTTTCCAATAAACGTCAGCCCTGCGGACATAACCGCCGCTGCACCGAAATTCTTAGCCATACGTTTGAAGAATCCTACTTTCTGTTTACGTTCTGCCGCACCAGTTTTTTCGGATCTTGTGCTTGCCAATTTATCTATATCTTCAATAGCCTCAAATGGCCGCATAACAATTGGTTTGTCTGGCCCAACTTTTTCTGCCATTAACCCAGCGAAACCTGCTGCCTGGTTAACTTGTGCATCCAATGCTGCTTGGTATCCTTGATCAGAAATGTTACCGCCGTCTTTTTCTAAGCTATCCCAGAAAGCATCAACATCTTGTTGTGTCATCATTGTGGACGGTTTGCTTTCTATCCCAGATATAACTTGATCCGGAACAGATATTTCTGCCATCTTCCATGGAACACGATCAAACAATGCGGTTGTCAAATCAATGTCTTTGACATCGTGTTCTAAATCGCCAACATTCCGCATAGTAACATCATTCTTTGCCAGCGATATAATACGATTCAATCTGCCATCTGGGTTCAATTTATAACCAGGTTGAAAATCTTTTTGTGGCTTGCCGTCCGCATCAATAAATTGTGGCATCGGATCGCCGTTTTCGTCCAAGAATTCATATTTTGCTAACGTTGCCAACACATCGTCTGTCAGTTCAACATCTTTCAATTTTTCCGATATTTCTTTCCAGCGTGCATCAAGTTTTTCTGCGTCTTCTGGTTTCAAATCTTTCAAATTCCACATATCGGAATACATGGCAACAATTTCTTCCAATCGTGCCATTGTTTCATCAACAGATTTTTTGATTTCTTCTTTGTATTTTTTTGTGCTTTCGTTGTCGCCTCGTGCTGCTTTCAAATCTTTGCTGCGAATATCACACATTTTGCGATATCCAGCATAAACATCGGCGATGTTTGATGGATCCGAATAAAAATAATCAACTTTCTTGGCAAAGTTTTTTATCAAATAATCGATACGTTTTGCTAATGTTGTAAAACGATCCGCCAGGTCTTTATCTTTTGGGTTGGCTGCTAATTGTTCCTTTGTGAAAGTGTATGCATCCGCCAACATCTTTGGTGGGGTTATCTCAAATAATTCTGCATTACCAATGATGTTATCGATAAACTTGTTTGCATATTCTGTGCGTTCATTATCAGTCAGCTGGATTCCGTTTATTGTTTCTGCAACTTGTCTTGGTGTCATATTTGCAGGATCAACCGATGCATCAACCAATCCCATGTCTTTGTATACATTCAAAGTGACCAGGTCAAACTTGATTTGATTCTGGTCTGATGTCAAAGAAAAAATACGATCCGGATCTACCGCATTTTCTGCGTTTTCCAAAGAATCAATAATTGTTTGGAATCGTGCCGCTGCTTGTGCGCCAAGTTCTGTGAATACTTGTTCGCCAGCATCATTAGTCGTTATTCCAAATGTTTCTATTATTTTCTGAAATTCTTCCAGTGCCGATTGTTCGATATCTACATCTTCATTTGCGAAATCTTTCAACAATTGTTCTGCACGTGCAATTGCCTCATCACGAGAGTCCTGATTTGCATACAAATCCAATATTTCCTGCAAGTCAGATTTACCATATACTTTATTCATAAAAACTATCCTTTTTTTCCTTTTCGTGCATTAAAATTTTGACCTTGGTTAAAAACCTATAATTCTGTCGGTAGTTATTATACCTTTTTTTCCAGTATTTTTCAACACTTTATTGTTTTCACTCCTGTTTTTTTAGGCGTGCATTTTTAACCAAGGTCAGATTTACATAAATGCGAAAAAAGAAAATATTCTTGTCAAAAAAGGGGAAAAATGGTATCATCGAAAATGAGTTAACTGTGTAGATTTGACCTTGGTTACAAAAGGATACTTTATAACAAAAAACGCCAGAAATCTGGCGTTTCTTTTATCTTTTTTCGCGCTGCATACGCATAGCCAGCACTTCCTGAGGTATTGACTTTTCATCAAATGTAGTCATTATGCGTTCCAGGTCTTCTGGATGTGATTCCAAATGCCCCACCATAATTGATGTGGCAATATTTAGGAACTTTTCATCCTCAACAGATACTTGACCGTCCATAATCATATCAAAGTATACACGTGAATCTTTTGACATGTTCTTTACAATATCTGGTGCAATTTGTATTATTTTCTTTGCTACCGATGGATCCATTTTGTGTTCTTTTGCTAGCTTTTCTATTTCAAGCATTATATCAACTTGAGCATTTGCACTATCGGCTTTTGTTTTAACCTTTTTCGTTGCATTAACTATTGAATATATGCTAACCGCAAGTACCAATGCCGCGTTAACATACCACCAAAAGTGTGGATCAAATTTTCCATCACGAATGGGATTATAGGCATCTTTAATCGCCTGTTTGTAATCTCTGGTTTCCCATTGATAAAATGTTTCTTCGCCCCATTCATCAATAACACCTGTGCTGCCAAAGTGTCCAAGGAACCATCCTGCTGTACCAATTAAGAAAGTAGCGACATTCAATTGCAGTTGGTGTTTCAAGAAATCAACTGTTGACACTATCCCTGTACCCAACACTCTGTCCGCTTTAGAAAAGCCATATTTTTTATGTGCTTTTTTTCTTTGTTGTTCTTCATTTTTTAATTTTTGTTTTTCTCTTTCTGCCTCTTCAACCATGGCTTTCTGTGCGGCTTTAATTTTTGCCGCCTTTTCAGCATTATCTATTTTTTCCTGTGTCATACCAGGAAACATTTTTTTAGTAGTTGTCATTTTGAATTCCTATTGTTTTGGTTATACATATTCATAATTTCATTTGCCATTGTTTTATCATCAAACATATCCATCATTCGTTTTGCATCTTCTGGATGTGACTGTAAGTGTCCAGCCATAACGGCTGCAGCAATCCCCATGAAATTCTCATCGTTGGCAGAAACTTTGCCATCCATTATCATATCAAAGTACACACGAGAATCTTTGGACATGTGTTTGATAATTTCTGGTGCAACTTTTACTATCTTTTTCGCTGCTGTCGCATCAAGATGATGTTCTTGCGCCAGCTTTTCTATTTCAAGCATTATGTCGACTTGTGTCTTTGCTGCTTTCAAATCTTTTTTATAACTTTTGTTGGCTGATATAACTGTTCCAGCAAGTGAAAATGCAGCAAATACGACTATCATCCCCATTGTTAAATACCAATCAAAGTCCGGTGCATATTCGCCGTTAACCATCGGCCAATACGCATCTTTCAGTGCCTGTTGGTATGTTCGTTGTTCCAAATAAGGTCCTGTTTTTGGTCCACCTGGTTGATCATAATCCGGATCAAAACTTCTTGTGTGTGCACCAAACATCCACATTGCAGACCCCAGTATAAATAATGTGGCATTTGCTATTACATTCGTTTTTAACCACTTTGGCACTTTTGCTGTTATATGTTGTTTCAAGCTTGTTGTACCTTTCGCATATTTTTCATATTTATCTGTGCGAGACAATGCTTCCTGTGCATTTTTTATATTTGATATTTTTGCATCTTTCTTTTCTGTCATATTTTTTCCTTTTGTTTTTTATCTCATTCCTGGTCTAAAGTACACGCCAGGACCACTGTAGGTGTTTCCAACTGTTGATGTTGCATCCGTATGGCATATATCATCGAATACAAATTCCAACCGTCTTTTTGATGAATCTGTACATATAACAACATCGTCTGTGCCAGGTCTTTTATTGCAGTTGCCAGTGCAAGAAATTCCCTGTGCATCCGCATATATTTTTTTCATTTCTTGGGCTGCTTTTTGATATGCCTCTTGTTCTGTTTTTGTTTGAATTTTTGCAAATGTCATTATTCTTTTTGTCTTGTTATCTGCTACCAAAGCACTTCCCATATCCCATGCATTTTGCATATTCAATGGTTCTACGCTACCACCAGATATTCTTGATAAACCCTGTGCTGTGAAATTCGCTAAACCGGCAGGCAATGTTGATTCTTCCCGGTTCATTCCGTACAGAAAATGTCCTAACCAATCCAAATGTGCTATTTTACCATTGAACATAACACCGTTTGTTTGCGATTCTGTGTCCGTTTGTGGAACTATTTTATATTTAGCAGCATAAATTGCCTTTACATCAAAATCGTGTTCTGTCCAACTATCGTATGTATTGCCAATAGAGTTTGTAATTTTGCCACGTCTTTTGTCGTACATGGAATAAATTTCATTGGTCAAATCTATATTGGGGCGAATATAGCTATTTACAAACGCACCACGAACATCACCACGTTCTGTTTTTGCGGCTGACACATCAAAAAACATATCGTTTGTCCAGGTTTTCATTCCGGTATCAACTATTGTGCCAGAACTAACATCATAAATCTTTGTATTTGCCTCAGCATTGTTGACTGTGTTGTTGATTTTATTGTTTTGCCAATAACCTGGTGCCAGAATAACATCTACGATTTGATACGCTGTTCCGCCACTTTTTAGATTAACTTTTTTAACATAAGTTCCTGGTGTTTTGTTATTTAGGATGTTTGCTCGCAAATTATTATTTTTTATAAATTCTGTAAGGAAAATATTGCAACCAGAAATGTTTGTATATGGTTTTTCACTGCACGAATTACCGTTGCATGGTAATGGCATTTCGCATTTTTTCACGTTTCCGTTTTTATCTTTATAAGCTCGATTTATTTCGTGAAATTTATGGCTCTGACTCTGGCATTGTTGTATAAATTCATTCATTGAAAATGTGGCCGCTTTGTTACGAAACCAATTGCCCATTTCCAAGAATTCATCCTTGGTTGTTAATTCGCAATTGTTTCTCATGGCCTTCATTGTGTCCGCCAATGCACCATATGACCATGTGTATTTTGTGTCTTTATTGTCGGCTCTAACAGCCATTGGACATAATGCAATCAAGATCAGTAATAATTTTTTCATTGATTCAATGCCCCCTCACATTCATCCGCTACCTTTGCGACTTTTTTTATCGCGCTTATTTGTGTGGCATTGAATACAGTCGCTACCCCAGATGCGATTGTTGTTGTTCCTGCAAGCACATTTGATGCAGTATTCAAATTCTTTTCTTTTTGTTTACCTGCATCTGTGTTGTCATTACGTGTCGCATCTGTGTTCGCCATGGCTGATGTAACCGTTCCGGCTAATCCACTTGTTGCACCAACAATGGCAGACACCATTGCACCCTTGGCTCGTTTGTTTATTGGAGACAAATCAATATAGTTATATTCTCTGCAAGCATTAACTATCTGTTGCGCTTTTGAAACATCTTCACCATCCATCTTGGCTGGCATAATAGCCTTTTGTAATTCTTCGACAGCCGCTTTGCATTCTTCTATTCGTGTTTCTAAATCTTTGTCGACTTTATTATTTGCTGCAATAATCGCACCGGCTGTATCTGCTACTGTGGCTCCCGCAAGTGTACCTGTACGGATATTCCCAAGTGTTTTTGATTTCTTGGTCAATTCATCAAGCTCTGCTTGTTTTTGTTCGATTGTACTTGGGGTATTTGTTGTACTTATTGCAACACTTGCACTTGGTGTCGGATCAAAATCTGGAACACTATCGATTTTGTTTTGTGATGCAGCTAATTCATTTAATTTTCGTATTTCCTCTTGTAATTCTGCTTCGATTTGTTCTGCCTCTGCATCAACACCGACCTTGGCCAATCCTGTTCCTAAGGCAACACCACCAGCAACCGTACCTACAGCAGTGACCGCTGTATTGATTCCAGCCATTTTTTTTAGATCCGCCATGTCGTTTGAAATACCAGAACACGCTGTGCGTGTTTTTGTAATTTGTAGCATCAAATCTGAAGTATCACAAAAAGCCGGGCCAATGCTCATTGCTGCGAGAAAACCAATAAAAATCGCCTTTCTATACATGCACAATTTTAACCGTGGTTAAATTTACACAAAAAATGGTCCTTAAAAACCTTTACCTTCGTTTCAGACATTGTACCACTTTTTCCCCACTTTTACAAGATTTTTTTATAAAAAAATTTTTTATCTATACCCCGATAAATTTAACCACCATTTTTTGTGTAAATTTAACCACCGATGTTTGTCTTTGCCAGGTGTTTATAAACCGTTGAAACACTGACTTTCAGTTTCTTGGCTATTTTGGTTTTGGGGACCTTGTTATTCAGCATTCTTTTGATAATTTCTGCCTGACCGTCCAATTTATGATTTTTGTTTTTACTGCCTGTTTGCCGACCAAGTCTTTGTCCAGCAGCACGACGTACTGCCAATGCCTCTTTGGTCCGTTGGCTTATCAAATCGCGTTCTATTTCTGCGGACAGACCAAATGCGAATGCCAGTACCTTGCTTTGGATATTATCGCCCAATACATATCCATCCTTGACCGTATAAACGCAGGCACCGATCCGCATACAATGTTCCAGTATTCGCATTACCATGAATAATTTACGACCCAGTCGTGATAATTCGGAACATATAATCACATCGCCTGGTTTCAATTTTTTAAGGCATCCACCCAACGCACGCTTTTCTGGTTCCTTGGTTCCAGATATGCCTGCGTCCTCGATGTACTTGTCAATTTTTAAGCCCAATGCGGCTGCTTTGTTTTCGATTCCGAGCTTTTGATTTTCGCAATCTTGGTGGTCTGTGCTGACCCTTATGTAACCATAAATCATTGTTTACTCCTTGTTTTTGATTGATAGTTATTATGTGTCTGGAAACAAATGGTTGAAAAATCTGATGATTGGTGTATAATGATCTTATGAGCAATGCGTTTGCTCATGACAAATTGGGGGCGCGTTCGGACTGATCATCCACATACCCCGACCACTATTTGTCCCGACTATGGTCGGGATACCATTGCTATACAACAGGCTTCGGCTGAAGGCGGTGGGGTTCTGTATGTGAATTGATCAAATCCCGACCACCTTAAACAAGTGGTCTTTTTTATGGCACAAACAGTCGGGACTTTTTTTCTGTGTTTATTAACCATGACCTTGGTCGCATGTGGTTCTGCCGACCAAAACCCAGTCCAGGAAAATACCACAGGAAATAAAGCGTTTTTTACGCCTGGTACTGATTGCGAAACGCATATCATTGCGGCCATAAAAAGGGCCTCCCGTATAGATGTCGCCGTTTATTCAATTACCCATCCGGATATCACTAACGCCATTATTGCTGCACATAATCGTGGTGCGAACATTCGTATCGTAACTGACAGGATGATGGCTAAAAACAAAGGTTCATTGGTGGAAAAAATTCGTTCTGCTGGTATTCCTGTATTAACGAATAAAAAACACAAAATCGAACATAATAAGTTCGCAGTATTTGACGATGTGCATGTTGTATCCGGATCTTATAACTGGACTACAAATGCCAGCAAATTTAACAGTGAAAACTGTGTATTCTTTGACCAGCAAAACAAAGAATACACCCACAGGTTTGAGTACCTGTGGGATTTGTATCAAAAATAATTATTTGCACAATTCTTCGTATGCGATGTTGTTTTGATCTATCTGTTGGATAGTTTCTGCGGTGTCGTTTTCATAGTCCGCATAAACTGGCCGGTACAGATAGCAGAAATCATTTGCGGCGGTATTTATTGTGCAGCTTGCTAGTAGTATTAGGATCAGCAAGAGAATCCCGAGCTTTATTAGCCCTTTGTAAGTTCGCCAAAACCGTATTATTTTGATGTGCTTTTTCATTTTCTTTACCTCTTTTTATTCCTAAAAAA
>JAEEGL011457465.1_pt1 | contig 11995 bp, 4 predicted proteins | sample 9134231 | NCBI WGS metagenome assembly JAEEGL01 (sample SAMN16246548, study PRJNA631951) | gut metagenome | biome: gut microbiome; feature: rumen; material: fiber-attached | host: Bos | place: Iran: Karaj | collected 2018-10
CCCGGCCCGTTCGACAGGAAAACGCCGTCCGGCCTGAGCGCGAGGACCTCGTCGGCGCCCGTCCCCGCCGGGACGACCCGAACCCGGAATCCGGCATCGGTGAGTGCGCGCAGAATCGACCGTTTCATCCCGAAATCGTACGCGGCGATAAACGGCGTGCCCCTTCCGCCGGCATTTTCGTCCCGGCAGGCCGCCCCTCCGGCCGATTCCCAGAACGAGCCGTCACCGTCGGTAACCCGCGCGGTCATGTCGATCCCGTCGAGTCCGGCGAACGCCCGGGCCCGGCGCACCCCCTCTTCGGGGCTGATCAGCCAGTCCGAACAGTGCAGATAGGAGCGCTGGCTCCCCGCGCGCCGCAGATGGAGCACCAGCCGCCTGGTATCGACATGAGTCAGCGCCGGCGTTCCGTACCGGCAGAGCAGATCCGTAAACGCCTCTTCGCTCCCCCCGTTCGACGGCGGATTCATCTGCCGCACCACAAGCCCGCTTAAAAAAAGGCCGCGCGACTGCATATCGGCCGCGCGGCACCCGTAATTCCCGATTTCCGAAGCGCTCAGGACGACCGTCTGACCCGCGTACGAAGGGTCGCTGACGATCTCCTGATAGCCGGTATGCCCCGTATTGAAGACGGCCTCCCCTTCGGCATCGCGCGGCGCGCCGCACGAATGGCCGAAAAAGACCGTCCCGTCGGCCAGGGCAAGAAAATGTTTCGACTCCATTGATGAAATCACGCCTTTTACAAAATTGTAATCCTCCGCGCGTCCTGCGCGCGGAGGAACGAACGTCAGTTGTAGAGGAAGAGCATCTCGCGATACTTCGGAAGCGGCCACGCCTCGTCGCTGATCACCTGTTCCGCGCGGTCGACGACCTCGCGCAGAGCGCGCATCGCGTCGAGAATCCCCTCATGCTCCCCTTGGAGCGCGGTTTCCATGTCGGCGCAGCGCGCGGTGATCCCGTCGACCAGCTTTCCGAGCTCCGCGGCGACCTTCCGAACCCCCTCGACCCCTTCGGTCAGATCCGAGTCTTTCGCCGCGCGGTATGCGGCAAGCGCCTTGTCGTAGGCGTCGACCACAACCGGCAGGATCATATTCCGCGCCATTTCCAGGGCGATCCCCCCTTCGATCCGCACCTTGTAGTGGTACTCTTCCAGAAAGACCTCGAACCGCGAAAGGAGCTCCGTCCGGGTAAAGACGCCGTACCGTTCGAAGAGATCCAGGTTCTCGTCGGCCGTGAGCGTGCGGAGCGCCTGCATCGACTTCTGCAGGATCGGCAGCCCCCGGCGGCGGGCCTCCTCGACCCATTCGGGCGCGTAGTTGTTCCCGTTGAAGATGACCCGCTTATGCTTTTCGATGATCTCCGAAAGGATCTCGGCCAGTCCCCGATGGAACGATTCCGAATCCGCGGCGTCCAGCTTTTCGAGTTTTTCGGCGATATAGTCGAGCGACTCGGCGGCGATCGTATTGAGCGTCATATTGAACCCGGCGCACGACTGGCTCGACCCGCAGGCGCGGAACTCGAACTTGTTCCCGGTAAACGCGAACGGACTGGTTCGGTTCCGGTCGGTCGCGTCCTTCGGCAGCGGCGGAAGCGTCTCGCCCCCGAGCAGAATCATCTCCCGCGTGTGTCCCGATTCCGGCGCGTCGGCGGACCCCTTCCCGACCTTTTCGAGAATCTCGGTCAGCTGATCCCCCAGGAAGATCGAAATGATCGCCGGAGGTGCCTCGTTCGCGCCCAGACGGTGCTTGTTTCCGGCGCTGACGGTCGAAGCGCGCAGAATATCGGCGTGCAGGTCGACCGCGCGGATAATCGCCGTCAGCACGGTCAGGAAAATAACGTTCTGCTGCGGCTCGTCGCCCGGTTCCAGAAGGTTCCGGCCGCCGTAGGCGATCGACCAGTTGTTGTGTTTCCCCGAACCGTTCACGCCGGCGAACGGCTTTTCGTGGAGCAGGCAGACCATTCCGTGTTTCAGGGCGGTCCGGCGCAGGACATCCATCGTCAGCATATTGTGGTCGACCGCCAGATTCAGGTCCTCGAAGATCGGCGCCACTTCGAACTGGGCGGGAGCGACCTCGTTATGGCGGGTTTTCGCGGGAATCCCGAGCCGCCAGAGTTCGCGGTCCAGGTCGGTCATAAACGCCAGGATTCCGGGCCGGATCGTCCCGAAGTAATGGTCTTCGAGCTGCTGATGCCGCGGCGGGGGGGAACCGAAGAGGGTCCGGCCCGTCTGGACCAGGTCGGGCCGGTGCATGTAGAAATTCCGGTCGACCAGGAAGTACTCCTGTTCCGGCCCCAGCGTGATCGAAACCGGCTTTTCTTCGGCGCCGAACGCTTTCATCAGGCGCTTGACGCTCCGCTGCAGCACACTGATCGAGCGCAGAAGAGGGGTCTTCTTATCGAGCACCTCGCCGGTATAGGAGCAGAAAATCGTCGGGATGCAGAGGGTCGCGCCGTTGGCGTGCCGCTTGACGAACGCCGGGCTGGTCGGGTCCCACGCCGTATAGCCACGCGCCTCAAACGTGCACCGGAGCCCCCCGGAGGGGAAACTCGACGCGTCCGGCTCCCCCTTGATCAGGTTCTTCCCCGAAAAGGTCTGCAGCGCCTCGCCCGATCCGTTCACATCGAGAAACGCGTCGTGCTTTTCGGCGGTCCCGCCGTGAAGCGGCTGGAACCAGTGGGTGAAATGGGTCGCTCCCAATCCGATGGCCCACTCTTTCATCGCGTTGGCGACATCGTCGGCGATTGTCGGGTCGAGCGGCTGGCGGTCGCGAATCGTCGCCAGGAGTTTTTCGGCGACGCGGTTCGGCAGATACCGTTTGATCGCGGCCTCGTTAAAGACGTACTTCCCAAACTCTTCGGGCTGTCTGAGCGACTCGTCGCTCAAAGCGGCCTCGGAATACGACGCGATCCTGTCAATGGCGTGTTCACGGCTGCAATTCCCCATCTCTTCGTCTCTCCTATATGCTCAAGGAACGCTTTTGAAATCCGGTCCCGGCCTCACGGCAAGGCCTCTGTCACGAAAAGAGCAAATCGTATGCCAAAAAGAATTTTTTGATTTTTCCCCGGCCGCGGGCGCTCCCGGCCGCGCCGCATCCCCTAAAAGCAGGGAGGGCCGCCCGATCCGCCCGCCGTGCGGAAAACCGCTCCGCCCCCGGAACATTACAAAAATGTAATCCCGTCCAGCGATCTGTTTACAATTTTGTAACATTCCCGATCCGTCCCGTCCCGCCCGCCGATTCCGCCCTCGAAAATCTTTCCCCGCCGGAACTGCGAAAAAGACCCGCTTTCCGCGCCGTTTGCGGCGCGGCCGGGCCGGCGCGCCGTAAAAAATCGGAAAATAATCCCGTTTGGAATCCGATTTGCTCTATCCTCCGTCAGCCGGCACGGCCCGCCGTGCCGGTATGGGAAAAACTCCCGTTCCCGCACCCTTTGAAAGAAAGATTAAATCAACCCCGATGAACGCAAGTCACCATCAGCGCTTCGACCCGGCCGCTCCCGAGCCGTTTGGTCTTTACCGATTCGAAAACGAGCACGACGCCTGCGGAGTCGGCCTGATCGCCGACATCAACGACAGGCCGAGTCACGAGATCGTCGAAAAGGGGATCTCGATCCTCAAACGGCTCAAGCACCGCGGCGCGGCGGGGAACGACCCGCTGACCGGCGACGGCGCGGGAATCCTGACCGTCATACCCGACGCGTTCTTCCGCCGGGCGGCCGGCTTCGATCTTCCCGAACCGGGCCGTTACGCCGTGGCGATGGTCTTCGGCGGCGCCGAAGACCTTTCCCCTCTGGGCGGGCTGATCGCATCGGAAGGGGCGCGGCTCCTCGGCACGCGTGCGGTACCGGTCCATCCGGAACATATCGGAAGCGCCGCGCGGCATGCGGCGCCGGTGATCCGCCAGCTCTTCATCGACGGGAGCGCGTTCGAGTCGCCCGACGCCTTCGAACGGAAACTCTTCGTCATCCGCCGCCTGATCGAAAAGGCGTTCCCCGATCTGTACATTCCGAGTTTTTCGTCCCGCACGATCGTCTACAAGGGTCTCCTTCTGGCCGACCAGATCGACCGCTTCTACTCCGACCTGAGCGACCCCGACTTCCAAAGCCCCCTGGCGGTCGTCCATCAGCGGTATTCGACCAACACCTTCCCGACCTGGTCCCTGGCGCACCCGTTCCGCATGATCGCGCACAACGGCGAAATCAACACCCTTCGCGGAAACCTGAACCAGAACCGCGGGCGCGAGGCGTTCTTCGCCTCGCCCCTTTTCGGCGACGACATGCAAAAGGTCCTCCCGCTGATCGGCGAGGGGATGAGCGACTCGGCGTCGCTCGACAACATGGTCGAGCTCCTTTCGGCCGCCGGCCGCTGGCTGCCGCACGTCATGATGATGCTCATTCCGCAGGCGTGGGGCCCGAACTACCACCTGGGGCGCGACGTCCGCGGCTTTTTCGACTACCATTCGGTCCAGACCGAGCCGTGGGACGGTCCGGCGGCGATCGCCTTTTCGGACGGACGCGGGGTCGGCGCGGTCATCGACCGGAACGGGCTCCGTCCGGCGCGCTACACGCTCACCTCGGGCGGTCTTTTCGTCCTCGCCGCCGAGACGGGCGTCATCGACATTCCGGCCGAAGAGGTCGTCCGGAAAGGGCGGCTCCGCCCGGGCGAAATCATCTGGGCCGACCTGACCAAAAAGCGCCTGATTTACGACGCCGAACTGAAAAACACCGTCGCCCGGCAGAAGCCGTACCGCCGCTGGGCCGAAGAGAACCGGATCAGCATTCACGGCCTTTTCGATTCGATCTCGCCGTCCGAAGTCCCGCAGAACCTCGTTCAGCGCCAGAACTATTTCGGTTGGACGGGCGAAGACGTCGAACTCCTCCTGACCCCGATGGCGCGGGACGGAAAGGAGCCGGTCGGCTCGATGGGGAATGACGCGGCGCTGGCGGTCCTTTCCGAAAAGCCGCATTCCCTCTTTTCGTATTTCAAGCAGATGTTCGCCCAGGTCACCAACCCGCCGATCGACCCGATCCGCGAACGCCTGGTCAGGAGCCGGACAACCTACATCGGGAACGACGGGAACGTCCTGGCCGACGACGCCCAGTGCCGGCCGATCATCCGGCTCCCCCGGCCGGTCCTGACCGAAGAGGACCTCCGCCGCCTGGCGACGGTCCATCAGAGCGGCCTTTCGACCGCGACTCTCCCGCTCGGATGGACGGGCGACCTGGACGCCGCGGTCCGCCGCCTGCAGGAGGACGCGGTCGCGCAGGTCCGCGCCGGGCATCAGATACTGATCCTTTCCGACCGGCTCCTGCCGCCGGACGAGATGCCGATTCCCTCCCTTCTGGCGGTCTCGGCGGTCAACACGGCGCTGGCCGACGCCGGGCTGCGGCCGCCGGTCGGCCTGATCGTCGAGTCGGGTGAAATACGCGAGGTGGAGCATTTCGCCCTCCTCCTGGGATTCGGCGCGACGGCAATCTGCCCCTACCTGGCGCTCGAGACGGTCTCGCAGCTTTCCGAGAGCGGCCGGATCGCCCCGGTCCCCTCGCGGGCCGCCGAGAACTACATCGCCGCGGTCGACAAGGGGCTTTTGAAGATCATGTCGAAGATGGGGATTTCGACCCTCCGCAGCTACCGCGGCGCGCGGATATTCGAGGCGGTCGGCCTGGGCGAGTCCCTCATCGAAAAGTATTTCCCGAACACCCGTTCGCGGATCGGCGGACTTGAAATCGGCGACGTGGCCGAGGAGATCCGCCGCCGCTACGCCAAAAAGGCGGACGCCCTTCCGGCGCTCGCCGTCCTTCCGCCCGGCGGGGAATACCGGTACCGCCGGGGCGGAGAAGACCATCTCTGGACCCCGACCTCCCTTTCCCTCTTCCGCCGCGCGGTGCGGGAGAACGACCCGGAACTCTACAAGGCGTACGCCGCGTGCATTAACGACCAGGCCGGGCGCCTCTGCACGCTCCGCGGGCTGTTCGATTTCGCCCCGGCCGCGCCGATTCCCCTCTCCGACGTCGAGCCGGCCGAATCGATTCTCCGGCGGTTCGTCTCGGGCGCGATGAGCCTGGGCTCCCTCAGTCCCGAGGCGCACGAGGCGATCGCGATCGCCATGAACCGCCTGGGCGGACGGAGCAACTGCGGCGAGGGGGGGGAAGACCCGCTGCGCGCGACGCCCGGCCCCAACGGGGAAGACCGCCGGAGCGCGACACGGCAGGTCGCCAGCGGCCGGTTCGGCGTGACGATCGACTACCTGGCGGGCGCGAAGGAGATTCAGATCAAAATGGCGCAGGGAGCCAAGCCGGGCGAAGGGGGCCAGCTTCCGGGCGACAAGGTCGACGAGCACATCGCGCGCGTCCGCCATTCCACGCCGCACGTCACGCTCATCTCGCCGCCGCCGCACCACGACATCTACTCGATCGAAGACCTGGCGCAGCTGATCTTCGACCTGAAAAACGCGAACCGGGAAGCGGCCATTTCGGTCAAGCTCGTCTCCGAAGCGGGGGTCGGCACGATCGCCGCCGGAGTCGCCAAGGGCCACGCCGACCTGATCCTGATCAGCGGGCACGACGGCGGCACGGGCGCCTCGCCCCTGACGAGCGTCAAGCACGCCGGCCTGCCGTGGGAACTCGGTCTGGCCGAAACGCAGCAGACCCTGGTCCTGAACGGACTGCGCGACCGGGTCCGTCTCCAGGTCGACGGCCAGCTCAAAACGGGGCGCGACGTGGTCATCGCCGCCCTGCTGGGCGCCGAGGAGTTCGGGTTCGCCACGACGATCCTGGTCTGCCTGGGCTGCGTGATGATCCGCAAATGCCACGAGAACTGCTGTCCGGCGGGGGTTGCCACACAGGACCCCGAACTGCGCAAGTGCTTCCGCGGCAAGCCCGAATATATCGAGAACTTCCTCCGGATGCTCGCCGATGAGGTCCGCGAACTGCTCGCCTCGCTCGGCCTGCACTCGATCGACGAGGCGGTCGGCCGCGCCGACCTGCTCCGCGTCAGAGAGGGGGCCGGCAACTACAAGACGCGGCGGCTCGATTTCTCGAAGATATTCGCCGCCGCCAAGGGGAGCGCGCTGAGATACACGGGCAACCGGGAGATTCCGGAAACGTTCGACGAGGAGTTCATCATTCCGAAGGTCTCCGAAACGCTCGGCAACGGAACGCCGACGCAGCTCGACCTGCCGATCCGGAACGTTCACCGCACCGTCGGCACGCGCCTCTCGTCGCTGATCGCGCGCCGGTTCGGCCCGGAAGGCCTGCCGGCCGACACCCTCCGAATCCGCTTCCGGGGCGTGGCGGGCCAGAGTTTCGGCGCGTTCCTCGCCCGCGGCGTCACCCTCGAGCTGGAAGGGGAAGCGAACGACTACCTCGGGAAAGGGATTTCCGGGGGCCGGATCATCGTCCGTCCGCCGCGCGGGAGCCGTTTCACGCCGAGCGAAAACGTCATCGCCGGCAACGTCATCGGCTACGGCGGCACGTCGGGCGAGATATTCCTGGGCGGCCAGGCGGGCGAGCGGTTCGCGATCCGCAACAGCGGGTTCACCGCGGTCGTCGAGGGGGTCGGCGACCACGGCTGCGAGTACATGACCGGCGGGCGCGTGGTCGTTCTCGGGCCGACGGGGGTCAACTTCGCCGCGGGGATGACCGGCGGGATCGCCTACGTCTACGACAGCCGGAACGACTTCGACCTCCGGTGCAACACCGACACCGTCGACCTCGAAACGGTCGCCGAGGGGACGCCCGAAGAGGCGGAGCTCCTCGGCCTGATCCGCCGTCACGCCGACGCGGCGCAAAGCCCGCTGGCCAGGCGTCTTCTGGCCGACTGGAGCGAGAAGCGGAGCCGTTTCGTCCGCGTCATTCCGATCGAATACCGCCGGATCGTGGGACGCTGAGCGTGTGTGTGCCGCCGAACCGGAAACCGCATCAAGTATCAAAAAAGAACAGAACCGAACCAATTTCTCTGTCAGACCTCTGACCGAAAGAGCGGGTGCATCATGACAATCGTTCAAACAGAGTCGCCGAAAAGTTTTCAGGAAATCGGGCGGAGCGTGCCGGGCTACCGGCCGGCCGAAGAGAGGCTCGCCGACTGGCGCGAGGTGGAGCTCTTTCCCGACCGCGGAACGCTCCGCGCGCAGACGGCGCGGTGCATCAACTGCGGGATCCCCTACTGCCACGGCAGCGGATGCCCGCTGGGGAACCTGATCCCCGACTTTAACCGGGCGGTCCGGCTCGGCGACGGCCGCCTGGCCTGGGCGATCCTCTCGCAGACGAGTCCGTTCCCCGAATTCACCAGCCGCGTCTGCCCGGCGCTCTGCGAGGCGAGCTGTTCGGCGGGCCCGGAATTCGGGGCGGTCACGATCCGCCAGATCGAAAAGGCGATCGTCGAGACCGCGTTCGAAAACGGCTGGGTCGAACCCGACGCTCCGCGGCGCAACGGCAGGCGGGTCGCGGTGATCGGCTCCGGCCCCTCGGGACTGGCGGCGGCGCAGGCGCTCAACCGGCGCGGCTACACGGTCACCGTCTACGAGAAGGACCGGCGGCCGGGCGGCCTGCTCCGGTACGGAATCCCCGAATTCAAACTCGAAAAGCGGGTGATCGACCGGCGCCTGCGCCTGATGGCCGAGTCGGGAATCGAGTTCGTCTGTTCGACCCGGATCGGGACCGACATCTCTCCCGGCTACCTTCTGCGCAAGAACGACGCGTTGGTCGTCGCGACCGGCACGCCGGTCCCGCGCGACCTCGACATTCCCGGCCGCGATCTGGCGGGTATCCATTTCGCGCTCGACCTTCTGGGGGGGCAGAACCGTTATCTCGGCGGCGAGACCTCCGCGCCGGCGGTCAGCGCCAAGGGGAAACGGGTACTCATCATCGGCGGCGGCGATACCGGGAGCGACTGTCTCGGAACCGCGCTGCGGCAGGGCGCCCTGTCGGTCGAGCAGATCGAGATCATGCCGAAACCGCCGGCCGAGCGATCACCGTCGACGCCGTGGCCGCAGTGGCCCTACATGCTGCGGACCTCGTCGAGCCAGCTGGAAGGGGGGAGCCGCCGCTGGTCCCTTCTGAGCAAACGGTTTCTGGAAACCGAAAAGGGCGGCGTCCGCACCGTCGGCGGGGTCGAGGTCTATCCGGTCGAGTGGAGTTTCGACGACCGGGGCAAGCCGCTCCGTTTCGTCCCGAAGAACGACGACCCGGAGATCATCCCCTGCGACCTGGTCCTTCTGGCGCTCGGATTCCTCCGGCCCGACCCGCAGTCGCTGGCGGCGGACCTTCACCTCAGCGGAACGGAAAACGTCTTCTTCTGCGGCGACGCGGCCAACGGACCCTCGCTGGTCGTCCGCGCGGCGGCGAGCGGGCTTGAAGCCGCCGAAAAACTGGACAGATTTCTCGGATCCGGGAAATAGACAATATTCCGATTTCCGCTAAAATCAGGTTGGCCCGTTTTCCCGTCCGGATTTCCATGCGGCGGCGCGGCCGGTCGGTTCAGGCCGAACCGCCGCGCCCGCCGGCCCGTTTTTACGCACGACTGCCCTCTTTCTGCCGAAACAGAGCGTGTTAATGAAGAGCGATCATAACGAAATTGAAGTTCTGCGCGAGATCAGCTCGGTCGTCCTCCGCGAACGGAAAGCGCCGCTTCTGATGGATCAGGTTCTCGAGATACTGAGCCGGAAGATGGGAATGGTCCACGCGGCGTTTACCCTGCGGCACGGCGACACCTTCCAGATCGAGGCGTCGTACGGGCTCGACGAGTCGGAAAAGCGGCGCGGCTCCTATCATTTCGGGGAAGGGATCACCGGCACCGTCGCGCAGACCGGATTCCCCTGTCTGGTACCCGATATCGCCGAAAACAAAAACTTCCTGAACCGGACCGGCTCGCACAAGGAGGGGGAGCATCTGGCGTTCCTCTGTGTGCCGGTCGTCTACAATGACGAGACGGTCGGCACGCTCAGCATCGAATGCAAAAAACTCCCCGACGCCGACCTCGACGCCCGGCTCAAGCTCCTGGAGATCATCGGGAACCTGACCGCCGAGGCGATCGCCCAGCGGAAACAGGAATGCGACGAGTGGGACGCGATCGCCGCCGAGAACACGCGGCTCCGCCGCGCGGTCGAGCGCCAGGAGAATCCCGGCCGGATCATCGGCAACTCGGGGAACATGCAGACGGTCTATCAGCAGATCCGCCAGGTCGCGCCGACCAGCGCGACGGTCCTTATCCGGGGCGAGTCGGGGACCGGCAAGGAGCTGGTCGCCCAGGCGATCCGCCAGCTCTCGCCGCGGGCCGGCAAGCCGTTTGTCACACTCAACTGCGCGGCGATCCCCGACACGCTGATCGAAAGCGAGCTCTTCGGCCATGAGCGGGGCGCGTTCACCGGCGCCGAATCGGTCCGGATCGGCCGGGTCGAAGAGGCGGACGGCGGGATCCTCTTCCTCGACGAGGTGGGGGACCTGAGCCCGGCGAGCCAGATCAAGCTCCTCCGCTTTCTCCAGGAGCGGAAGTTCTCGCGGGTCGGCAGCAACAGGGAGCGGAAGACCGACGTGCGGGTCATCGCGGCGACCTCGCGGAACCTTGAAGAGCTGATCGAGCAGGAGAAGTTCCGGCTCGACCTCTTCTACCGCCTGAACGTCTTTCCGATCTTCCTGCCGAACCTCGCCAGCCGCCGCGCCGACATCATCCTCCTGGCCGAAAGTTTCCTGGAACGGTGCAGCATCCGCCACGGCAAATCGGTCAAGCGGATCACCCCGCCGGCGGTGAACATGCTGATGGCGTATCACTGGCCGGGGAACGTCCGCGAACTGGAAAACTGCATCGAACGCGCCGTCCTGACCGCGGCGGACGACGCCGTCCACAGCTACACCCTCCCCCCTTCCCTCCAGACGGGCGGCGAGCACGACGGCGAAGACTTCTACTTCGAGCCGCGGCAGGGCCCGAAGGATTACAGGAATCTGGTCGGCCGGTTCGAGCGGAAACTTCTCGCCGAAGCCCTGAAAGAGACGCAGGGGAACATGTCCGCCGCCGCGCGCCTTCTGAACCTCTCCCCCCGCATGATGCACTACAACATCAGGCGCCTCGGAATCGACCCGGAGAATCCCGAAGCGTAGCGCCGCGTTTCTTGACGGTCAACGGATTGTCGTTTTCAATCCCGTCCGTTACGCGATTGAAAAATACAGAAAAGCGATGGAAGGTAAAGCGGAGCGCCTGGGGTGTAAAACCGACGAGGATGTTTTCGAGCTCTTCTCGAAGTGGCGGCATGAAGAGGAATAGATATGCGGGTATTTCCTGATACCAACATTCTCATTTCGTCCGTCATCGTTCCAGGAACGGTCGTTGCCGAAACCTTTGTCCTCGCATCGGAATCTCCGAACGAGGCGTTTGTTTCGGATTACGTACTTCAGGAACATTTTCAGGGAATGCGTCGATAAATTTCCTGAAAAGACTGAGCAGTTAAACAGTTTTCTTTTGGATATTCTCCCTTCTCTGCAGATTGTGACGACACCCTCCCAGGCGTTGTCCGATGAAGAAAAGATCTCGTCGATATAAAAGACCGTCCCATCTTGCGTGCCGCGCCTGTCCATAAAGCGGACATTCTCTTAACAGGAGATCCCCCCGTCTTTTAAATGTCAGCGCTAAGGTTTCGGGGATTGAGATATTAAGCCCTTCCGAATTTTTAAACCGCGGCTGACCGGGTTCGCGCCTCGAAACGCGGCGCGCCGACACATACGCCGAACACGGAAGAGGAAATCGCAAGGCGAACTGTTTCCGACAGACTCATTAATTCGGGAACCGGTATCCGCCAAACGCTCGTTCCCTTTCGGCCGTTTCCCGGAAGAAAAGTTCCCGCCGGTCTTCCGGCAGCCGTAAACGTCTTCCCCTCCCCGTTCACGCAATTCGGCGCCCCGTTTTTCAAAAGCCGGTCACACGCCGCCGCGCGGCGCGAAACGGCGAAGGGGGCGGAGCCCGCATCAGGCCCCGCCCCCTTCGTATTTCGCGCCGGGCGGGGAGATCATC
>JAEEGL013216307.1_pt1 | contig 11995 bp, 8 predicted proteins | sample 9134231 | NCBI WGS metagenome assembly JAEEGL01 (sample SAMN16246548, study PRJNA631951) | gut metagenome | biome: gut microbiome; feature: rumen; material: fiber-attached | host: Bos | place: Iran: Karaj | collected 2018-10
AGATGATACTGATTTTTTACAAAAAATTAAAATTTTTACTAATGATTTAAGTAAAGATTATATTAATTCATTTTTGAAAAATAAATTATTTGATGACGATAGTAAAAAAGAATTTCAAGATAAATTAAAAGGAAAATTAAATGAAGAAATTGAAAAATTTAATATGGAAAATATTGGAATTATTAGAGATAATTTTCAAAAAAATTTAGATTATGAAGCAAAAGAATTTTTAAATGATATGAATGAGAAAAATAAAGAAAAATATAAAACTAGTTATTATAAGTTTTTTCAAGATTTAGATGAATTTAGAGAAAAAATTAATAAATCTTGTCCTAATTTTGAAGGAAAAAATGATTTAATTTTTGATAAAATAATTGATTTATGTAAAAAATTTTTTGAAAATAATTTTATGGGAAATAAAAATGAAATTGATAATGAATTAAATGAATATAAAAATCAAATTTCTATTCTTAATCAAAAATTAAATCAAGCTAATGATGAATTATTTAAATTAAAACAAAATAATGGTGATATTTTAAATAAATTAAATTCTGATATTATTACTGAGAAAATGAAAAAAAAAAATATTGAAGATAAAATAAATATTTTAATCAATGAAAAAAAAATAATTCAAGATAATTATGAAAGACAAATTTTAAAAATGAAAGATGATTTTCAAAAACAAATTTCAGAAATGGTAAATTTAAAAAACCAAAATGAAACTGATTTACATATTAAAGAAAAAGAAATGGTTGTTATGAAATTAAATAATGAAAAAATTAATACTTTACATCAACAAAAATTTAAATTTTATGAAAGAGAAGTTACAAATTGGAAAGATAAATATAATATTTTATCAAAAGAATCTAAAAGTAAAGAACAGTCTTTACTTAATGAAATTGAATTATTAAAAAATCAAATTGATAATTTAAAAACAGAGAAAAAATATTTAGAAAAAAATAATAAAGATTTAGCAAATCAAGATATGAAGAATTTATTAAAACACTTCAAAGATAATATTAAAACTCAAAATGAAGAAAATAGAAATTTATTTAATTCAATTATAGAAAATCAAAAAGAAATTGAAAAAAAAGGTAATAGTGAAATATACAAAAATTTAAGAGAATCAAGTAATAAAAATCAAGAATTAAATAACCTTTTAAATATAAGTGAAAATAAAATAAATGATTTAGAAGATCAAATAAATAATTTAACAATATATAAATCAATAGCAGATAATGTAAATGAAGTAAGATGTAAAAATTGTTTAGAAACTTTTAATTTAGAAGAATTTAAAGAACATTTTGAAAAATGTATAAATAATCCAGAAAATATAAGCAAAAGTAAATTACATAAAAGTATAAATCCAGAAATAGAATTTTATACAAATTTTTCACCAGAAAAATTAAAAATAAAAATATTAAAAGGAAAAGTTAAACAAGATGAAATAGGAAAACCATATTTAAATTATATAATTGATATACAATATAATGAACAAAATTGGAGAATAAATAAAAAATTTAATCAATTTGTAACTTTATATAAATCAGTGAAAAATTTATTTAAAAATAAAGTTGAATTACCTCAATCAGGAAATATATTTTTAAATATAAATGATGTTGGTAATAATGGATCTTTTTATGAAAATAAAATGCAACAATTAGAAAAATTTATTATTGATTTAAGTGAAATTCATCCTATAAATATATCAAAACCTTTTCTTAAATTTTTTGAATTTGAAAATAATTATGATAAAGATACTGAAAAGTACTTAATTAATAATCAATCTATGAAATTAGAAAATAATATAAGATTAAGTATGAAAAAACCTTATAGAAAATATGATAATAAAAATAAAAATGGTGATGAAAATTATAATTTTAATCATAATAATAAACCCACTTCTTTGAAAAATATTTTATATAAAAATCAGTATCATTGAAAGTCATTTTTTATTTGTATATATAATATATGAAATTTATTTTTCTTTTGTTTAAAATTTTTTATAAACATTATAACTTATTTAATACATTAATATATATTATTTTATATTTTAAATTTAAAATGAACAAATTTTTTTGTTATAATAAAAATTGTATAAAAGATGTTTGATAAAAATTTTTAATATTTTAATAAAATTATTAATATATAATAACTATAAATTAAATTTAACCAATAAATATAAAAAATAATAAATAAATATAAAAATATAAAAAAGGAAAAAAAATAAATCATAAATCATAAATAAAAAATATGTCTTCACAACACAATAAATTAAATTTAAATAAAAGAATAGAAAATGAACAAAATTTAACAAATCAAATGAGAAGAGAAATAAATAATAAATTTATTAATTTTATGAAACAAGAAAAAAAAAAATGAAATAAATCATAGAGAAAATGAAAGAAGAAGAGAACAACAGAGAAGAAAACAAATAGAAGAATTAAATAAATTTAAATTAATAAAAGAGAGAGAAAATGTGGAAATGTATGAGGACCAATTGGTTGCATTTGCTATATATGAAAGTTTAGAAAATATGAAAATGGAAGAAAAAAAAAAACAACTTTATCAAAAGATAATAAATCAAGATTTATTTATACCAATTCAAAAAGTGGAAAAAATGTTTGATGAAAAAGAAAAAGAATCATTTAATAGATTTAATAATAATAATAATAATAATATATTAAATGATAATTATAACAATAATAAGATTTTAAATCCTTTCAATAACAATAATAATTTTAATAATAATATATTTAATAATAATGTAGGATTTATGAACAATAATTATAATTTTAATAATCAAAATAATTTTAACCAAAATAATTTTAATAATAATAATAATTTAAATTACAATAATAATCAAAATATTATTAATCAAAATAATTTAAATTACAATAATAATCAAAATATTATTAACCAAAATAATTTAAATTATAATAATAATTTAAATTACAATAATAATCAAAATATTATTAACCAAAATAATTTAAATTATAATAATAATCAAAATAATTTGAACCAAAATAATTTTAATAATAATAATTTAAATTATAATAATTATCAAAATAATTTGAATCAAAATAATTTTAATAATAATAATTTCAATTTCAATAATAATCAAAATACGATTAACCAAAATATTTTTAATAATAATAATAATCAAATCTATAATCAAAATTATATGAATAATAATCAAAATAATTATATTACTTTTAATCAAAACTTTCAAAACAATCAATCAAATAGAAGTAAGAGTCAAAGTAATTATCAAAATAAAAATATAAATCAAGGTAATATAAAAAGAAAACAATATCCAATTTTTAACTTAAATGATATTTTAAATGAAAAAAATAATGAAACGAATAACTTAAATATAAATAATATTACTAGACAAAACTATAACAATGATAATCAAAATAATATTTCAAATAATAATCAAAATGAAAATAATATTTCAAATAATAATCAAAATGAAAATAATATTTCAAATAATAAACAAAATGAAAATAATATTTCAAATAATAAACAAAATGAAAATAATATTTCAAATAATAAACAAAATGAAAATAATATTTCAAATAATAATCAAAATGAAAATAATATTTCAAATAATAATCAAAATGAAAATAAAAATAATAATCAAAAGCCCAATTTAATAATTAATAAAAAGAATGATAATAAAAAAGAAAATTCAAGCAATAATCAAAAAGGAACTAAAAAAGATAATTTAAATGAAAATTTAAATTATAAAGAATCAAATATATCATCTCTTAATACATATGAACCAAATCAATTAAATGAAATAAAAAAGAATAATAATGAAAAATATTTAATAGAACAAGAAGAAATATTAACAAAATTAGCAATTTTATTATCTCTTGAAAATAATACATTAACTTCAAATAAAACAAATTTAGAAGAAGAAAATCCAATAAAAATAATAACACCAAATAAAAAAGAAGAAAATAAAAATGAAAATAATATAAAAGAAGAAGATGAAAATTTTGGTATTTGTCCTATTACACAAGAATTAATGAAAAATCCAGTTTTAGCTCCAAGTGGTTATTATTATGAAAAAGATGCTATTTTAAATTGGATAAAAAGAAATGGAACTGATCCTTTTACTAGAGAAACTTTAAATCCTGATCTTCTTGTTGAAGATAATGATTATAAAAAACTTATTAATGAATATAAAAAAAAGTTTAATAAGTAATTTATTATTAATTATATTTTTTATTTTTTTTCAAATTTATTAAATAGTGTTTTAATTTTAATATTTGTTTTTACATTTTTTATTATTTTTTTTTAATTTTTTTATCTTTCATTATTAGGATTTAAAGAAATAATAAATTCAATTCTTTAAAATTTAGTTAAAATATTTATAATATATTATTTTATTTAGTAAAATAAAATTAAGAAAAAATGAAAATGAAATGAAAAAAAATAAATTGAATTTTATTTAAAAATTATGAAATGGAAGTTTAAAAAATAATATTTTTCAAAACACTATAATTTATTTATAATAAATAAAATTTTTAAAAAAAAACAAAAATGGATATATTAGATAGAAGACTTCAAATTCAAATGGTTCAAGAAAATGCTAGAAGACAGAGAGAAATTGCTCAAGAAAATGCAAGAAGACAAAGGGAAATGGCTCAAGAAAATGCTAGAAGACAAAGAGAAATATTTGAAGAAAATGCAAGAAAACAAAGAGAAATGATTCAAGAAAATGTTAGAAAACAAAGAGAAATTGCCCAAGAACATATTAGAAGACAAAAAGAATTTGCATCAATTCAAAGAGAAATTGCCCAAGAAAATTCTAGAAAACAAAGAGAAGTAGTTCAAGAAAACGCAAGAATTCAAAGAGAAATTGCCCAAGAAAATATTAGAAGACAAAGAGAAAGTGCATTAATTCAAAGAGAAATTGCTCAAGAAAATATTAGAAAACAAAGAGAAATTGCCCAAGAAAATTTTAGAAGACGGAGAGGAAATACTTTAATTCAAAGAGATAATATAATGAGACAAAGAGAAATTAATTATTTTGACAATAATAATTATATTAATGTAAATAATAATCAAAATAATAATTTAATTAATAATGACGAAGAAGAAGAAGAATTAATTAATAAAGCAATTCAACTATCACTTATTGAAAATGATAAAAAAAATCCAATTATAAATAATAGTGATAATAATATCAAAAAAAATGAAAATAAAAAAGAAGAAAATAAAAATGAAAATAATATAAAAGAAGAAGATGAAAATTTTGGTATTTGTCCTATTACACAAGAATTAATGAAAAATCCAGTTTTAACTCCAAGTGGTAATTATTATGAAAAAGATGCTATTTTAAAATGGATAAAACAAAAAGGAACTGATCCTTTAACAAGAGAGCCTTTATCTGCTGATATGCTTTTTGAAGATAATGATTATAAGAAAGCTATTATTGAATATAAGAGAAAACATAATAAATAATTATTTTTATTTATATATATGAATTTTAATGTTTTTAATTATTCATTTCTTCATTTTTTTTATATTTTGCTTTTTAATAATTTATTATTTAAAGGTAATTTAAATATTTTTTTAGGTAAATAAAAAAATATTATAAATATTTTTAACTTAATTGTTTGATTTAATTTTATCATAATATAATTTTTTGTTAATAATATTTAAATCATTAATTATATAAAATTATTATAAAAATAAATTTATATTTTATTATTTTTAATCTTTTATGAAAAATGAATTTAAATATTAAAATAATTATTTTATCTTTAAACTTTAAAATAATAAATAAAATATCAGAAAAAAATAAATTATCTTTTTTATGAAAAATAGTATTATAAAAAGAAAAAAAGACACAAAATATACTTTAAATCGTGATCTTCTTGTTGAAGATAATGATTATAAAAAACTTATTAATGAATATAAAAAAAAGTTTAATAAGTAATTTATTATTAATTATATTTTTTATTTTTTTTCAAATTTATTAAATAGTATTCTAATTTTAATATTTGTTTTTACATTTTTTATTATTTTTTTTTAATTTTTTTATCTTTCATTATTAGGATTTAAAGAAATAATAAATTCAATTCTTTAAAATTTAGTAAAAATATTTATAATATATTATTTTATTTAGTAAAAATAAAATTAAGAAAAAATGAAAAATGAAAAATATAAATTGAATTTTATTTAAAAATTATGAAATGGAAGTTTAAAAAATAATATTTTTCAAAACACTATAATTTATTTATAATAAATAAAAATTTCAAAAAAAAACAAAATGGATATATTAGACAGACAACTTAAAATTAAAATGGTTCAAGAAAATGCAAAAAAACAAAGAGAAATTGCCCAAGAAAATGCTAGAAAACAAAGAGAAATTGCTCAAGAGAATATGAGAAGACAAAGAGAAAAAGTTGAAGAAAATGCTAGAAAGCAAAGAGAAATTGCTCAAGAGAATATGAGAAAACAAAGAGAAAATGCTAGAATTCAAAGACAAATTGCTGAAGAAAATGCTAGAAAACAAAGAGAAATTATTGAAGAAAATGCTAGAAAACAAAGAGAAATTGCTGAAGAAAATGCTAGAAAACAAAGAGAAATTGCTCAAGAAAATATGAGAAAACAAAGAGAAATTACAGAAGAAAATATGAGAAAACAAAGAGAAATTACAGAAGAAAATTTAAGAAGAAAAAGCCAAAATGCATTAATTCAAAGAGAAAATATAAAGAGAGAAAGAGAAATGAATCATTCTAATAATAATGATTCTATTAATTTAAATAATAATCAAAATAATAATTTAATTAATAGTGACGAAGAAGAAGATGAAAATTTTGGTATTTGTCCTATTACAAAACAGTATATGAAAAATCCAGTTTTAACTCCAAGTGGTAATTATTATGAAAAAGATGCTATTTTAAAATGGATAAATGAAAATGGAAATGATCCTTTAACAAAAGAGCCTTTATCTGCTGATATTCTTATTGAAGATAATGATTATAAGAAAGCTATTATTGAATATAAGAGAAAACATAATAAATAATTATTTTTATTTATATATATAAATTTTAATATTTTTAATTATTCATTTCTTCATTTTTTGATAATATTGCTTTTTAATAATTTTTTTATTTAAAGATAATTTTATTATTATTTTTTGTAAATAAAAAAAAATTTTTAATTAATTTTATTTAAAAAAAATTATCTATATTTTATAAGATATATTTAGATGTTTTTTTTTTGAATTTGAAATTTTTTGAAAATATTTTATTTTTAATTTAATTGTTTGATTTAATTTTATCATAATATAATTCTTAGTTAATAATATTTAAATCATTAATTATATAAAATTATTATAAAAACAAATTTATATTTTATTATTTTTAATCTTTTATGAAAAATGAATTTAAATATTAAAATAATTTATTTTATCTTTAAACTTTATTTTTTAAAAATAAATAAATAATGAATGAACCAGAAAATCAAACCAAAAATTCAACAACAATAAATAAAATGAAAAAACTATTATATGAAATTTCATCAAAAAATGAAAATTTAAATAAAGAAAACTCTGATTTAAATGAAAAAATTCTTTCTTTAGTAAAATTATTAAAAGTAAAAGACAAAATAATAAATAAAATATTACAAAAATATAAATTATCTTTTTTATCAAAATTAGTATTATCAAAAGAAAAAAAGACTCAAAATATATTAAGAAAATGTTTAAATAAAATGAAAATAAAAAATAATTTTTACAACATAAATAATTTATATAAAACAAATTCAGCAAATTTTACTTTTGATAAAGTATCAAAAAAGAAAAAATTAAATGATATTGGTGTAGGAAATTTAGGAATTAATTTAAAATTTTTTATTAGAAAAGAATGTTGTATGACAATTTTATCAAAATGGCAATTTATTAAAAGATCAAAAGAAAATAAGGAAGAAATGATTAAAAATTTAAAAATTTCTAAAAGTGGTTATTTTGATATTGACACTCAAAAAATTCCTAATAAAGATATACAATATAAAATTTCAAAAAATAATATTGATATTTTAAGAAAAAAAAAAAATACTATTTTTTATATTACTAAATTAAATTCTTTTGTAATTAAAGGTAATTCTAATATTGTGAATAATCCTAATATTTTTATTATGAAAAGAGATAAAAGTAAAAAGACTTTAAACCAAGATTTAGTAATTACTAATATGAATATGAAAATAAAAATTTGTAAAAGTGTTGCATCAATTGGAACAAATACAGATAATTTGTTAGAATATTCAACTAATAATAATTACAATAATATATATATAAGTAAGAAAGATGATTATCAAATTAATAAATATAATAATTTTAAAATTAATACAAATGACAATGAAAGAAATAAAGGAAATAATAATTATGAAAATAATAATACTGAAAATAGTTATAATTATGATGAATATGAAAATAAAAATAATAATGAAAAGAATATTATTTATAGAGATAAAAATTATAATAAAAAATATATAAATATTAATTTTAAAAGTAAACCAGAGAATGATATTGTTGAACAAAAGAATTTAAGTCATAATTATAAAAGAAAAAAAGAAAGTAAAGAAAATAATATTGAAGAAATAAATAAAGAAGTTCCTATAAAAGAATTTAAAAATTTAATTCAAGAAGAAAATGAAATGATAGAAATTTTGGGAATTAAAAAATTAGTTTATGAAAAGAACGAAACAATGAAAAGAAAAAATAAAATTCTATTTAAAATAGAAAAAAATAATTTTGAAATTAAAAATAAATTTATAAGAGAAAAAATAAATAATAAAGATGAAGATATAATAAATACTAGTAATGATGAAGAACAATATAATGATAATGATTTTAGTTTTAATGAAAATAAATTTGAAGATAATATAAATAAATTAAATAATCCAAAAAATCAAAAAGATTTTAAAATAGTAAAAAATAAGAAAGAAAAATGTGAAATTAATAATAATGATTATATATTTGATAATATAAATAAAACAATACCTAAAAAATCATATAAAAATCAAAATCAAATAATTAGAGAAAATAAAAAAATTACAAATGAAATTATTGATAATAAAAATGAAGAATATATTAATGATAAAGCAAAAAAAGGCTTTAAAAAAGAAAAAAAATTTGAAGTTATGGAAATTGATAAAGGAATATCCCATAAATATTTAGTTCAAAAAAAAATTCAACCTAAATTCAGTATTATAAGAAACCAAATTAATATAAAAGGTAAAATCAAAAATAAAATTATTCCAAAATTAAGTATTAAAAAAGAACAAATTTATATCAAAGGAAAAATAAAAAATAATAATATATACAATTATAATATTCAAAAAGAAGAAATTTATATAAAAGGGAAAAACAAAAATAATAATTTAATTAAATTGAGTATTAAAAAAGAACAAATTTATATTAAAGGAAAGGAAAAAAAAGAAATTAAAATGATTCCAGTAAAAAGTATAACTATTAAAATAAGTCCATTAATTAAAAATGATAAAAAAGTTTTTAAATTAAAAAAAGAAAACTTTAGTTTATTATCAAAAAAGATAAAAAATGAAATTAAATTTTCAATTCATAAAAGTAATATAAAGATTCTATCAGGGAAAGTAAGAGAAAAAGAAACAGATATTTTAAAAAATAAATACATTCCATTATCAATTGTGAATGAAAATATTCAATTAATATCTAAAAATAAAACTTTTTATCCAATAAAAACTTTAAATATGGAAACAGTAGAAATATTTGATTTTATCAGTAATAATAATAATTTTAATAATGAAAATGAATTTGATATTGAAAATAATAATAATGCTATATTTAAAAATGAAAAAAATAATAAATTTATAGACTTAGAAATAACCAAATTACATATTTATATATTATCAAATGTAAATCCAAATGCAAAAAATGAATTAATTAATCAACAAATTATTCAAATATATGATAATAAATTTGATTTATTTTGTAAATTTTTATTATTTTATCAACAAAAATTAAAACATTCTTTTTTTATAGGATTAATATTACAATCAAATAAAATAAAAATAAACTTTATAATAAATACATGTAAAAAACTTTTATTATCAAATAAACTTCATCATATAATAAGAAATAAATCAAAAAATGAATTATTTAGAAGATTTAAACAATTTGAAATAAATTCATTAAAAAATGAAATATTATTTAAAGACACAATAATATATGAATTAGATAATAATAATACAATTTTACAAAATAAAATTCAAAAATTTCAATCAACATTTGAACAATATGAAAAATCAAAAAATAATAAACAAGAACAAACAATAAATCAATATCAAATAAAAATTGATCAATTAAATCAAACAATAAAAGAGAAAAATATTCAATATGAAAAATTAAAGAAAATGTCTTCAGAAAGTACACAAGAATTAATTGATACAAATAATGAAAATTCAGAAATTAAAAAAGTAATTAAACAATTACAATTAGAAAAAAATAATTTAATTAAAAAAATAGAAGAAGATAATTATACAATTCAATCACTTAAAGAAACAATTTCTTCTCATGAAGAACAATTAATAAAATTAAATAATGAAAAAGAGATAGAAGAAAATAATTTCAATTTAAAAAACAAAGAATTAAAAAATGAAAATTTAACATATAAAAATCAAATTGATGAAATGAATAATTATATAATTCAATTAAATTCAGAAAACAAAAAAATAAAATTTGAAATTACAGAATTAAAAAAATCAAAAGAAGAATTTACTTCAATATTAAAAAATATAAAAAATTATGAAATTGAAAATACAAATTTAAAAAATTTATTAGAACAATATAAATTAAATTATGAAGAAACAAATGAAAAATACAATGAATTAAAAATAAAACATGATGAATTAAATAAAGTAATTGAAGAAAGAGAAAAACAATTATTACAAGCAATGGGAGAAATGGAAGGTTATTCTACTTTATTAGAACAAATTGAAGAAAGAATTAGAAAAGCGGAAGAAGAAAGAGATAAAGCAGTTAATGATGTTAAAACTATTAGACAAAGATATATTAATATGCTTGGAGAAGAAAAATAAATTTTTTATTAAATTTTTTTATTTTTAATTTTTTTTTAAATGAGTTTATATAAAACTTGATCTTTAAAAAATATATTTATAATTATGGGTGATTCTATTAGTTTATTATTACTTATTTTGGAACACAAAAAGATTTTTACTTGTATTTTAATATTGTTATTGATTAGATTTGTAAAAATTATTTTAAAAAAAGAAAATATATATGAAGATTGTTTAAAATTTGAAAATCTTTCTCCAAAAAAACAAAAATTATTTTTACTTACTCAATTTAATACAAGCATAAATAGAAATGAACCAAAAGAAAGAGAAAAATGTATTAAAAAAGGTAATTTCAATATTAACTTTTAAATATAGTTTATCAAAAAATTTATGGAAAAAAAGGTATTGATTTATATGAAAAAATATCACGAATTCCTAAAAGACAAAATAAAAAAAAAGGTTCTGTTAAATTTAGTGGTAAAATAGAATTTAGCAGAAATTAAGAACTTATTATTATTATCAATGTGTAAATTTATTACTTACTAATAATATTTTAATTTCAAAATATTACGTAATTTTTATTTAAAAATAAATAAAAAAAACATAAAATAATATAAATAAAATTGTTTTAATAAAAAATAAAAATTAAATATTTTAAAACCTCATAACAATTTAAAAATAATCCATAATTAAATAATAAAAAAAATAATAATAAAAAATATAAAACCTTAAAAACAAAAAACTAAAAAGAAAAAACCAAATAAATAATCTAAAAAACATAAATTTAAAAATAATTAACAAATTTTCAAAAAAACATCATGAAGACCAAAAATTTTAATAGCATATTCAATTTCATCAAGTTTTCTTTCAATTTCTGCTCTTCTATTTCTAATACCAACAGCTCTTAAAAAATAAT
>JAEEGL013418036.1_pt1 | contig 11995 bp, 6 predicted proteins | sample 9134231 | NCBI WGS metagenome assembly JAEEGL01 (sample SAMN16246548, study PRJNA631951) | gut metagenome | biome: gut microbiome; feature: rumen; material: fiber-attached | host: Bos | place: Iran: Karaj | collected 2018-10
GACTTACCCGTTCCCGGAGGTCCGTGAAGAACAAAGGTCTCCCCTGCCGCCGCCATTTTTATGGCCTTCTGCTGGGTGTCATCCACCGTTATGGGAAGAAATGCAAACTGCTTGTCAAGATCGGGGGCCTTTGACGTATCCCAGTCGAGACGTCCCTTCATCAGGCTGCGGACTATCTTGCTTTTTTCCAGCATATTTCCCGAGTTATGGATATCGTTCCACATGGCAAACTGGGCAAAGCTGAAGTTTCCTATAACGCAGCTCTCCACCACGTTCCAGTGATCCATGGCAAAAACCGCTCCGCGGACGATCGAGAAAACCTTGTTTATGTCTGTTCCGTGCTCGTCTCCCGGCAGAGGCTCCAGTCCCGGTATCTCCAGATTGAAATTCTGCTTCAGCATCTCCAGAAGCGTCAGGTTGAAATGAGGCTCCTCCGCCCTGGCATGAAGGGCGTATCCCAGGTTTGCGGATTTGCGGACGATCTCTATCGGCACAAGTATAAGGGGAGCATAATTCGGCTCCCGGGTCCCGGGCATGAACCAACGGAGAAGGCCTACCGCAAGATACAGGCTGCTGACGCCGTTTTCCTGCTGGGCCGAACGCGTGGAACGGTATATGGAGGTGAGAGAACGCTCCAGCTGCCCGGGACTGCAGAAGGTATAAAGCCTGTGATTGCGGAATTCCTGGCGAAATCTTTCCCCAAGATCGATATCCCGTCCCCGGGGCCAGTCGACGGTCTCGTAAACTCCGAACCTCTTTATCGCTTCCGAAAGCCAGTTTTTGGGCTTGCTTCGCTTTCCGTTTTTATCCTCCTCAATGAATTCCAGTCCGGCGATCCATTCCGGCGCCGGCAGCAGATTGAATTCATGCCCGTCCGAAAGAGCGTCCTCCAGCTCGTCTATATGGCTGGACATAACGGGCTCCACCGATGCGTTCAGGGGAAGGTCCAGCAGCATGTTGCGGTCGCTCAGGTCCAGCAGTTTGCTTTCCCAAAGCTCCTTTTTGCCCGTTTTTTTGCGTGGCGCAGCCTTTGTCACGTCCGCAACGGAGATCTCCAAAGCCCTGGGAGCCGCGGTTATCTCGCTGTAATCTTTTTCCTTTATATCTATGCTGTAGCTTCCGCCTTTATCCTGCCGCGGGGGGATCGGCCGGATCCCATAGCCTCTGGAAAGAAACACGTCGATGGCGCTCTCAAATGCGGAAGGGTCGGCAAGATTCATTTTCCCACCGATCTCCGCCTCCTCAAAATCCGTGTTTTTGCCGGAACACATGGCAGTGCATTCCACAAAGGTCAGATCCTCCGAAACTGCTCCTGCGCTCCCGATAAGCTTTTTGTAGTCGTCGATCACCACGTTTCCGGACATCAGTTCCTCGCGGGTCCTTTCTCTGAGCCAGATCCCGGCAAAGATATGTCCCCGAAGAAGGACCAGCAGACAATGGAGCCCTATGGCCTCCAGCAGGGCAGCGTACAGCAGAGTCATATCCATACAGGTGCCGAGTCCCTGCTTCATTATGGTTTCCGGAGTCCGTATGCGCTGGCCTGCAACGCTGAAGCTTGCCGGCGGCTCGGCATAACGTATATTCCGCTTCTGGATGGCCCCGTAGGCAGCAGCCGCCAGATCCCGTACCCTGTTGGGATCCCGACTCTGATATCCTTCAAAGGCTATGGGTTTTTTCCATTTTTTCAGTATCTCCCCTGCATCGTTCATCAGCACGGGGATCAGGGGATGATTTGGCAGGACAAACGAAGGCAGCAGCGCGGTATACGTCCCGCCCTGCCACTGGTCGTAGGCCAGGACGAGCATCCTGCCCCTCACCGAATCCACGGGCTGTCCGTCTCTGCAAAGCTCCACGGAAACAGCCGCTTTCTCCGACTCCGTCATTTCCGCAAGCACCCTGCCGTTTATCCGCAAAACGGGATCCGACAGCTGCACCGGTTTTCCCGAAGGTATCTCCGGAAGTGGCTCGTGGTATTCTGCAAAAAACGGGTGATCGGAGGTTATCTTCAGAGTGAGCCCCGACACGGGGTCCCCGGTACTGTTGAGGATACGGACGCCGCGGATGGGAGACACGTTGTTCTGATACAGAGCGTAGTTGAAAACGTCCATCCTTTCCACGTCTATGGAAAGAGGCAGATCTTTTTGCGGAACCGGGGTGGAAACTGTCTCGGGCGGTTCGTTCTCTGTGGCTTCATTCTCCCCGACTGTGATCTGAATTTCGATCTCGGGAATACCGCTGTCTTTATCAAAAAACCACTTCCAGGGCAATATGACAGGGCCGTTATTGACGTTTATCACTACTGCAAAATAATCAGCTTCTTCCTTGTCTGTAAAACTGATAACGTCGCTCAATGGCATATAGAATAAATCTACATTCTCGGCATTTTCAAAATTCACTAATTCTTTGGCGCTTGTAAAAAGCGGAAGCATCTTTTTTTCGGCTATTTCGATACATCCCAAAGCATATCGTATGTTGTCCCGCAGAAAAGCTGCCTCTTCATCATCAAGTGAAGATATGTCTCTGCCTTCCGCCTTCAGCTTATCCAGGACCCCTTGCCCTTCGGGAGTATATTTTCTGCCGAAAGCGGCAATAAGCTCGCTTTTCTGCAGTTCGGCAAACATGCGCTCATATACAGCTTTGTCATTTTTATTCTCTCTGTAAGCGGCAAGATACTGCTCCAGCATGCTGTTGTCCGGCGCCTCGGTACCCTTATAGGGTCGCTGAAATCTTTTATCATCTGGTCGAATCATGCAAACCTCCCGTTGAAAAACCATTATTCAGGCATTTCTTTATGTATGAGCCGGGCTTTTTCGAAACCGCAAAAAAAGGTCTGTACCCACCAAAAAGGACATCCCTTTTCCATAAAGGCCCGTAATAAGTATAACACATCCTCCGGATCGGGGAAAAGCGGCGCCGGAGGCATAAAACGCGGTCACTCACCGTCCCCGGAAAAACGGCCGTCTCCTTTTTCAAAAGCCTCCAGGCCCTCGGTTATGACACTGTTTACAAACTCCCGTTCTTTTTTTGCGCTAAACCGGTGCCCCGCTCCTTTCAGGACGTGAAGCCGCGCGTTATGCTTTTCGGCAAATGCGGCGTAGGTCTCCGCAGAGGTATAGCTGTCTTCGCTGCCGCAGACGATCTCCGTGGGAACGCTCCATTTTATGGGATGTTCCCTGGCATACTGCAGATGGTCCCACCAAAGGACCTCCCCGTCCTCAAGCTCCAGGCCGCCGCATTCTTTGAGATATTCTTCCGTCAAACCGTTCTGCCGCAGCCTGTCGGCGATATACTTTTCCATGTCCAATACGGGAGAGATAAAAAACGCCATGTCCGCAAAGCCTTCCATACCGGAATGCATGGCGTAATACGCTCCGAAGCTTTCGGCTATAAGGATCACCGGAACGTATTTTTCCGGTTCGGCGGCAGAAGGCCCCATGCTCTCCGCTGCCTCTTTGGGAGAGCCCTCTTTATACATTTCCAGGATCGTCGTCCAGCCGGGGAAAAGAGGGGCGTAGCCTTTGCCGTCGTCGGGGCTGCCCCCTTCCCCGTGGACAAAATAAACGTCTCCCTTGTGCAGCCTCGTAAAGCGTATCTCATCCTTGTACTTGGTAAAAATATAGGGTTCCCAGCCGTGCCTCCGCGCTTCGGTCTTGCATATCTCTTTGATGTCTTCTCCGGACTCACCGGCAAACCCGGCTATATCGGCGATCTTTTTATACGGCAGTATCACGTAACGGCCGGGCTGTTTTCCGAGCCACTCCCAGAACGGAGCGTATTTTTCGGCGATCCGGTCCTTGCGGAACACCTCCCCCGCAGGGGGAAGGCTTCTGAGGAACTTAAAGTGGAAAAGCTTCTCCACGTCGCTTTTGTAGCTTTCGTCGATGGCAACAAGGCCGCTGCCATCGAAACGATCCATATACCGGCCGTTCTCCTCTTTAAGGTACTCCGGGGTGATATGTGAATCGTCAAGCCGCGCCTCGATATCCATGGCGTGGGCTTTGATCTTTTCAAAATGAGAATCTATGTACCTGTCCGTCATTGCAAGGCAGATAAATCGTATATGGCGCAGGTATTTTTCCGAAAAGTCCCTTTGCCACCACCCCGGCACGTAGCAGCCTTCTATTATAAGGTCCTGCCGGTTCTCCACCACTGTTTTTATCATCTCCCGCACTACGGGCCACAAATAGCCCGTCAGCTTATCGTCGTCCTCCGGCGAAAGAGGGCAGACGCCGCTGCGGATGAGCCCCATCTTCAGGTGATCCATGGACGCGCAGGGGAATTTATATTTTTCCGCCAGCTTTTTGGCAAGGAGCGTCTTGCCGGTGTGGGTGGCCCCGGTTATGAGTATCACCATTTTTTATGCTCCTCCCTCAGTTTTTCCAGCCTCTCAATTATAGTGGGGATGCATACGGAAACTACCCACTCTCCGCTGACGCAGCCTTCCGGCATGCCGCCGCCGCGGTCATATTCCTCAACGTATCCCGCAGCTCCCGGCTCGGGAAGACGTCCCGTTTTTTCCCTGTATGCCCCGTAAACGCTTTCAGTTATGACCTCGTCTTCCGTATCGATATCGGTAAACAGAAAACGGTTTTTCAGGGCATCCCAGAAATAGGGATCGCCACTCGTTCCCCAACGGGCGGGGGGCTCGCCGAAAACTTCGGAAACAAAATGGCGAAAGGCAAGTCTGCGGGCCGTTTCATATATCTCCTGCTTCATTTCAAAAAAACCGCCCCGGGGAAACACAGCGTCTCCCGCCTCCAGGAGTCCCTCGATCTCCCGAAGGCTGCGGGAATAAAAGGCTTCTCTTTTTTCGCCGGAAGGTATCTGATCGCAATAGGCGTGGATAATGGGGTAATACTGCGGGATGCGGCGGAGCTCGCCGGCCTTTATGAGCCACTGGGGAACGGGCGGAGCGTTTCTGAAATCAATATATTCCGCGGCGCCTTTTACATATATCTCTCTGCGCAGCTCCTCCCTGGCCTCCATGAGGACTATCCCCAGATAGTTGCTGCCGTTCCAGTTTGCTTCGTCTCTCCAGTCGCCGCTGCTCTGATCTATGCCTATCCCCCAGATACGGTCGTCCGGAGAACACTCGCATAAGAGGGCGCTGCCGGTATCCAGAAGCTCTCTCATATCCTCCGGGTTCTGAAGGAACCTTGCCTTCACTCCTCTTTTGACTATATGCCTGCAATGCATATCCCAAACGGGCTTGATGTCCATGAACTCGGGATAGCTGTCCTTTCCGGCAAGGGCCTTCATTTTCCCCGGGTGTCCTGCGGCCATTATCTTATCCAGCAGATCGAACCGGTTCCCCAGGACCACCTTCTGAGCCATCATATACTGCTCCACGCAGCTGTAGCGGACCCCCGCGTACGTAAATGGGGCGCGATACCAGTTGCTGAAGCAGCCGTATTCTTTTCGTGTGGAATAAAAACCGATGATATCGGAATGATACATTTTTTTCTCCTTATACGTTGATGCGCCGGGCTGTTTCCGGCGGCTGTCACTCTTTGTTCTTTTCCGAAAGCCTTTGCTCAAAACGGTTCTTCCGTTTGTCGGAAGGAACGTTGGTAGGATACCGTCCCTCAAAACAGGCGCTGCAGTAGCCGCCGCAGCCTGCCAGTACCGAAAGCTCCTCCGCGGGGAAGTATTCCAGGGAATCCGCCCCGATGATGCGGGCTATCTCCGGCACTGTGTGCCGGCAGGCGATCAGGTTGTCTTTGGAATCTATATCCGTTCCGTAAAAGCAGGGAAACATAAAGGGAGGAGCCGAAACGCGCATGTGTATCTCCTTGGCTCCGGCTTCCCGCAAAAGCTCCACTATGCGTCTGCTGGTAGTGCCCCGCACTATGGAATCGTCTATAAGCACTATCCTTTTGTCCTTCACCACGCTTTCCACGGCGGAAAGCTTTATCTTCACTTTGTTTATCCTGTCGCCGGGAGCAATGAAGGTGCGGCCTATATATTTGTTTTTTATAAGCCCTATCCCGTAGGGGATGCCGGATTCCCTGCTGAAGCCCAGAGCGGCATCCAGCCCCGAATCCGGGACTCCCACCACTATATCCGCATCCGCGGGGCTTTTTCGGGCAAGTATCCTGCCGGCGTCCACCCTGGCGGTATGGACGGACTGTCCGTCTATCACCGAATCCGGGCGGGCGAAATAGATGTATTCAAAAACACATATCCGTTTTTCTTTTTTGCCGCAGTGTTCCCGGCGGCTGGCGATGCCCTCGTCGGAAAACACCAGTATCTCGCCGGGCTCCACGTCCCGTATAAAATCTGCTCCCACTGCCTTAAGGGCGCAGCTTTCGGAGGCGGCAACGTAGGTGCCGTCGGCCGTTATCCCGTAGCAGAGAGGGCGGAAACCGTAGGGGTCCCTGGCGCAGATAAGCTTGCGGGGAGACATAAGGATCAGAGAATACGCTCCCTCCAGAGTGTCCATGGCTCTGCTCAGCGCCTCTTCTATGGAGGGTGAGGAAAGCCTTTCCCGGGTGACTATATAGGCGATGGTCTCCGTATCGCTGGTAGTATGGAAGATGGCGCCGGAAAGCTCCAGGCCGCTCCGCAGTTCCGAAGCGTTGGCAAGGTTGCCGTTGTGGGCGAGAGCCATATGCCCCTTCTGGTGATTCACCTCTATGGGCTGACAGTTGCTGCGGCCCGACGAGCCCGTAGTGCCGTAGCGGGTGTGAGCCACGGCCAGCTTTCCCTTGGGAAAGGCAGCCACGACTTCCGGTGAAAACACTCCGCTCACCAGCCCCACGTCTTTATGGGAAACAAAAACTCCGTCGTCGTTCACAACTATCCCGCAGCTTTCCTGTCCCCTGTGCTGCAAAGCGTAAAGCCCGTAGCAGCACATCGCCGCCGCATTCACCGGCTCCTTTGCAAAGACCCCCAGCACGCCGCATTCTTCATGGATGCTCATACTTTTCTTTCCTCCGATCTGTCAAAAGCGGCTTTTATAAAGCCCATGAACAGCGGATGGGGCCTGTTGGGACGGCTTTTGAATTCGGGATGATACTGCACTCCCACGTAAAAGGGCAGTCCGGTGACCTCCACGGTCTCCACCAGCTTTCCGTCGGGAGATATCCCGCTCAGGGCAAGACCGCAGCCCTCCAGCCTTTCACGGTAGGCGTTATTGAATTCATATCTGTGGCGGTGCCGTTCGCTGATCTCCCGGCAGCCGTAGCAGCGTTCCATAGTAGTGCCCGGACGGATGACGCAGGGATACGCTCCCAGCCGCAGGGTGCCGCCCTTTGCCACGGAATCGCTCTGCCCCTCCATGAAATCTATCACCTTGTCCGGGCAGTCCTCGTTGAATTCCCCGGAATCCGCATCGGGGATACCGGCGGCGTTGCGGGCGTATTCGATGACCATTATCTGCATGCCCAGACATATACCGAAAAACGGCAGCCTGTTTATACGGGCGTATTCCGCGGCGTATATCATGCCGTCGGTGCCTCTGTTGCCGAAGCCTCCCGGCACTATGATGCCGTCAAGCCCCGCAAGGACCTCCCCGGCGTTCTCACGGGTGATATCCTCCGAGGTTATCCAGTGGATGTTTACCCGGGCGTCATTGAAAAAGCCTGCGTGACGCAGGGCCTCTGCCACGGAAAGATAGGCGTCGTGGAGCTCTACGTACTTGCCCACCAGGCCGATCTCCACACTTTTCCTGCAGGTGTTGTTGACCCGTTCCACCATAGCCTTCCACTCGGTAAGATCCGGAGCGGGGATATCCAGCCCCAGTTCTTCGGCCACCACCCTTGAAAACCCGGAACGTTCCAGCATCAGAGGGGCTTCGTACAGATTTGACTGGGTGATGTTTTCTATTACTCTGTCGGGCTTCACGTTGCAGAACAGAGCGATCTTTTTGAATATAGCCTCGTCCAGAGGCTCGTCGCATCTCAGGACTATGATCCCCGGCTTGATCCCCATGCCCTGCAGCTCCTTCACGGAATGCTGGGTCGGCTTGGTTTTATGCTCCTCCGAGCCCCGCAAAAACGGCACGAGGGTCACGTGGATAAACAGGCAGCTGCCTCTTTCCTGCTCCAGGGATATCTGGCGCACGGCTTCTATGAAGGGCTGGGATTCTATGTCGCCGATGGTGCCGCCTATCTCGGTGATCACCACGTCCGCTTCCGTCTTTTTCCCCACGCTGTAAATAAACTCTTTTATTTCGTTGGTGACGTGGGGGATCACCTGCACGGTGGAACCCAGATACTCTCCGCGGCGCTCCTTGTTCAAAACGTTCCAGTACACCTTGCCGGAGGTAAGATTGGAAAACCGGTTCAGGTCTTCATCGATAAAGCGTTCGTAATGCCCCAGGTCAAGATCCGTCTCGGCGCCGTCCTCCGTCACGTAAACCTCGCCGTGCTGATAATGGCTCATGGTACCGGGATCCACGTTGATATACGGATCCAGCTTCTGAGCGGCCACCTTCAGCCCGGAAGCCTTCAGAAGCCTGCCCAGAGACGCGGCTGTTATGCCCTTCCCCAGTCCGGAGACCACGCCGCCTGTCACAAAAATGAATTTTGTCATAATACTACTCCCATTCCACCGTTGCGGGAGGCTTGGAGGAAACGTCGTAAACCACCCTCGATATCCCCGCTACTTCGTTCGTTATCCTGCTGCTGGCCCTTTCCAGGACCTCATAGGGAAGACGGGTCCATTCCGCAGTCATAAAATCGTCTGTGGTCACGGCCCGCAAAGCCACCGTAAAGCCGTAGGTACGGGCGTCTCCCTTCACCCCTACGCTGCGCAGATCGGTGAGCACCGCAAAATACTGGTTCGGAGCGGCGTCCCGCCCCGCCTTTTCCACTTCTTCCCTGAATATGGCGTCCGCTTCTCTCAAAGAGTCCGCCTTTTCCCGGGTCACCTCTCCCACGATGCGCACCGCCAGCCCGGGGCCGGGGAAGGGCTGACGCCACACCAGCTCCCGGGGAAGGCCAAGCATGGAGCCAACGCTGCGCACCTCGTCCTTGAACAGTTCTCTGAGGGGCTCCGCGATCTCGTCAAAGGAAACGTTCTCCGGAAGCCCGCCCACGTTGTGATGGCTTTTGATCACTGCCGAGCTGCCCTTTCCGCTTTCTATCACGTCGGGATATATGGTCCCCTGTACCAACACCTCCGTATGCCCCAGCTTCCGGGCCTCCTCTTCGAACACCCGGATAAACTCTTCGCCGATTATTTTCCGCTTCCGTTCCGGATCCCTGACTCCCTTCAGGGCTTTGAGAAAACGCTCTTCCGCATCCACCCGTATCAGACTGTCGCCAAGGAAGGGGCGGAAAGTGTTTTCCACAAGGTCGCCTTCCCCTTTGCGCAAAAGCCCGTGATCCACGAAAACGCAGGTAAGCCTGCTTCCTATAGCCCTGTGGAGCAGCAAAGCGCACACCGAAGAATCCACGCCTCCCGAAAGAGCAAGCAAAGCCCTTTTGCCGGAAAGCCGGGCCTTGTATTCCTCTATAAGCTCCGTAGCGTAGTCCCGGGGGTCCCAGTCCCCCGCGCAGCCGCAGACGTCAAAAAGGAAATTGCGGAGCACCTGCTTCCCGTATTGCGTATGCACCACCTCCGGATGGAACTGGACGCCGTAAAGTTTTTTTTCGTCGCAGCACATGGCGGCGCAGGGACAGCTGTCGGTGACAGCGGCGACTCTGAATCCTTCGGGGACTTTGCTTATATAGTCGGTGTGGCTCATCCAGCATACGCTTTCTCCGGGGATATCCCGGAAAAGCGGGTGGTTTTCGGTCCTGAGGAGGGTCCTTCCGTATTCGCCGGAGCCGCCGGCGGAAGACACCTCTCCCCCTTCCAGCCAGGCCATAAGCTGGGCGCCGTAACAGATGCCCAGCACCGGAACGCCGGCTTCAAGGATATCCCGGCTGCAGCGGGGAGAAGCCTCCAGATAAACGCTGGCGGGGCCTCCTGTGAAAATGACCCCGGAATACTCCTTTACGTCCCGGGCCTCCACTCTGTCATAGGGCCTGATCTCGGCAAAGACCCGCTGCTCCCGCACCCTGCGGGCTATCAGCTGGTTATACTGCCCTCCGAAATCAAGAACAAGAACTTTATCCATTTATAACGACCTTTCAAAAAAACCTTGCCGGAATTCAATGAATTCCGGCAAGGGTCAATTATTCCACGGTTACGGATTTTGCCAGGTTTTTCGGCTTGTCTATGTCGCAGCCGTTTTCCCTGGCAACGTAGTATGCCAGAAGCTGCAGCGGCACTATCTCGATGGCGGCGGAGAAAACGGCGTCCACATCCGGTATGAACAGCAGATCGTCCGCCACGGAAAGTATCTTCTGGTTGTTGCGGAAGGTAAGGGCAAGGACCTTCGCCCCCCGGCTTTTCACCTCGACTATATTGCTGAGGGTCTTTTCCATGATAGCGTGATTGCAGCACAGGGCTATCACCGGCTGTTTTTCTTCTATGAGGGCGATGGTCCCGTGCTTCAGCTCTCCCGCCGCGTAGGCCTCCGAATGGACGTAGGATATCTCCTTCATCTTGAGGGCGCCCTCCAGAGCCACCGCGTAATCGGTGTTCCTGCCGATAAAGAAAAGGGCCTTTGAGCGGTGATACTTTTTAGCCAGCGCTTCTGCGGAGGGGTTCAGGTCTATTGCCTGCTGTATGCGGCTCGGCAGCTGCTGGATCTCATCGGTATACGCCACCTCGGCTCCGGCTATATACCCCAGGATGCTGCTGAAATATACGGCCAGCATATAAAGGATGGTTATCTGGGTGGTGTAGCCCTTGGTGGTGGCCACGGCTATCTCGGGGCCCGCCCAGGTGTAGATGGTGCTGTCCGCCAGAGAAGCGATGGTGCTGCCCACCACGTTGACTATGGCTATGGTCCGGGCGCCCCGGGCCTTGCATTCCCGCAGGGCCGCTATGCTGTCCGCCGTCTCCCCGGACTGGCTGATGACTATGACCAGAGTGTGCTCGTCCATGAGGGGATCGCTGTAGCGCAGCTCGCTGGCCAGCTCCACCTCCACCGGGATGCGGCTCAGCCTCTCCAGAGCGTATTTGCCGGCGCAGCCCGCGTGATAGGCGGAGCCGCAGGCGGTGATGACTATCTTGCGTATGTTTTCCAGATCGCTGCCGCTGTGGTCCAGCTCTTCAAAAAAGATCCTGCCGTCCTTGATCGTGGGCTCGATGGTGGCCTTGGCCGCGGCGGGCTGCTCCATGATCTCCTTGAGCATAAAGTGCTCGTAGCCGCCCTTTTCCGCCGCCTGCACGTCCCAGGTGATACGCACGGGAGTCTTGTGCAGCTCCTGGCCGGTGACGTCAAAGACCCGCACCGCATCGCAGGAGAGCTCGGCGAACTCGCCGTCCTCCAGGTATATCATGTTGCGGGTCTGATTGACCAGCGCCGTCACGTCGGAAGCAAAGTAGTTTTCCTCCACGCCGATGCCCAGAATGAGAGGGCTGGCCTCTCTGGCGGCGTAGATCCGGCCCGGGTCCTCGGTGCACAGCACGCCCAGGGCGTAGGAGCCGTGGAGCCTGTTGGTGGTCTTGATGAGAGCCTCCCGCATGTTGCCGGAGTAATATTTTTCTATGAGATGGACGATGACCTCCGTGTCCGTCTCGCTCTCGAAGCGGTAGCCGGACTCTGTGAGCTCGTCCCGCAGGGCCTGAAAGTTTTCGATGATGCCGTTGTGCACCACGGCAAAGCGGCCGTCGTTGCTGAGATGGGGATGGGCGTTTTCTTCCGTGGGGGCGCCGTGGGTGGCCCAGCGGGTGTGGCCTATGCCGCTGCTGCCCGGAGTCTTTTTGCCGTCGTCGGTCTCCTCGCACAGATTGGCTATACGGCCCGTCACCTTGTTGACGGAGATGTCCCGCCCGTTCATCACGGCTATGCCAGCAGAGTCATAGCCCCGGTACTCCAGCTTTTTCAGTCCTTCCAGCAAAATGGGGGCCGCGCTCCGCGAGCCCGTAAATCCTACTATTCCGCACATATGTGTCACTCCTGCAGTATACAGTCCGGCAGACGCTCCGGACAAAA
>JAEEGL016456447.1_pt1 | contig 11995 bp, 10 predicted proteins | sample 9134231 | NCBI WGS metagenome assembly JAEEGL01 (sample SAMN16246548, study PRJNA631951) | gut metagenome | biome: gut microbiome; feature: rumen; material: fiber-attached | host: Bos | place: Iran: Karaj | collected 2018-10
ATCTTGCCGCATTATAATTATTGGAGAGATAAAACACTCGACGGGCTCGATTATATCAATGAGATAGTCCTGCCTGACAGCATGGGAAAAACATTCTACTACATTACAGACGGCAGCTACATACTGGTGAAGGACGGCATAGAGGAACTGAGAGGCGAGGCGTACATCGTACACGACGGCACGATCAAACTGTTCACTGCAAACGGTGACAGCGTTTTGCTATGATCACACACAGATCACAAACCGGTCAACGGCATATTCCTGACGCCGAGGGTCGTGTGGGCAGCGTAGATAACGGCATTTTTATTCACGCTATTGTCCCAAGGCATGTGGAAACGGTAGTCCTATTATCACAATAGGAGAGACAATATGATCAAACGCGCTGAATTGGCAGACGCCGACGCTCTTGCTTCGTTGGCCTTACAAATGTGGACGGACCACGATCCCAACGACATAAAGGATAAATTCCTTGAATTGATTCATAGCAAGGATGCGGCCTGCTTTCTTAAATACGCACATACCAAGCCAATCGCTTTTGCGCAGTGCCAGTTGCGGCATGATTACGTAGAAGGAACAAGCAGTTCTCCCGTGGGATATCTGGAAGGTATTTTTGTTTCCGAAGAATACCGAAAGAAAGGAATTGCAGCGGAACTGCTGGCGGAATGCGAAAAATGGGCGAAAGAAAAAGGCTGTTCGGAATTTGCCAGCGATTGCGAACTGGATAACACAGACAGCCTGAAATTCCATACGGCTATGGGATTTGAGGAAACCAACAGGATCATTTGTTTTAAGAAAACGATATAAAGATTTACATGGTCATTTTTCACTATTGTTGAATGACGCAATGAGGAATAATATGAATATCAAATATATTGAGTTGAAAACCGGCTATGCCAACAACGGTCCCGCATGGATCGGCAACGTTAAAGAATCAAAATCCGGAAAAACCATTTATTTCAACAACCACGCGTTTCAAAAGTGCGGCGGTATTCTCGGAAACTACTATGATATAGAAACCGGTGAGGAGTATTGGATATCCGGAGTAAAACGAAACGGCCGTGACCGACACTGGTCAGGCGGCGGAAAAGTGATTATTGACCGAAAATGTATAGATGCGTATCTTTCCATCGTCTGTTTGGAATCACTTCCTGCTTCCGGCTTTATCGTTGAGGATATAGAAGATGCTTTTCCGATTGAACGGATTCATCATTTATTAAACGAATAATGAAACGGTGGTTTTAATGATATTTATTATTGAATCGTTTTCTTTTAATTCATCTTATGAAATCGGTTTCTTTATTAAGAATAAGGAGGAGCGGCCATGCATATCGTATTGATCCACGGTCAGAACCATAAAGGTTCCACATGGCATGTTTCGCACGAACTGCTGAAAAACATAGACCATGATTATGAATTAAAAGAATTCTATCTGCCGAAAGATTTAAATCATTTTTGCGTTGGTTGTTATGCCTGCCTGAAATCACGTGAAAAGTGCCCGTTCTGGAACGACAAAGAGATTATTGACAACGCGATAAAAGAAGCCGATCTTCTGATCTTTACTACGCCCACTTACTGTATGATGCCTTCCGCGCCCATGAAATCGTTTATGGATCTGTTCTTTACGAACTGGATGAGCCATAAACCGTATGCAGAGATGTTTTCAAAACGTGCCGTCGTTCTATCCACCGCGGCGGGTGCGGGAGCAAAAAGGGCAACCCGGCCAATTGCGAAAATGCTGCTCTACTGGGGCGTTCCGAAAGTGTATCAATACGGGCTGGCCGTGAACGCTATGAATTGGGCGGATATGCCCGAAAAGAAAAAAGCGGTTATCTGTAAAGATATGCAAAAACTCGGCAGGAAACTATCTGTTGACGCAAAGCCGAACGTAGGAATAAAAACGAGGTTTTTGTTTTGGATGATGTCCGGCATGCAGAAATCCGGCTGGGGCGCAGCCCCGGAAGAGAAAGCCTACTGGCAGGAAAAAGGATGGCTTCATGGAAAAAAACCGTGGAAACACCAATAAACTGTTTTTGCTGCCGTGTTTTTTGATTATCCGCTAATGGAAGGAACGAAAAATGGATAATAATATCAACCGTGTCCTGCCTACCCATATTATTGCATGTGCGGGCGCCGTATTAAACGAAAAAGAAGAAATTCTTCTTGTAAAAACGCATCGCCACGGATGGAGCCTTCCGGGCGGGATCGTTGAAGAAGGAGAAAACATAATAAACGGAGTTAAAAGGGAAGTTATGGAAGAAACGGGCGTTGATATCGAAGTAGGCCGGGTTTTCTGTATTTCATCAAACACCTGCAAGTATCCCGGTTATAACGGCGTTAAAGAGGTCCCGACCAAAATCATGCTGGATTTTATTTGCAGGGCAAAAAGCGGAACGCCGAGACCTTCGGAAGAAAACCCGGAATCGGCGTATTTCCCCGTAAATAAAGCGTTTGATATGATCGAGGATCCCGGCATGAAAGAACGTTTCAAGGCGTTTCTTGCGTATAACGGCAGCCCTATATATCTGGAATACGCAAACCGGCCCGATTTTCAACTGAAGTTAAAAACAATAATCTGAAGAGGAAAACATATGAAAACAAATGCTACATTTTTTCAGAACGATCCGGAACGTCCGCTGAAATACGGTGAAGCGGAACTGATCAATCCGCCGCGCAGAAGGCTTCGCGGCGAACCGCTGAAAACGGGCGTACCTGCGGTTCCGGTTTTTTGCGGATTCTGCGGAACCGATTTTGAACTCATGCATATAGGCAAAAGGGGAGAACTCGGCAGCAAATTTCCCGAAGGTACCAATCGCCTCATCAACGGACACGAAGGCGTCGTTTGGGTGCCCTCTGAAAACCGTTTTGCGATCGTTCTGATCCGCGGCGGCGACAGTTTTGATCCCACGAGATATACGGAAGACGAGTGTTATTTTGAATACGGCTGCGATCAGGCCGACGGCATTTTCTGCGATACCGGGTATTTTCATCCCGATATGCTGCTGCATTTGCCTGAACCGTATGATACCATTCAGAAACTGCCCTTATCTCTCGCGAAAAAACTCGTTTTTTCGGATCCTTACGCCTGCGCTGTATTCCAGCACGAAAGAATGTGCGATATCGGCGCCGCGCAGAATTTCCGTGTGATCATGGCGCATGAAGGCTGCTCCAAAACAGAGGCGATAGAGAAGGCAACGGATTACACTTTTGCGCGCACGGTGATTTTCGGCCTCGGCACCACAGGGCTTTTTATCGGAGATCAGATCCGCAGAAATCACGCAAACGCAAAGATCCTTTTCGTTGCGCGCAGTGCGCCCGATTCAAAGAAAGCGCTTTTCGTTAAGAATACGCTTCAATGCGATTATCTCAGTTCCGGCGACCTATCCGAAAATGAAACAGCCGCACGAATTATCAACGCGCTCGGCGGAAGAGCAAGCCTGTTCGTCGGCACCTCGGGCTCGCAGGCGGAACACCGTGTGGCATTCAAAGAACGCGTACTCGGATGCAACGGTATATACAACAGTTTCTCCCTCGGGCCGAAAATTACGTTTGACACCATGCCCTTCGGCTTTGAAAACCACGTGATCATGGCTTCCATTAACTTTACGAGAAAACACATGGAGGAAGCGATCCGTATTCTGTGCGGCAGTTCTTTTGATACCCTTACGGAACTGATAGATAAAGACGAATTTATTCGCGACCCGATCGGATCTTACAATAATAAGATTTACGCTCCCGGGGCGCCGCTGAAAACCGCCGTTGTGTGGAATGAAACCTATATTGACCGTTCAAAATAAAGAGAGGAGAAAAGCAGCCGCGTAAAGCAGCCGCCGATAGTATTATGAAAGCGATTCAAATTACTGAACCAGGAAGCGTAAACATCATTGAAAAAACCGCGCCAATCCCAAAAGAAGGAGAGGCGCTGCTGCAGGTTTTATACGGGGGAATCTGCGGCGCGGACGTCGCCTCCTACACCGGAAACCAGCCGTTTACCACGTATCCGCGTATTCCCGGGCATGAATTCAGCGCAAAAATCATCAGCGTGCCGGAAAACGACCGCGGTTTTATCCCCGGCGAGATCGTAACCTGCAATCCGTATTTCAACTGCGGAAAATGCTACGCCTGCAGGCGCGGCCTTGTTAACGCCTGTCACGACAACCAAACCATGGGCGTACAGAGAGACGGCGCTTTTCAGGAGTATATAACCATGCCTACAGAGCGCCTCATCCACGGTAAATCGCTTTCCGCAAAAGAACTCGCGCTGATCGAGCCTTTTTCCATCAGTTGTCACGCGCTTTCACGCGCCCAGATCAGGGAAGGCGATCGGATTCTGATCATGGGCGCAGGCCCGATCGGTCTTTTCGCACTACTTAAAGCGAAAGCAATGGGCGCCGTCGTTCTGGTGGCGGACCTTCTCGATCATCGCCTTTCGCTTGCCCGTTCTTACGGCGCAGATCTGACCGTTAACGTGAAAAACGAAGATCTTCATGCCGCTTGCGCCTCCTTTACAGGCGGCAACGGATTCGACGTATGCGTTGAAGCCTGCGGTGCGCCGGAAACGTTTTTAAGTTGCATAAACGAAGCGGCACACGGCGCAAACATCATTCTCATCGGAAACGGCAAGCGAGAGACCACCTTCGTACATTCCGTCCTTTTGAAAAAAGAACTCAACGTATTTGGCAGCAGAAACGCCTATACGAAAGATTTTGAAGAACTCATTGATCTCGTGGCTGCGGGGAAGGCCGACGTGCTTAAAATGGTGAGCGGCGTTTATCCGCTCGCCGAAGCTGCCGAGGCTTTTGAACGTTTGAAAAACAACGACGGCACGCTCGCAAAGTTTCTTATTCGCATTTCGGAGGAAGACGACCATGCGTGAAACGGTTTTGCAGTTCGGCACGGGTAATTTTCTGCGTGCATTTATAGATCCTTTTCTCGACATCATGCAAAGAAAAGGACTTTACAGCGGCAGCGCCGTAATCGTTTCTCCAACCGATTCTGCCGCTGTTGAAAAGATCAACGCGCAAGGCGGAAAATACCATCTGCTTCTTCGCGGTATTGAAAACGACGCGCCGTTTTCTGAAATATCCGAAATAACAAGCGTTTCACGCGCGATCAATCCTTACCGCGATTTCAGCGGTTTTCTTGCGCTTGCTGAAAACAAGGATCTGCGTTTCATCGTTTCAAACACAACGGAAGCCGGGATCGCTTTTGACGATTCCTGTGCGTTTAACGACGCGCCGCCTTCTTCTTTCCCGGCAAAACTTACAAGATTTTTATATGAACGTTTTTCACTCGGTCTGCCCGGATTTATCATCTTTCCGTGTGAATTGATCGACTGCAACGCCGACCGGCTGATTGAATGCGTTCTCAAATATATCGATCTTTGGAGTCTTTCCGACACATTCAGAGATTGGATTCTGAAAGAAAACCGGTTCTGCAATACGCTCGTTGACCGTATCGTAACCGGTTTTCCTTCAGACGCCGCTTCCGTATTTGCCGAAATCGGCCGCGAAGACCGGCTACTTGATACGGCCGAACCGTATCATTTATGGGTAATCGAGGGTAATTATGAAAACGAATTCCCGCTTCAGGCGGCCGGGATCAATGTGATCTGGACTCAAAACGCAACGCCCTATAAAAAAATGAAAGTGCGTATATTGAACGGTCTCCACACGTCAATGGTATTTCCTGGACTTCTTGCAAATCTTGAAACGGTTGCGGACTGTATGAACGATCCGCAGATCGCACGGTTCGCGGAGCATTGCCTTCGGAATTGGATCCTGCCAACGCTGGACGGTTCCGAAGACGTACTCCGTTTTGCAGACGCCGTAAAACAGCGATTTATGAATCCGTATCTTCATCACCGTTTGCTTTCCATATCGCTGAATTCCGTTTCGAAATTCAAGGTGCGGGTTCTTCCTACATTGTTTGACAATATTGATCGGTTCGGTGTTATTCCGAAGGAATTCGTTTTATCCCTTGTTTGCCTGATCCGTTACTATAAAGAAAATGAAGTCAACGACGATCCGCTGATTTCCGAATATATCAAGGAAACGCCGTTTCCCGAGATACTTAAGAATGCTGAGTTATGGAAATGGGATCTCAGTATCCTTACCGAAACCGCACTCACGGCGGAATCCATCCTTTCAGATAAAGGCATACGGGAGGCTTTGGAATGGAGTATTACCTGATTCATCCAGAGGATAACGTGGTTATCGATCTTCAGTCCGGGCATAAATATGCAAGGCATCCGATCCGTAAAAATGAACCCGTTATCAAATACGGTTCCCCGATCGGTACGGCAGTGTGCGACATCGCACAAAATGAACACGTCCACACACACAACCTTAAAACCGCGCTGACCGAAGAAGAAGCATACGTATATACGCCGAAACCGATCCGGTACGATCCCTTGCCCCCGGATACGATCCGGGCCTTTAAACGCCCAAACGGACGCATCGGCATAAGAAACGACGTATGGATCATAAATACGGTAAGTTGCGTAAACCATACCGCGCAGAAGATTGCGGAGGCAACGGGCGCGTTTCATTTCCCGCATCCGTACGGATGCAGCCAACTGGGCGACGATCTTGACCGTACGAAAAAAATCCTGCGCGGTCTCATTCTTCATCCGAACGCGGGCGGCGTGCTCGTGCTCGGCCTCGGCTGCGAGAATAACCATATTCAGAGGTTAAAAGAATATCTCGGCGAATACGATCCCGCCCGCATCCGTTTTCTGAACGCGCAGGATACGGAAGATGAAATCACGGAAGGAATCCGTATCGTAAGGGAACTGCAGGACGTTGCCGCAGCGGATCAGAGAAAGGACGTATCCGTTGAAAATCTCTGCATAGGTCTCAAGTGCGGCGGAAGCGACGGTTATTCCGGGATCACGGCAAATCCGATGGTTGGCGCGGTCTCGGACCGGCTCGTTCGTATGGGAGGCGGATCCGTTCTTACGGAAGTGCCCGAAATGTTCGGCGCCGAAAGGCTGCTGATGGAGCGCTGCGCGAGCAGGGAAGTGTTTCAAAAAACCGTTCGGCTGATCAACGGTTTCAAACGGTATTTTCTATCCTACGGTCAACCGGTTAGCGAGAACCCATCGCCCGGAAATATTGAAGGCGGCATTACTACGCTTGAAGAAAAATCGCTCGGCTGCGTTCAGAAAGGCGGAACCGCGCCCGTTTCCGACGTGCTCGATTACGGCGACCGCGTCTCTCACGGTGGGCTGTATCTGCTCAACGGCCCGGGGAACGACGCCTGCGCCGTAACGAACCTTACCGCCGCCGGTTGCCATATGATACTGTTTACAACCGGCAGAGGCACGCCGCTGGGCGCGCCGGTGCCCACCGTAAAAATCTCAACGAACACGTCGCTTTTCACAAAAAAGAAAAACTGGATCGATTTCAACGCGATGGATGGATCCGCCGACGCTTTATGGCGCTGTTTGATTGATACCGCAAACGGCTATCCAACAAAAAATGAGATCAACGGATACAGAGAAATCGCAATATTTAAGGATGGGGTAACGTTATGAGAATCATTGACGCACACGTGCATCTCTGGGAAAAACAAAACGGTTCCGTTAACGGGCGTCCGGTGCGTTCACTTACCGGCGGCCGAAGCGATTTCGGCGGTGAGATCCGCCAGATGCAGCCGCCTTATATGCTCGACGGCGCGAATACCGCCGAAATGCTGCTTTCCAACATGGATTACGCGTGCGTTTCCGGCGCCGTTGTAACGCAGGAAGTGATTGACGGCAACCAGAATGCTTATTTATTGCAGGTACGCGCCCGATATCCGGAAAGGTTCCGCGTATGTGCTTATTTCGACGATGAAACGCCCGTTGAAACCGACGGTTTTGACGGGATAAAACTGTGCGCCTGCAAAATGAAGCATTCGGATATATCAAAGTATTCCCAAGTGTTTGAAGCCGCACGCAACAATCATATGTTTCTTGCAGTAGAACTTTCCGACGGCGACGCGCAAACAGCCTCCATGCTTGATATGATCAGATCGTATCCTGACGTTAAAATCGTGATCGGGCACTTCGGTATGGTGAACCGGCCGAAGTGGGAAGCACAGATCCGTCTCGCGCGGGAAAAGAACGTTTACGTTGAAGGCGGCGGTATTACCTGGCTGTTTCATAAAGAGTTTTATCCCTATCCCTCCGCGGTAAAAGCAATCCGCAGGGCAGCGGATATCTGCGGTATGGAAAAACTCATGTGGGGAAGCGATTATCCGCGCACGATCACGGAAATCACATATAAGATGAGTTATGATTTTATTCTGCGTTCCAATGCGTTTTCGGAAAACGAGTTATCGATGTTCCTTGCGGATAACGCAGCCGCTTTTTACGGATTCCGCGAAGTAACGGATATGCAGCCGATCACGAATATGCTGTAATATTTTTTGAACACCCCTGAACATTTGTTTCTGTTTTTATCTTGACGATTGTGTTCTGTTATAGTATAATATACAAGATATAGTATTTATTGGAGTGATACCATGGCAAAGAAAAAGGAATACGGCAACGAAAGTATCGTTGCGCTGAAAGGCGCCGACCGGGTTCGAAAACGCCCTGCGGTCATCTTCGGCGACGACGGACTCGAAGGCTGCGAGCATTCCGTTTTTGAGATCATATCAAATTCCATCGATGAAGCGCGCGCGGGTTTCGGCAACCGGATCATCGTAACGCGCTTTCTTGACCATTCCATTGAAGTGCAGGATTTCGGACGCGGTATTCCGGTTGATTTCAACCCCAACGAACAGCGTTACAACTGGGATCTGTTGTTTTGCGAACTGTATGCAGGCGGCAAATACGACCCAGAATCCAACGGCGGTTACGATTTTTCATTAGGCCTCAACGGCTTGGGCCTTTGCGCCACGCAATACGCTTCCGAATATATGGACGCCGAAGTTCACAGCGACGGATTCTTATATACGCTTTCTTTCAAAAAAGGTGAAAACATCGGGGGGCTGCACAAAGAACCGTATGCAAAAAAAGATACGGGCACGCGCATCAGATGGCGCCCCGACCTTGAGGTGTTTACGGATATCAATATCCCGCTGGAGTATTTCCAGGAAGTTATGAAAAAACAGGCCGTTGTGAATAACGGCCTACGGCTGATTCTCAAAAACCAGATTTCCGAATCGAAATTTGAAACTTTTGAATATCTGTATGAAAACGGAATCGTTGATTATCTCAATGAAACGGCCGGCGGGGAAGCCCTTACGCCCGTGCAGTATTGGGAAACCGAACGCGTGGGGAGAGACCGCGAAGATAAACCGGAATACAAGGTGCGTATTACCTGCGCTTTAACATTCTCTTCCAAAAAAACGCTGAAAGAGTATTACCACAATTCCAGTTACCTTGAGCACGGAGGCGCTCCCGAAAAGGCTGTGAGAAGCGCATTCGTATCTCAGATCGATTCCTATCTTAAAACCTGCGGGAAATACGTTAAATCCGACGGTAAGATTATTTTCCAGGATATTGAAGACTGTCTGATGCTGATTGTTTCTTCTTTTTCCACGCAAACCTCCTACGAAAACCAAACAAAAAAAGCCATCAACAACCGTTTTATCCAGGAAGCGATGACGGCGTTCTTCAAGCATCAACTCGAAGTATATTTTATTGAAAATAAACTCGACGCCGATAAAATATGCGAGCGCATCCTGATCAACATGCGCTCGCGAATCCGCGCCGAAGCCACGCGCCTGAACGTTCAGAAAACGCTTGCCGGCGGCAAGGATATGCTCACACGCATCGATAAATTCGCCGATTGCCGTTCCAAAGACGTGAACGAACGTGAGATCTTTATTGTGGAAGGCGATTCCGCGCTCGGCGCCTGTAAGCAGGCACGCGATTCCGCGTTTCAGGCTGTTATGCCCGTGAGAGGTAAAATACTGAACTGTCTGAAAGCGGATCTCGCCAAGGTATTCAAGAGTGAAATCATTACCGATCTCATCAAGATCCTCGGCTGCGGCGTTGAGGTCTCAGGCAAAGCCGTAAAAGGCGTGCCCGAGTTTAATATAGATAACCTCAGATGGAATAAGGTTATCATTTGTACCGACGCCGACTACGACGGTTTTCAGATTCGCACGCTTATATTAACGATGATCTACGCCCTGATGCCCACGCTCATCAATGAAGGCAAAGTATTTATCGCAGAATCTCCGTTATATGAAATCACTTGCGGGAAAGACACCTGGTTTGCCTATACCGAGAAAGAAAAAACCGACGCGCTCGAAGAGATCGGAAACAAAAAATACACGATCCAGCGCTCCAAAGGTCTCGGTGAAAACGAACCGGATATGATGTGGCTCACCACCATGAACCCTGCAACGAGAAGGCTTATCAAGGTCATGCCCGATTACGATCCCGGCGCGGTTGCAGATATGTTTGAACTGCTCCTCGGCGATAACCTGCAGGGTAGAAAAGAATATATCGCGCAAAACGGCTATAACTATATCGACATGGCCGATCTCAGTTGAAGAAAGGGGGCGTTCATATGGCAAGAAAAAAGAAAACCGATGAAACCAAAGACACCAATGCGAATCCGATTGGCGAAAACGCCCATATCCCCGGCGCGGGTTTCGTGCAGGATCAGTATATCACTTATACGCTTGAAAGCAATTACATGCCTTATGCAATGAGCGTGATTATGTCCCGCGCGATCCCCGAGATCGACGGGTTTAAGCCGTCGCACAGAAAACTTCTTTATACGATGTATAAAATGGGGCTTCTGAAAGGCGCGCGCTCTAAATCGGCAAATATCGTTGGCGCCACGATGAAACTCAATCCGCACGGCGATCAGGCGATTTACGAAACCATGGTGCGCCTTACCCGCGGCAACGAAACACTGCTGCACCCGTATATTGATTCCAAGGGCAATTTCGGCAAGGCGTATTCCAAAAACATGCAGTTTGCCGCCTCCCGCTACACGGAGGCAAAACTCGACGATATCTGCAGCGAACTTTTTGCTGATATCGAAAAAGACGCCGTAAGATTTGTGCCGAACTACGATAACACGATGCAGGAGCCCACGCTTTTCCCGGTAAGGTTCCCCAGCGTGCTCGTAAACGCGAATTCGGGTATTGCCGTAGGCATGGCCAGCAATATCTGTTCTTTCAACCTAAAAGAGGTTTGCGAAACCACGATAGAACTGATCAAAGATCCCGATTTTGATTGCAGCGAAACGCTCAAAGCGCCTGATTTCAGCGGCGGCGGATTCGTGATATACGAACCCGATAAACTGCGTGAGGTGTATTCCACAGGCCGCGGCTCTATACGCGTTCGCGGGAAATATTCTTATGATAAAGCAAACAACTGCATCGATATCACCGAAATCCCGCCGACCACCACCGTTGAGGCGATCATCGATAAAGTGATTGAGCTCGTAAAGGCCGGCAAACTGAAGGAAATCAACGATATCCGTGACGAAACCGACAAAACCGGTCTGAAAATCACGATCGACCTGAAACGCAGCGCCGACCCACAGAAGGTGATTCAGACGCTGTATAAGAAAACGCCGCTTGAGGATCCCTATCCCTGCAACTTCAACGTTCTGATCGGCGGTATCCCGATGACGATGGGTGTGGCGGATATTCTTACCGAATGGATCGCGTTCCGCACGGAATGCGTGAAAAACCGTACGCATTTTGAACTCGTCCGTGCGGAAGAGCGGCTCCATCTGCTGCGCGGCCTTGAGAAAATTCTGCTTGATATCGATAAAGCGATCAAAATCGTTCGTGAAACGGATGAAGAGAGCGAGGTTGTGCCGAACCTGATGATCGGCTTCGGGATCGACGAACAGCAGGCGGAATACGTAGCAGAAATCAAACTGCGCCATCTGAACCGGGAATTTATTCTTAAAAGGCTCGCCGATATCGAAGACCTTGAAAACGAGATCGCCGATATGCGCGATATTCTTACGAATAAAAACCGCGTAAAAAGGATCATCGTTTCCGAACTGCAGGACGTGATCAAGCGTTACGG
>JAEEGL017100017.1_pt1 | contig 11995 bp, 9 predicted proteins | sample 9134231 | NCBI WGS metagenome assembly JAEEGL01 (sample SAMN16246548, study PRJNA631951) | gut metagenome | biome: gut microbiome; feature: rumen; material: fiber-attached | host: Bos | place: Iran: Karaj | collected 2018-10
CTACGGGAGTGGCAGATTTGTATATAAATTCACTTTTTTAATGACGTTTTTACAATAATATAGTATAATATTTTAGTGTATATTTTAAATTTGGGTGAAATAGACGCTGTTGCTTTTGATATCGACGGCACGCTCTACAGAAACATAGTTTTCTACACCAGGGTTCTGCCTCACTATCTAAAGCACTGGCACTTTTTCATTAAGTTCAACAAGGTGCGTAAATTGCTGCGTGCCGACAAACGAAATGAAAAGGGTTACAACGACCTGTTCAGAACACAGATAGGCTTTCTTGCAAAGGAGCTTCACTGTACTATACAAGAGGCTGAGCAGCAGCTTAACGACATTGTCTACGAGGGTCTAAGACCTTATTTTGAAAAAATAAATGCCTGTCATGGTGCACCCGAACTTATACACAGGCTCAAGGCAGCCGGTCTTAAGATTGCACTGCTTTCGGATTTTCCGCCTGAACAAAAGGGAGAAATCTGGAACATGAAAAAAGACTGCGACCTGCTGTTGAGTTCGGAGCTCATTGGGGCTCTTAAGCCTTCGTCAAAGCCTTTTGAAGAACTGGCAGCAAGGCTTGAAGTTCCTGCAGAGCGTATTTTGTACATAGGAAACAGCCACGCCTATGATGTTGCTGGTCCTAAAAAGCTTGGCATGAAAGCCGGCTGGTTTGTACCATGGATAAGGGGAAAATTCGGGGTCAAATCAAAAATAGCTGATATAACCTTCTGGCATTATAGTCAGCTTGAAAAGTTTATCTTTAATCAAACCTCCGAATAATTTCGGAGCCAAAAATAAATTGGGTGGGGAAAAAAAGTGGATATCGTTATTTCAATTCTCATTGCTGCTGTCATTTCTTTAGGAATTTCAATTTTCTTTCATGAATTTGACAAAAAAAACAATGCTATGGATCGTGTAAAGCGTTATGCAGACTCACGTAAGCAGGATATGGAAGAATCCTACAAAACTCTCGAAGAGCATTTTAATATGCTTGTAGCCGAGTTTGATACACGTCAGACACAGGCAAATGCGGCAATTAAGCTCTTGACCCAGCAAAACGAAGAATTTGCAGATAAAATTCGTGGTCTGGACAATAATATAAAAACCATTCAAAGCATAGAAGCACAGATTACCAAATATTCCGAACTCATAAACGAACTGGACGAAATGACAGGTCAGGTAGAAGAAAACCTTCTGCGCATTCAAAAGGAAAGCACAATCGTTAACAAGCTTAACGACCGTCTGGACAAGCAGCAGCAGACAGTCGACAATATTGATAAAAAAATTCCACAGATTTCCGACCACTTTTCAAAGGAAAACGAAGAACAACTCAAGGCCGTTGGCTCTACCCTTCTTGATGAATACAAAATCTATGCCGAAAAAATTGCTTCTGATATCCGAAAATCTCAGGGCGAAGCAGAAAATGCACTTGCAAAAATCAAGCAGCAGATTCAGGAAGCTTATAATCAGGCCGCCGCAAAAGCAGAATCGCTTGAAAACACAGCCTTTGATCATCTGAGCCAGCAGGCAACAGAACGCTCCGAAAAATATATTGCTGAACTCAAGGCACAGAATACAGAGCTTGATGCAAAAATTACAAAGGGCTTTAAAGATTCTGAAGCAAAGCTTGTTGCAGATATAAAGGGCGACCTTACAAAGATGAACGAAAACTTCAAGCAGTCAATTGAAAATATTTCGTCAACCTATGAGGGCAAGGTTCAGTCGCTAAACGACAGCTTTTCAACCAAGGTTCAGGCACTCCACGACAAATACAACGAACAGCTTGATTCTGTTGCAGGCAAAAACGAAGGAATTATTGCAAAACTGGAAGCCAAGTTTAACGAGGACTTTACCCGCATAAATCAAAAGTGTACCGACGACTGCGAAAAAATCAGTACACGCTATGAAGAAAACTATGAGGCAATTACAAAAAAGTATGACGATGACTTTCAGAGTTTTTCTGCAAAATATGATGAAGCAGTTGATAAAATTGCACACAAGTACGATACCCAGCTTGGTTCAATTGGTGCAAAGGGCGACAAGGAGCTTACTGCTATTGAAGAAAAAATCAATGCAGATATTCAGAAGCTCAAGCTCGATTACACAAAGACCTTTGAATCGGCAACAGCCTTTAACAATAAAAAGATTAACGAGTTTAACGACAACTTTGTTGCAGAACACAAACGGCTTCAGTCAGAATATGAACAGGCTCTTTCCGACATTACCGAAGCAAGCACCGGAAAAATTGACGGGCTTGAAGAAAGCATTAATCAGAAAATCAATGCCATTACCGGCGACTGTAATACAAAAATTGCAGATTTGGAAAGCGGCCTGAATCAGAGTATCGAAGAGATTTCGGGTTCAAGCACCAGCAGGCTCGGCAGTCTGGAAGAACGCATCAACGAAGAAATCAATTCTTTTGCCGACGAATGCAAAGATCAGCTCAACGGCCTTCAGAACGACTACAATACTTCTCTTTCTAACTTTAAGCAGGATATTGGTTCGCGTCTTTCTTCAGTCGAAAATGAATATGAATCAAAAACTGCAGCCCTTGAAGCAAACCTTCGAGACCTTACCGAACGATATGAAACCGAAGAACAAGGTCTTCAAAATGTATTTGGTGAACGGCTGCGCGCTCTGGATGAAGATTACAAACAGAAAATTGCGGAAATTAGACTGTCGCTCGAAGAAAGCCTTAAAAAGTGTTCTGAAACCTCTGAATTCCTTAAACGTGATGTTGACGGAAATTCAAAGAGTCTCGAAACAATTCAGGCAGAGCTGGATGAAGAAATCAGGATTATGCAGGAAAAATATGCAGGCCTTTACAAGGACGCAATTGCTTCTGCAGATAAAAAGGAAGCCGAGGCTCTGGAAAGCTTTTCTGCCAAAGCCAATGAAAATATCGATAAGTATGCCGATTTAATTCAACAGAAAATTGATACCTTCCAGACAAACATAACCGAAACTGTAAAAAATATTACAATGCAGTCCAGTACTTCCATTCACGAAGCAGAAAATGCAGTTGCGGATTTGCAGAAGGAATGTGCCGAAGCAAACCGCAGGGCTCAGGAATTCCAGCCGGAGCTTGATGCCAAAATCAAGGAAATTGTTAAGAATGTGGAAGACTTTAAGGCCGACACAGACATTAAGCTTAACAATATGAATAAGTTTATTTCCGACTCTGTTAAACGTTCTGTAGCCGAAAGCGAAAAAACTCACCTTAATATTCTTGAAGGAATTGACGGGCAACTCAACTCTTACAAAAAGGATATTGAATATAAGCTTTCTCAGATTCAAAACAACGGCTCAGATATAGATACTCTGGAAAAGAGTCTTCGTTCTGCAATGCAGGAGGTTCAGTCACGCGTGCTTGGAGATTTCGATGCCTTTACTGCAGAACAACAGCGCCGCCACGAGGATTTTTCAAATCAGATAAAGCAGGATTCGGATACTATTGAAGTTCGTCTCCACGAAATTGACAAGTCGCTCGATGAACTCAAGGCAACTGCAACCGGCAGCATGAGCGCTAAGCTTCAGGATTTTGAAAAGGTTTTTGATAATAATATCATGACCAAGAATAACGAAATTGATTCCAGCCTTGCAGACTGGAAGCGTGAGCTGGACGGAAAACTTTCTGAAATTTCAAACACTTACGAAGATTCGCGCAAGGAGCTTGAACAGCATTATCAGGAAGAACTTAAAACAAATCTTGTTGCCATTCAGACAAAGGCAGCCGAACAGTATGACAAACTTGCAAATGCTGTAGATCAGTCTAAGCTTGGCATGGAAGCAGATATCAAAGAAATTCAGGAAACAATAAGCGACTTCCAGGAAGAAACCAGAAACAAGATTTCACAGATTTCTTCGGGCACAGATTCTGAACTCAAGACAGAACTGGAGCACACCGTAAATATGGTTCATGCAAATCTGGATAAGGTTCAGACAGAGCTTTTGGAAGACCTTAAGTCTTTCGAAGAACAGATAAAGGAACGACAGGAATCCGGTACTTCTTCTATTGATGCAGCCCTTGCAGAATTTAATACCTGGAAGCAGCAGCTGCGTTCTCAGTTAGACGGCGCTAACTCTGTATTTATGGAAGAACTGGATGCTTTTAAGACTACCTCTGCAGGAAGCCTTGAAGATGCAAAGGAAAAGGTTGGTCAGGATATGAAAACCTACGCGGCCTTTATTCAGGGGCAGCAGAACGACCTTAGCGATAAGATTAGTGCACTTCAGGATAAAACAGATCAGTCGCTTAAAGAATACGAAGAACGCTCGGCACAGATTATTGAGCAGTTGAATAACACCTACACTCAGATGCTCACCGATACAGAAGAACGGGTACGTGCCCAGAACAACGATTCTGCACAGAGCCTTGCCCAGCTCAAAAAAGATATTCAAACCGCATCAGAACAGAACAGAGCTAACCAGGCACAGTTTGTACTCAAGATGCAAAGCGATGCAAACGACATGCAGGTACGTATGGGCGAGCTTACAAAGGAGCTTCAATCTATCCGTTCAAATATCCAGTTGTTCGAAAAAGCCGATGCAATGAAACGACAGCTTGATGAAAACCTGAATGACTTGAACGACCGCTTTGAAAAGTTGGATACCTTTACCGACACAGCCGAAGATCTTACAAAAAATTACAACGAAATAATCCGCATAAACGAGGAAATGTCGCGTCAGCTTTCTTCCATCGAACAGCAGAAACAGCGTGTTACAACCCTTGAGCAAAAGTTTGGTCAGATGTTTGCCTTGTCTAACACAATCGACGAACGAATCCAGAGCCTTAACACAACCTCCGATGATATTGGTACAATGGAAGTTGCCGTACGCGATTACACCGACAAGCTGGATATTGTTTCACAGCAGTACGAAAGACTTGAAAAGAAGGATGATATTATCAATCGTGTAATGAAAGATGTAGATACTTCGTTTGCAAACCTCAAGACCTTAGAGCAGCGTATTGCAGACTGTTCAAGACAGATTACTTCTCTGCCTCAGGAAATAAAGGATATTCAGACAAATGTAGACAGACTCTTAAAGGATGGTCCTAAAATTACAGAAGCCGCAACTAAGCTTCAGAATTTGGATACCGTTCTTACAGAAACAGAAAAGCGCATGGACAACCTGCAGGCTACCAATACCGGCCTTAAAAAGGCGCAGCTTGGCTTACAGGAGCTTAACCGTGAGGTTAACAGCAAGTTTGATGCACTCCATACAATTACAAAGAATGAGGTTTCTAAGAACAAGGTTCCTCAGGATAAGAGCCTTTCTCCTTCTGAGCGCGAAACAATTCGTGCGCTCAAGCGTGAAGGCTGGACAATACAGGAGCTTGCTTCCAGATTTAAGAGGACTACAACTGAAATAGAGATTTTGCTGGAGCTGCCGGAATAATTAGTTTCGGGATAATAGACAAACGACCGTTGCTTCTACAGCATCGCCAGTACCAACCGGAGGGAGCTTCTCTCCGGTTTTTGCTTTAACAAACACCTGATTGGTACCAACCTCCAGCACTGCTGCAATAGATTTTATAACCTGTTCCCTATATGGAATAAACTTTGGTTTTTCAAGCTTTATGACGCAGTCAATATTTTCCAATTTCCAGCCTGCTGCATATACTTTTTGTATAACAGTTTTCAGCAGCGTGGCAGAATCAGCGTCCTTCCACTTTGGGTCTTCGGGTGGGAAAAAAGAACCTATGTCGCCAAGGCCTGCAGCACCAAGCACCGCATCGGCTATTGCATGAAAAACCACATCGCCGTCTGAATGGCCGTCTTCGCCTTTTTCGAAAGGAAGCTCTACCCCGCCAAGCAACAGCCGTCGTCCTTCAACAAGCCGGTGAATGTCATAACCAAGTCCAACTTTAATCATAAGGCAGCTCCTCTTTCCAGGTCTCCAGGATATGTAATCTTTATATTTTTTGTGTCGCCTGCAACAAGTTTAACGCGGCCACAATATTTATCCCAAATTTCGCTGTCGTCGGTATAGTCGTGTCCGTCGTCTGCAGCTTTTTGGTGAGCCTCTAAAAGCTGTTCAAAAGCAAAACCCTGCGGAGTTTGAATTGCTGTAAGAGAACTGCGGACAAGATGGCTTTTAATAAAACCGTTTTTGTCAATTTCTTTTATTGTGTCGGTGGGAGTAATGCCGGGAGCCGCAGCCTTATTCTTAAAGACTTCCTGCAAAATTTTATGAATCAAAGCCACAGTTACAAAAGGACGAGCTCCGTCATGAATCAGCACATAATCCGGTTGTTCCGAAGATTTATTTATATACTCCAGCGCATTCAAAACCGATTTTTGTCTGATACTACCGCCTGCAACAAATTCGGCCTTATGTACACCTACCGCCTTAGACGCTTCGCTAATTCCGTTTTGAGGGACTGTAATAATCATATGGGAAATTTTAAAGGACTGCTCCTTATCTTTAGAAGCATCCTCAAAAGCCTTTATACAGGCAGAAAGAACAGTGCCGTTGCCAAGCGGCAGATATTCTTTTTTTACAGAGCCACCCATTCTTGTAGAAGAACCGGCGGCTGTAATAATGACGGCAACTTTAACAATGTCATTCTTCGAACGATTCGTCATCCTCGTCAAAATCTCCTGAATCATCCATATCGTCAGATGCATTATCGTCATCATCCATGTCATCATCAGAATCACGGGATTTTTCGTTAACGTCGTCCATCAAATCATCATCTTCGTCATCATCAAGCTGAATTGTATGCTTTACACGTGGAGCAGCTCCAGGAGGCTCCAGCTTTGTATGAATTGCGGCTTCAATTTCTTTATTTGGTTTTCCAAGGGCAAAGGAAATTTCATCTTCCAGAAGCTTTTTTGCAGAATCATAAAGCTTTCGTTCCAAAATAGGAAGCTCCTTGACCTTGCTGCGGTTATACAAACAGCGGACAATTGTAGCAATATCTTTTACAGTTCCTTTTTTAAGGAGATCGAGATTCATCTGATAGCGCAATTTCCAGTCAGAAGTAATCGGTTCAAAATCATCCGAAAGCATATTAAGAGCTTCTTCTGCTTCTTTGGCAGAAACAATCTGGCGGATTCCAAGTTCTTCTGCCTTGGCAACAGGAACCATAACAATCATGTCGGACGCTTCAATATAAATCTTATAATAAAGATTCATTTCATCGCGGAATTTCTTTTCGAAAATTTCTGTTACTACGCCGACACCCTGGCTTGGATAAACTACCTTCTGCTTAACCTTAAATTTTGTATCCATATAAACCTATTATATCACAAAAAAACGATAAATTCAAACTTATTCGTGAAATGTGGAATGTGCTTTCAGATGTTCCACATTATTTTGAATAATTCACTACCTGTTCGGTAATAAGCGGGATGAGCTGCTTTTTGCGCGAAACAATTCCCTGAAGAAAATAGATGTTTTCATCCTGCTTTGGGAAAGTAATGAACTGTGTAAACTTTGGGTCGCACGACATGAACAGGAGACTCGAAAGAGTTGTAATGTCTGTAACAAGCAGGCAGGAGAACAAAGCCTTGCGGCTGCGGGCTTCAATTTCCAGCTCCTTGAGGAAGTCGTCTTTGCGTTCCAGAACTTCTTTTGTGCTGCCAACTTCTATCTGGCTTACGGTGTAAGTAACTTTTCCTTCGTTGTATTCCTTGAGGTCCTGTCGTACGAGCTCTCCTGCATCGCGGCCGTTGATATTGCTGCCCGCAATAAGGATTTCGTTTCCAAGCTGTTTTATATCCTGATCCGAAATATTTGAAAGATATTCTGCAGTTTCGCGGTCTACGTCTGTTGTAGTTGCAGACTGAAGAATGAGTGTATCTGAAAGAATACCGCAAAGCAAAAGTGGAGCAATGTCCTTTGGAATAGGAATTTTATATTCACGGTAAAGATTTGCAATCTGAGTTGCAGTTGAACCAACCGGGCGGTTTATAAAGGTAATTGGATTTTTTGTTGGAATTGCACCTATTCGGTGATGGTCTACAACCTCTTGAATTGTGTAGTGCTCTATTCCTTCTACTGCCTGACTCATTTCGTTGTGGTCTACAAGAATTACTTCTATATTAGGCTCCTTCATAAGGTCGTGCTCAGAAATAATTCCAATGACCTTGTTTTCTTCATCTACTACCGGAAGATACTTACAATGTGCCTGCTGGAGCAGTTCCTTAATTTTTGAAACTGTATCGTTTATGTGTACGGTTTTAATTTCTGTATCGCCCATAACACTTACCGGCATGGAATAGGCAATGAGCATAGAAGTAGGCGAAGTTGAATATGGGCTTACAATTACGCTTACCCCATTTTTTTCTGCAAGGTCGCGGAGCTCTTTGTTTATTACATGTCCTGAAGTTGTAATAAGGAGCTTTACCTTGTGTTCAATACACATTTTGTGAATGTCTGCACGGTCAGAAGCAATTACAACAATATCTTCGCTGGCGTGTGCATCCAGACGGCGTACAAAGGTTTCCGGCGATGAAGAACCGACGTGAATTGATGCCTTAAATTCTTTATCTGCGTCATCGGCAAGGATGATTGGCTGTGCGTTGAGCGTTTTCTGAATAAGATTTATTGTCGTAGAAAAGCGGTGTTTTTTTTCGGGATTCAAAATTGTGAGCACGCCCTTTGCAAAGCCTGAATAATGCAGCAGCGAAAGATAGTGGCCTTCTTTGTCTACAACAGGCATTACCCGGTTTTCTGATTTTTCCATGCGGGCAATAGATTCCCAGACAGAAATATCTTCGGTAACAGTCTCTATGTTGTACTGCATAAAATACTTTACCTTTGGAACCAGATCCGGCAGATATTCCGGACGCGGCACATTAAACTTTTTGAAGATATATGCAGTCTGCGGATTCAAGTGTCCGGCGCGGGCAGCCTTGTACTGTGGCATTCCCAAAAGATTTTTTAAGCGTGCATAACCTACTGCCGAAACAACAGCATCGGTATCGGGATTTTTATGTCCTATGATGTAAACAGTTTTATCCATTATTTACCCCCGCCAAACATTTTCGTTTTCTTTGTTTATTGCAACAGACCATAAGGCGTGGTCTTTATGCGGATCTACCCCACACTTTTCAAAAAGTTCCGGCAGATTTACAAACTCGTATCCCTGTGCCTTAAGCTCAGGGATAATGCGGTCAACGGCTTCCAGTGTGGCTTTATTGCCTTCCATTACGTGCAAAAGATAAAGAACCCCATTATCTGTCATCTGTTTCATGACGTTGTAACGGTAGCCGGCATCCTTGTCCTGTTCCCAGTCGTTACAGCCGCGGCCACAAATAAACGGAACCTTTATATTCTGGTACATTGCTTCAGAAATGTTTATATAAGGCGGACGGAAAAATGTCGGACGCACTCCTGTAATTTCTGTAATTGCGTCGTCGCATTTTTTGTATTCTTCTTTAATCTGCTCGGGAGTCATCTGCGCCATAAAGCTGTGTGTCCACGAATGATTCTGGATATCGCAGCCAAGCTCTACTGCCCGCAGAATTACCTTTTTATTTTCTTCTGTAATTTTATTTCCAATTAAAAAAAACGAAGCCGGCACTCCATATTTTTCAAGAATGTCCAGCATATCATTCATTGTGTTGTCGCCGGGGATATTGTTTGGCCCGTCATCAAAGGTAAGGCAAAGATATTTACTCATACTTCCTTTACTCCTTCTCCAGCTCCACAGGCAAAAAAGGCTCCTGCGTAACCGATTGTTTTTGTATATTCTGACTGTACGTTTTGAATGAAAGGCTCAATGTAATCCTTATGAACAAGTGCAATTGCGCAACCTCCAAAGCCGGCTCCTGTCATACGAGCACCAATACAGCCCTGCTGATGACTTGCAGCTTCTACAAGAGTGTCCAGCTCTATTCCGCTAACCTCGTAATCTTCCTTGAGTGATTTATGAGAAGCGTACAAAAGCTGCCCAAGCTCATCCAGTTTGTTTGCTTTTAATGCTTCCACAGCCCGTACTACCCTGTCCATTTCTGTAACACAGTGACGCACACGACGATAAATAACCGGGTCTGTAATGCAGCTTCCCCACTCTTCAAATTGAGAAGGAGTCATGGAACAAAGATCCGGAATATCGTGGCCTGCTGCCTTTAATTGACTCAAACCTTCTTCGCACTGGCTTCGTCTTTCGTTATATTTTGAATCTGCAAGGCGACGCTGTTTTTTTGTATTCATTACTATAAAGCGGTAATCTCCAAGAACAAGCGGAACATATTCGTGAGTGATGTCAGCGCAATCTAACAATTCTGCTGTATCTTTTTTTGCGGTTGCAATTATATACTGATCCATAATGCCGCAGTTTACGTTCATAAACTCGTGTTCGCTCTGCTGCCCCATAAGTGCAATATCTTTTCGGGAAATTCCAAAACCAAAAGTTTCATTTACAGCCCAGGCAAAACCACATTCAAGCGCAGAAGAAGAGCTTATTCCTCCCGCGCTTGGGACATTGCTTGCAATTAAAACTTCAAAGCCACAATCAAAGCGGGAGCCTCGTTTTTTCATACAGGAAAGAATTCCGTTTAAAAAATTTGCGTAGTCGTTGGCCGCATCAAACTTAAAATTGTCATTTATATCAAAATTGTAAGTGCCTTCAAAAAATAAGTCATTGTAAATAATTTTAGTGTCTGTTCGTCGGCGAATTGCTACATAAAGATAACGGTCTATTGCTGCAGGAAAAACCTTGCCTCCGTTGTAGTCTATGTGTTCACCGATAATGTTTATACGGGCAGGAGAAGCAAAAATGCGCGGCGAGTCACCCTGGCCATAGACCCCGTAAAACTCTTCGCACAATTGTTCTGGTGTTATTTCGTATTTTGGTTTCATCTGAGAATGCGGCCTTCCTTATTTTTTATCCTTTCTGCATAATCAAAAACATCCTTAAGAGGAGTATCAAACTCCATGCCGCCGATATTCAATTTGCCCGGTGCAGGTGGAATAAAATCCACATTATGAATATCACTTCCGCTTGTAACCGGAAAATCGTACTGCTTTGCATAAAGCTCGGCAAGTTCATTTTCTGCTGGTTTGTTTCCGGCGTTGTAAATTTCTACTCCATGAACATCGCGGGGATGTACGTGGATTGCCTGAATATAGCCCCTTAAACGGAAAGGATGTGCCTGAATCATAAGCCCGCCTTCCCGGTTTACCATATCAAAAAGCTGGGTGTGACGGATTGTTTCAATTTCCGGATGGTCGTAGAGCCAGTTTTTATCAAAACCGTAAATAAGGTAATCGTCGCCGTCAAAGGTCTGTTCAATTCCAAAGAAGACCTTAAACTCGCGGTCTGTACCGGTAAGGCCGTTTTCTTTATTAAACTGAATTGCCTTGTCACGTGCGGCTTCGTAACCGCTGCAATAAACATCTATGCGGTCTTTCCAGTTGCCTTCTCGTGGAGCGGCAGTGTTTCCGCCAAAAAAATGATCCGTAACAAAAATTCCTGAATATCCGATTTTGAAAAAGGCTTCTATATAATCTGCGCCATTGCTTCTACCGCAGGCACTACCCTGAACTGTGTGCAGATGAGTTTCGTACTTATAAACTGACATAAGAAAATTATATAATAATTAATAAGTTTATTAAAGAAATTTTATATTTTTTTTATATATTTCTATTTACAAATGTTTCTTTATACAGTAATATTCAGTATATGTTAAGAACTTTAGGATTATTTAACAGACATTCCTTTTGCTTCTCCTTTTACTTTTTCGCCTAAGGGCGAACACATCTAATTTTTTTGTGCAATGCGCACCAGCGGCCATGCACGGTAACCAATCAAATTGCAAATAAAATTACATAAACGCGGTGGTTGAGCTTGTCGAAACCACCACAAAAAGGAATTAATTATGAACCTAAAATACTATCAAAAAGAATACGAATGTATGCCGCTGGAAGAATTGAAAAAGCTTCAGGGCAAAAGACTGGCAGAAAATTTCCGCCATGTTTATGAAAATGTTGAATATTACAGAAAGCGCTGCCAGGAAGCAGGCGTTACACCGGACGA
>JAEEGL010025521.1_pt1 | contig 11994 bp, 6 predicted proteins | sample 9134231 | NCBI WGS metagenome assembly JAEEGL01 (sample SAMN16246548, study PRJNA631951) | gut metagenome | biome: gut microbiome; feature: rumen; material: fiber-attached | host: Bos | place: Iran: Karaj | collected 2018-10
AAGTCCGTGTTTGTCTGTGTGGCAAAGACAATGACAATGACACAAATTCCCAAATTCCCAACTTCCCAACTTCCCAACTTCCCAAAAATCGTTTTTCCATTTTAAAATGATAATTATTTTATATTATAATATATTATAATATAACACTTTTTTCAAAGAAAGTTGGGAAGTTGGGAAGTTGGGAAGTTGGGAATTCTCTATTTCATCGTGTCATCTCAATGGGAAAATCGGGGGAAACGGGGGAAAACATGGTGCTTAATTTAATAGTATTCATCTTTCGCCAGCTCTGCCTGCTTCAGTTTTCTCTCACCTCTAAAGTGGAGCATACAAAGAAAGAGCCGGCATTTACACGTCGGCTCTTTCCATTATGTGTGAATTGGTTCTTACTTCAGCAGTTCATCGGGATATGCGGGCATGGCGCCGTTTTGTGTGCAGACGTATGCGGAGACCTGAACGGCGGTGCGGTGTGCCTCGACGACGCTTTTCCCGTTGAGGATGGAGCCTACGAAGGAGCCTGTGAAAGAGTCTCCCGCGCCAACGGTGTCGGCGACCTTCACCTTGGGCGTTTCCTGGAACGATACGTTGCCTGGGGTGAAGACGTAGGAGCCATTGGTGCCGCAGGTGAGCACGAGCATGTCGAGGTTGTACTTGCCGAGGATGAGCCAGCACTTGTTCTCGATGTCGAGACCGGGATAGCCGAACATGCGACCGATGAGTACAAGCTCCTCGTCGTTGATCTTGAGGATGTTGCAGCGCTGGAAGGACTCTTTGAGAATTTCCTTCGTGTAGAACTGCTGTCGCAGGTTGATGTCGAATATCTTCAGGCAGTCGTCGGGCGTGGCGTCGAGGAACTTCTGTATGGTCTCTCGGCTGACAATGTTACGCTGTGCGAGCGAGCCGAAGCATACGGCGCGGCAGTTGCGGGCGATGGCGGCAATGTCGTCGTCGAAGGGGATGTTGTCCCAGGCCACGTTCTCCTTGATGTCGTAGGTGGGTATTCCCTGTTCGTCGAGCTGCACCTGTACGGTGCCTGTGGGATAGGGCACGCGCGGCAAGAGGTCGTTGAGGCCATGCTCCTTCAGGGCCTCGATGGTCTCTTCGGCCAGCTTGTCTTCGCCGAGGGCGCTCACGGCGATGGTGTTGTCCATGCCAAGGAACTGTCCGGCATGATAGGCGAAATTGGCGGGGGCACCGCCGAGTTTCTTACCTTCGGGAAGTACATCCCAGAGGACTTCTCCGAGTCCTACTACATAGCGTTTCTGATTCATATTATTCGGTTTTTTAAAGTTACATGTGACAAGTGTGATATGAGATTGAAGTCCTTTTCTCGCCATGGCAGAATCGAGAACGTTAGTTCTTGACCCTGGAGATGTAGGTGAAGAGGTAGATGACTCCAATGGCCATGACTGCGACGGCGCCCACCTGACCGATGGCATCGCTCATGAATCCCATGAGCAGGGGGAAGAGAGTGCCTCCGAAGAGTCCCATGATCATGAGACCGGAGACCTCGTTCTGCTTCTCGGGCATGGACTCGAGGGCTGTAGCGAAGCACATGGAGAAGATGTTTGAGTTGCCGTAGCCTACGAGGGCGATGCCGGCATAGAGGAGCGTCTTGGTGTTGCCGATGCCCATCAACACCATTGCCGCGGCCATCATGATGACCGAGATGATGAAGAATGTGCGGGTCTTGAGCACGCGAAGGAAGAACGAGCCGGTGAGACAGCCCACGGTGCGGAAGATGAAGTAGAGCGAGGTGGCAAAGCCTGCCTCATCGAGTGTCATGCCGACGCGTTCCATGAGCAGCTTCGGGGCTGTGGTGTTGGTGCCAACGTCGATGCCCACATGGCACACGATGCCGAGGAACGACAGCAGCACGATGGGCACGCCCAGCAGACGGAAGCAGTTGGCAAACTGTGTGCCAATGGCGGGCTGCTGCTCGGTAGAAGGCTCGTCGCCCTCGATGGTGCTTGTCCACAGCATCAGTGTGGCTGCCACGCTGATGACGAAATAAATGGCGAAGAGCACACGCCAGTCGAGTCCGAAGGTGGGAATGAGCGCCTTATAGCCCCAGCCGGCAATGAGCGGAGCCATGAACGAGGCGATGGCCTTGACAAACTGGCCGAAGGTGAGCTGTGATGCCAGGTTCTTGCCGCCGCTCACCAGTGCCATCACAGGATTGAGCGAGGTCTGCATGAGCGCATTGCCGATGCCCAGCAGCGAGAACGCCACAAGCATCAGGGGGAAGCTCTTGCCGAAGACGGGAAGCAGCAGCGAGACGGCTGTGACCACGAGCGACAGCAGTACCGTGCGCTTCTTGCCTATCTTGTTCATCAGCACGCTGGTTGGTACGCTGAAGATGAGGAACCAGAAGAACACCAGCGAGGGCAGCACATTGGCCACGCTGTCGGTGAGACCTTGCTCGGCCTTTACATAGTTGGAGGCGGTGCCCACGAGGTCGACGAAGCCCATGCAGAAGAAGCAGAGCATCACGGACACCAATGCATATTTACTTGTTTTTGACATGATGTTGATTGATAGTTTGCTGATTTTTTGGTTATTCTAAAATCTTTAGGAGTTTGGGAGTTTAGGAGTTTGGGAGTTTGGACGATAGATGTTATCGCTCATTTTTCTTGAATTTCTAGAATCAGGACTAATGTCCACGCTCGATCTTTGGTCGCTTTGCTTGCAGACAACTCCTAGACTCCTAAACTAACTCCGGAAAGTTGAGTTATTCACTCTTCACCTGATAGATGGTTGCCTTGCCGCCCTTCACCTTGATGTTGTTGTAAGGCTCTGATGGGAACACGAGGTTGGTCATGGCCATCTTGCCCTCGGCGTCGAAGACCTCGATGCTGCAACGGTCAATGAACAGACGCAGCTGGCGGATATGTCCATATGTAGGTGCCGTGGTGACGCAGGGGAAGGCCTCGCTGAAGCTCACCTCTCCGCTCTTGGTGCGGTCCATGGCAAAGGTCTGCCTGGCGGCATCGTAGGTCATGGTGACCTGCTCACCCTTTGTGTTCGACAGAACAATCTCAGCCTGGCCTTTCATGTCGACGACAATCTCGCAAGCCTCGGTCGGTTTCTTCACCTTGGCGCCGCGCATGGCGAGCATCTCCTTGGAGGGGACGACGCTGACGTAGGTCTCCTCGCCATGGGTGAAGAGTCCGAGGTCGCGGGCGATGGAGTTGGCCGAGCGGAACTGCTTGGTGGGCACCTGGTTGGCATACTGCCAGTTGGACATCCATGCCAGTACCACGCGACGGTTGTCGGGGGCGTTGTAGAACGACACGGTGGCATAGTGGTCCTTGCCGTAGTCGAGCCATTTCGTGACCTTCGGCATGGACTCGCAGGTGAACTTATGTCCGTCGAACTGTCCGACGAAGTACTGCGTGGCACTGCCTCCGAACGGTCCGCCTGGGTTGATGTTGCAAAGCAGCACCCACTTGGTCGTTTGGGAGACTGGTTGTTTGGTTGTCTGGGTAAGTGGGAAGAGGTCGGGACACTCCCACACGCCGCCGTGGTTGCCATACTCCTGGCCGAACGACGACTCATATTTCCAGTCCTTCAGGTCGGCAGAGGAATAGATCTGCATCTCCTGACCGACGGCCAGAATCATGATCCATCGCTTCGTGGCCTCATACCAGAATACGTTGGGGTCGCGGAAGTCGGGCTTGTCTGACGTCAGGACGGGGTTTCCTGCGTATTTCGTGAAAGTGCGGCCGTTGTCCTTCGAGACGGCCATCGACTGCGTCTGATGATGTCCGGCAGAGGTGTAGAAGGCCACCACGTCGTTGCCGTTGGTGATGCACGAGCCGCTGAAGATGCTTCCCAGCCAGTCGGGCTCGAAGGCCATGGGCTGTGCCTCCCAATGGATGAGGTCGCGCGAGGTGGAGTGTCCCCAGTGCATGTTCTCCCACTGTGAGCCGTAGGGGTTCCACTGGTAGTACAGGTGCCACACGCCGTCCTTGTAGAACATTCCGTTGGGGTCGTTCATCCATCCGTATACCGGCGTGTGATGATAGATGGGGCGGAACTTCTCGCGGTTGGCGGTGTCGAAGGAGTCAGAGAACTTGATTTCCTTCCAGCAGACGAACTCGCTCACGGCGCCTTTCTGGCGGCGGTCGCCGTGGAACTCGACATCGAGCAGCCGTGCGCCTTTCAGTTCGTAGGGCACAGAGTAATCCACACGGTCGATAGCCAGCTTGACATTAATTCGCTGAACCATCTCGTTGCGACTGTCGAGCACGGCAATGGCCGCTATTTCCTCGGTCTCCTGCACAGGCAGCAGCACGTATTTCTTGTCTTGTGGCATTCGCAGCATGGCATGCTTTTCTCCTAGGATGGATACAAAAGCCGGAGTGTTGCCAGTTGCCGACGGCGCCATTTGTGCTCTTGTCGCCGTAAGCGCCATGACTGCCATCAGTGTCAAAATCATTCTCTTCATTTCTTTCGGTTTTTAGTTTGTCAAATAATTCTGCCGCAAAGTTACGCTTTCTGTTGCTTAAAGGCTGTCATTTCTGTTACTTTTTCTGCAAATAATCGTTCTTTGCAACATTTTTTCCATTGTCATCCTGAAAAAACAATCTTTCTACCAAGGCTAAATATAAAGATGAAATGGTATTACTTCCAGATGCTGGCAAGCGATCGTGCCTGTGCCTTGCAGTCGGCTCCCGTGACGGAGAGACGATTGTAGATGGACTGCGGGAACACGAGGTTGGTCATCGACATGGTGCCTTCAGCTGTCAGCAGTTCTACGGACGATTGGTCGACAAAGAAGTCGAGCGTGACGGTGTTGCCGTTGACTTTCAGCGGTGCCTGCATCGAGGGGATGGAGAACGTGCCGTTGAAGGAAGTCACACCCGAGGCCGACGTGCGGTGGGCAATGATGGTGCGTGAGGCAGCGTTGACATCGACGACAAACTTCTCGTCGACATCGTTGCTCAGCGTGATGCTTGTGTTCTTGTCGAGACTGACGGTGAGGCGCAGCTGGTAGGCATCTTTCGCGTCGATGGTTGCGTCGACGTTCTGCCACTTTCCGGCAATCTTGTCGATTTCGCTGACGACGGCACATGTCAGCACAGGCTTGCCATCATACTCCGACAGCTTCAGTTCGCGCGGCAGGGTCATGGCAGAGCGCCACGGCGAGCAGGGAACGGCACCGCTGTAGGACCAGTTGTTCATCCAGCCAATCATGATGCGACGGTCGCCGGTGTTGCTCCATGTGACACCCGCATAGTTGTCCATGCCATAGTCTAACCACAGGGGATAGTCGAGGGCATCGGGCTTGAACTCCTTGCCGTCGAAACTGCCCACGAAGTACATCATGCCAGAGCCGAGAATCGGTCCGCCGGGGTTGACGCTGACCAGCAGTACCCACTTGTTGCCTATCTGAATGAGGTCGGGGCATTCCCACTGCAGGTTGGGACGGCCGCTTAATGGCATGAAGAACGTGCTCTGATGTTGCCACGTCTTCAGGTCGGTGGAGGCATAGAACTCCACGCCCATCTTCCAGCCCTTGGCGAGTGCCATGATCCATTGCTTGGAATCGGCGTGCCAGAATACTTTCGGGTCGCGGAGGTTGTCGTCGTTGTTCTTGATGACGGGGTTGCCTGTGAAGCGTGTGAAGTTCTTGCCGCCGTCGGTGCTGTAGGCGATGCTCTGCTGCTGGTATTTGTCGGCAGAGGTGTAGAGCGCCACCATGGCACCGGCTCCGAAGCCGGCAGTGTTGTCCTTGTCGATGACGGCAGAGCCTGAGAAGATGTCGCCCAGCTCATCGCGTGTCAGTGCTACGGCCTGTTCCTTCCAGTGTATGAGGTCGGTAGAGGTGGCATGACCCCATGACATGTTTCCCCAGTCATTGCCCTGCGGATTGTACTGATAGAAGAGGTGATAGATGCCGTCAACATAAACCATGCCATTGGGGTCGTTCATCCAGTTCTTGGCAGGTGTGAAATGAATCTGCGGACGGTACTTCTCGTTGTAAAAAGTCTGTGGTGTCGGGGTGACAGGATTTGTGGGCTCCTCAGGCTTCGGGTCGTCGATGAGCGGGTTGTAGTCAGGCTTCGTGTCATCCTTCGAGCACGATGTGAAACCCACTGCAATGCAGCAGCTTAGTAGACAAGTATAGAAGATGGAATGGGTAAGTTTCATAAGACTTGATTGATGATTTAACATGCGTGAAAAATCCGCTCTCCTCCCCGAAAGGAGAAGAGCGGATGAGGGTGTTAACGGGTCTTCAGATACTCCAGAGAGTTCTTGGCCAGCGTCAGCACATTGTCCTGATAGATGTTGTTCTTCGGGTGTGCGCTCTTGTCGGGCGTGCCGTCGGGGTTCTTCATGGAGAACTCGCAACCGCCGTTACCGATGCAGAGCAGTGTTCCCTTGAACTCGGTGTTGCCTTGCTGGGCCTCCCATACGTTCATCTGGCTCACCCACCATATCTGGCTGTCCCAAGTGCCGAGCGGATAGACGCCATAGGTCTGGGTGCACTGAATGTAGCAGGCTTCCTCCTGGTTGCCGATACCGGTCCAGAGGCTGGGCAGGTTGAAGTACAGACAGTTGTGGTCTTCCGTCCAACCTGGGCCCTTGAAGGCGATGAGCTTCGTGTCGGGTGTGGTTTCCACCTCTAAGCCCTTATAGATGGGATGCGTAGAGTGGTCCTTCTTGAACTTGTGGTCGGGATTCAACTCTACAGCCATTCTCCAGACATCGTTGTTGATGCCACCCTCGCCGAAGCCGAAGGTATGATCGTTGCCCTTCATCTCGTCGAGACTGATGCGGCCCAGATGTCCGGCATAGACCGTTGCATGGCTCCAGAGGAGCATTGAACCGCCCTGCTTGTACCATTCGCGGATGGTGGGAGTAGCGGCCTCCACCACTGCAGGAATGTTCCAAACGTCGCTCTCAGAGACACCTTCGAGGTCGCGCAGCCAGAAGAGCACGCGGTACGGGTCGATGACATCGATGGAGGTGATGCTGCTGAAGGGCACGAACTGTGCCGTGGGATAGGTCTCATGGAGCCAGAGCCATGCCGATGCCTCGTCGTCATCGCCGTTGGCGACAAGCTGTTCGGGCGTTTCGTAGATGCTCAGGAAACCGATGGCGGTCTTACCGATGCGCAGTGAGGACGTCGTAGAAAGCGAGGTACCCTTGCTGTTGACGGCCACGAGCGTCACGCTCCATGTGTCGCCAGTCTGCACGTTGGGAATGGTGTAGCTGGTTGTGGAACCAGGAAGCGTCTCATTGATGGTCTGCTTGCCGTTGGTGGCAGTGAGCTTGATGTTGTCAGCGTCGGCAGCTTTGTTCCATTCCACAAGGGCGTCGTAGCCACCGGCCTTGTCGACCTGACGCATCTGCACGCCAGTGATGCTCGTAGCACCTTCGCGCATATAGCTCTTGATGACACCCGTTGAGAGGTTGCCGTCGGCAGAGAGCTTGAAGACATATTCGAAGGGCACGTTTGTCGGGACGTTCTTATGCGTGAAGCTGTTGCCACTGACCGTCTCGCTGCTGGAGAGCGTACCATTGCGGTAGATGCTGACCAGCATCTGAGCCGACTGAGATGGCCATGTCCAGACGTAGTCGTCGCCGTTCAGCTGACCGGTAATCTGTGAGGCATCGGGAGCCTGCAGGTGCATGGCCTCGCGGTCGATGTCCTTGTCCTGACAGGAGGTGAGGAGCACCCCACCAACTCCCCAGAGGGGGAGAGCAGTTAATACATAAACTGCATATTTAATGATGTTCTTTTTCATGATGATTGTCTGCTAATATGATAAGTATTTGCTTTTCTATCCATCCCTTCCCCTCATGAAGAGGGGGTAGGGAAGGAGGCTCTTTTTAGTTATATCCCTTGTTCTGAGTGTACAGTCCGGGCACGTAGTAGAGCTGGATGTAAGGCAGCGGGAAATACTCGTTCTTGCCTGGGGTGTAGTGAGCATCGCGATAGTACTGAGCGTAGGTCTGTCCGTCGTAGACCACGTCTTTCTCCTTCTCGAAGAAGGCGTTGAGTGTCTGCGAAGCGATGCCCCAACGGCGCAGGTCGAAGTAGCGGTTGCCTTCCATGGCCATCTCCAGACGGCGCTCCCACTGCAGGCACTTGCGAGCCTGTTCCTTGGTGGAGAAGTAAGAAGCGGGATAGAGGGCTATCTCAATCTGGTCGGCAGCATAGGCGATGTGCTTGGCAACGCTGTTCTTGGCGCGCTGGCGAATGTTGTTGATGATGGTACGTGCACCCTCGAGGTCACCTGTCTCAACCATAGCCTCAGCACGCATCAGCATGACGTCGGTGTAGCGGATAACATAGTCGTTCATGGCGAAGGCCTGCCAGGGGTTGTCGAACGTCTCACCCTTCGAGCGCTGCGGCACCTCCTTCATGGAAGCGTAGTATCCGTAGGTGTTTGGCGTGCGGCTGTTGTCCTTGGTCATCATCTGCACTACTTTTCCCTCTGCGTTCACAAACGATGTCTCGTACTTGTAGGGGAAGGTAGGCATGCCGACAGTGTGGAAGAGACGCGGATCCCACTTTTGGTTATTAGGCATTCCGTTGATGGGGTAGGCAATCTGATTGTTGAAGTCGTCGAACATGGGCAGTCCGTCTTTGGTCTTGAAGGCGTTGACAAGGTTCTGTGTGGGCTTGTGGAAGTCCCATCCGCAGGACCAAATCTGCCAGCAGCCATTGAGCATGTTGCTCCAGTTGCCGCGGCCATAGAGCGTGTTGTCGTCCTGATAGTCGCTGTGCTGGACTGCAAAGACGCTCTCCTTCGAGTTCTTGTACTCGGGCAGGAAGATGTCGCCGAAGTCCTCGAGATAGCCATACTGAGAGTTCTGAACCTCCTGAGTGTACTTCAGCACCTCTTTCATGTAGTCCTGATTGATGTGGCTGACGCCAGTCGTGGCTTCGTAGCCATCACCCCATGCCATTGTCAGATAGCACTTGGCCAGATAGGCAGCGGCGGCAATCTTGTTGGCGCGTCCGCCTTCCGATTGCTGTGCGGGCAGCACATCATAGGCAGCCTTGAAGTCAGCAACAATCTTCTGCATCAGCTCATCGTGCGTGAACTCGTTGTTAGGAGTCTGCTCTTCGGTATGGTTCTTGTAAACCTCCTCGTCGACCCAGGGCACCTGGTTCCACATTTGCACGAGCTTGAAGTAGAAGTGTGCGCGCAGGAAGCGCACCTCACCCTCGCGGATTCTGGTCTTCTCCTCGCCCAGCTTTTCCTTTCCAAACTCTGCGAGTGAAACAAGAGCGCGGTTGCAGCGCGAGATAGAGCAATAGAAGTGATACCACAGTTCGTCCATGTGGTCGGGAGTCGACGCCGTGAGCGTTGACCACACCTCAACGGGATGGTAGTTGGTATCGGTTGTTCCCGAACCGCCCTTCATGGCATCGTCGGACGACACATCGCCATAGGGCCATAGGTTGAAGGGATAGGTGTACCAGTCATCGCCCAGCTTGGCGTAGGCCGAGGTGACCATTTCATCGGGCTGGCTCATGGCGAGTTCCTCGCTGATGACGCCCTGCGGCTCCACGTCGATGAAGTCGTCGCAGCTTGTGAGGGCAACGGTAATACCGCAGCATACGAAACAAGCGGCTGCTATATGCTTGATATTGTTGGTATTCATATTTTTCAGTTTTCAATTATCAGTTTTCAATTAAAACGAGGTCTGTATTCCGAACGAGATGCTGGTGCTGTTAGGATACATCCAGCGGGGATTCTCCGGGTCGCTGCAGGTCAGCGAGCTGCTCTTCAAAGTCAGCAGGTTGTGGCCTGAGATGTAGATGCGAGCTGACGACATATTGATTTTCTTCAGCAAGCGTTCCGGAACATTGTAACCAATCTGAACCTGGCGCAGCTTGGCATAAGAGCCGTTCTCCACGAAGTAGGTAGAGGTGCGGTTCTCGTTGCCCACGTTGTTGGTCGTCAGGGCGGGAATGCTGCTGCCTCTGTTGGCTGTTGTCCAGGCGTCGAGCATGCGGTTACCCTTGTTCGAGCCGGCGTCGGTGATAGAGTAGAAGTCGGTCTGGAACTTCTGGTCGTTGTAGACATCCTGACCGGCCACGCCCTGCCAGAACATCGAGAAGTCGAAGTCCTTGTAGCCCAGATCGACGTTCAAGCCCCATGAGAAGTTGGGCACGGGATTGAAGATCCAAGTCTGGTCCTGCTCGTTGATGATGCCGTTACCATCGAGGTCGGCATACTTCAGGCCACCCACGCGGGCGTTCTCCTGACCGCTGGCCAGCACCTCCTCACGGTTCTGGAAGAGTCCGTCGACGACGTAGCCCACGATGCTGCCGTAGGGCTTCTTGGCCTCCACCAGGTTCTGCTTGGCAGTGTGCACATAGGAGCCGGTGGTGGTCTCAGGCAGGTATGTCACGCGCTGGCGGAAGAAGTCAACATTACCGTTGATGTTGTATTTCAGGCCGAAGTCGGTGGTGCCGCGATAGCCCAGTGCGAACTCCATACCCCAGTTGCGCAGACTCGGACCGTTGAGCCACGAGGCGCCGCCCTCACCCATCGAGCCGAGGTAGGCGGGATTGATGAGCATGTCTTTCACATTCTTAATATAGGTATCGAAAGTACCGTAGACAGAGCTGTTGAGCATGGTGAAGTCGAGACCGAAGTTATACTGCTCGGTGGTCTCCCACTTCAGGTTGTTGTTCTGCGACTGTGTGGCACGGAAGCCCGAGGGGTAGATGCCGCTGCCCTGCAGAGCCAGGTCGTAGGCCGTCGACTCGTTGCGTCCGCCGCCGTAGGTGGCAGCATAGAGCCCGTAGCGGGCGTAGTTGGAGATGGCCTGGTTACCAGTCTCACCCCACGATGCGCGCAGCTTCAAGTCGTTGAGCCAATCCTGCTGCAGGTTCTCGGAGAGACGATAACCCAGCGTGAAGGCGGGGAAGGTACCGTAGCGGTTGTTCTCACCAAAGCGGCTCGAACCGTCGCGACGGATGGTGAACGATGCGAGCACCAGGTCCTTCCAGTTGTAGTCCACCTTGCCGAAGAGCGACACGAGGTTGTAGCCCTCGCGGATACCGCCGGCGCGCTGTGTGCCAGTGGCGGCATCGGGCCACATGTAGTCGTAGTTCTCCAGGGCGTACATCTGGGCGTAGGCATTCGAGCGCTCTTCCACATCGCGGTGCAGCTCCAGACCAGCCAGCAGGATGAAGTTATGGTCGGCGCCGATGTTGAAGTTATAGTTGGCGGTGTTCGACCAAGTCCACTTGATAGAGTTCTTGTTGCCCAGGTTGGCCGACGGCGTGTTGTTGTTCACCACGTCGCTGTGCCATGTGTAGGTGACGCTGTGGATGAACTCCGACCAGTAGTCGAGACCGAAGTTGGAGCGCAGTGTCAGGCCCTTGATGGGCTGCAGGTTGATGTAGGCATTGCCAAAGATGCGCCACATCTTCAGGCGGTTGTCGCGGTTGTGGTAAAGCTCGCGCAGGGGGTTCTGGCGGTCGCTCATGCCACCCACGGGGCCTGAGAAGGTCACGCCATCCTCTTCATAGACGGGCAGCGTGGGTGCCATCTTCAGGGCGTTCTCCAAGGGAGCGCAGTCCACCTGGTTGCTGTAGGTGATGGTGGCATTCTCGCCCACAGTCACCAGCTTGTTCACCTTATAGCTGGTGTTGATGCGACCCGAGAAGCTCTCAAAATCGGTGTACTTCAGGATACCGTTGTTGTTCTTATAACCAAACGAGACGAGGGCCGATGACTTCTCGGTGGCGTTCGAGAGACTGAGGTCATAGCTCTGCGAGAAGCCAGTGCGGCTGATCTCGTCGAGCCAGTCGGTGTCGCTGTAGCGCATGGTCTTCGACAGGTTCATGTAGCCATCGTAGCGGCCATTCACCATGAAATCCCTCATCTGGCCCGTGGCGGGGTCGTAGGCACGGATGGGTGTGCCAGCGGCGGCGTTGAGCGTCAGGCCATAGTTGTTGGCATACTGCTCGGGATCCAAACCGTCGTTCATGGCAGCCCGAGCCATGGCCGGGGCATA
>JAEEGL010032657.1_pt1 | contig 11994 bp, 10 predicted proteins | sample 9134231 | NCBI WGS metagenome assembly JAEEGL01 (sample SAMN16246548, study PRJNA631951) | gut metagenome | biome: gut microbiome; feature: rumen; material: fiber-attached | host: Bos | place: Iran: Karaj | collected 2018-10
TAATGACATTATTAGAAGGTATGGGCATTACAGTTGATAGTATCGCTGAATTAACTAAGGAATTTAATAATGGAAAAGCATTATTTGATGCTGCAACAATTAAGCCTTTTATTACAGCAATGAAGGATATGAAGGTTTTAGATGTTATCAATATGGCTATTCCTATGATTAAGCGGATGATGGAATCTCAAAATGAACAAGTTGTAGAGAAAGAAGAAACTGGTCCTCTTTCAATCGGTGAAGATGGAACTACAACTACTGAACCTGAAAATCCAACAACTGCTGAAGAAGATGATGATGAAGATGAATTCACACCAATCACAAAGAAGCAAATTATTGATGGCTTAACTGGTATTTTAGCTATGAAGGTTACAGATTTATTATCTATGTTTGCTCCAAATGCTGAAGCTATAGTTGCTCAATTACCTACTAAGGCTGCTTTAGAAACATTAACAAAAGATTTATTAGATCTTAAGATTACTTTAAGTAATAAGTATCAATTTAAGAAACTAGAAGCTGAAGTTAAGCTTAATGAAACAATTAAAACTATGGCTAAGGTTCCAGCAGGTATGGATGTTGATATTACTGCAGTAATCGAGCATCAAAATAAGGAAGATTTATTCGATGTTCAACAAAAGATTAAAGAAGTTAAGGATAAAGTAGTATTACTTGATATTACATTGGATAATCATGATTGGTTTATTGAAGCATTAAATGAATATTTAGATACAACTGGTAATAATGGATTAACTTATACATTTACTAAGAATCAAGAAGGTTATCAAATTACATCATCTAAATTTGATGTTCCATATCAAGCATATAATTCAACTACACTTACAACTATTAAGGCTTATTATGTTATAAATGTTGGAGTATATGATACTTCTCATAAGTATATCAACATAGATGATGATGGAAACTATTATAAGTATCTAAATGTTAGAGGCTCAATTTGTTATGTATTAGAAGATGAGCAAGTTCGTGGAGACTATTTAGATATTCCAAACACGGTTTGCTATAACCCTACAACAAAGAAATATAGTTTAGAAGAAAACTCATATCATGGTGGCGGCTTCTACAAATATGAAAAAATTACATATGAAGAATATATACAAAAGGCTCGTAGCACACAACCTAAAAATGATAACTATATTTATTATAAGAGAACTAATGTAGCTACTGCTGATGTATATTATTCATATAGTTCAATAGGAACTAGATTTGGCGATACATTATATGTATTAACTGATGCTGAATTTACTAATCAAAGCCAAGTTGCATACCCTAATGGAGTTAAGGTAAATTATTACATGGGTATTGATTCATATTCAATCTATTATGATGTAACTGCTAATGGTGTTGAGTATGGTTACATTCAATCTTATTCTCGTGTTCGTAAAGCATTATTTGATAATGGCTTACGTGCACATTATGGCTCATCTGATTATGATTATGTAACTCAAAATGTTAATCTTGCTAACTTCAAGATTATATTCTCAGATGCAGAAGTAATAGATGCATGCTGCAAAAAGGCAAAGGTTCAAATCGCTGTTAATGGCGTAGTTTCTGAGGTTACTGGCTTTATATATGATCACCAAGGTGAATCAACAACTACACATACTACTGTTGGTTGCAATACTCATTATGAAGTAAAATGTAGTGAATGTAATAGAGTATTAGATTCATGGGATTCTGATTCACATGATTTAGAATATAGATATATCGAAAAAGCTCAAGGTACAATGCCTGGTATTCGTATTGCATATTGTAAGAACTGTAATTATATTGATAGACCAGAAGCATACTATTGCTATCATAATAGCCATGAAACTCATAAAGATGAAGATGGTAACGTTACATATGAATGTAATGAATGTCATTACACTTGGAGTGGCTATGAAAATCCTGTAATCTTCTTAGAACAACTAGCTGATGAAGATGAATATAAGATTAGATATCAATTAAGATACTTCAAAGATTTCAATGATTTTTCATATACATATCATGTAGCAATAATGATAGGTGTAATGGGTGAAGATGGCGAATATGTTATGACACCTTTAAATGAAGTAACATATATTTACGGCTCTGAAGTATATAGAGAATATGAAAAGCAAGAATATAGCTATACTTTCTTCAGCTATAACAAGTCAGAAGTTGAAGAAGCTTTAGATGAATTGAACTTAGATGATGAATATGTTCTATTTATCGCTGTTACTAATAGCGAAGGCTATGCTTATATGCTAGAGCTTAATTAAAAAGATAAGGCTTTTAAGTCATAGTAAAAAATCTTTTATTGGGAATTGGTGGTGTACGAATTACACCACCTTTTCTTCAATTGAAATATTTTTTAAATAATAATATAATAAGATTACTATTAATTGCTTTTATTAAATAAAAAAGAGGTGGAAATTTATGAAAAAAGAAACTGTAATATCAATTTCGGGAATTAATTACATTGGTTTATCTTTAGCCTGCTTACTTTCTTTAAGTCATAAGGTTTATATTACATCAACAAGTGATAAAAAGGTAGATAAAATAAATAAAAGAATTTCCACTGTTAAGGATGATTTAATAGAAGAATATTTTAAAACAAAAGAATTAGATTTAACTGCTACATTAGATGACGAGGAAGCTTATAAGAATTCTGATGTCATTATTGTAGCTAATATGAGCTATTATGATAGAAAAACTAATTTCTTTGATACGAATAAGGTTGAAAGGACTATCGAAAAGATTACTAAGATTAATCCTGATGCCTTAGTTATTATTAGATCTACAATTCCTGTAGGCTTTACTGAAAAGATGAGAAAACAGTTTAATAATAACAATATTTTAGTATCTCCACTATTTGGTAGAGAATCCAGTGCACTATATGATAGCTTATACCCTTCACGTATCGTTATAGGCTATCCTAAGGGCGATAAAAAGCTTTTAGAGAAGGCAAAAGAATTCTGTAGCATTTTGACAGAAAACGCGCTTGAAGATGAAATTCCTGTTATTTTTACGGGTATGACAGAGGCTGAGGCAATTAAGCTATTTACAAATGCTTATTTAGCTATGAGAGTTGCGTATTTCAATGAATTAGATACATATTCTAAGATTAAGGACTTAGAAACTAAAGATATTATTGACGGTGTTTGTTATGACCCAAGAATTGGAGATTTCTATAATAACCCATCATTTGGTTTTGGTGGTTCAAGCTTACCTAATGACTCTATGCAGCTACAGGCAAACTTTGAGGGTATTCCTCAATGCCTAATTAGCGCTATATCTGAATCTAATCATATTAGAAAGGATTTTATAGCAGAAGATGTATATCAAACAGGTAAGAAGAACTCACCATTTGTAGAGCCTACAATTGGTGTATATAGATTATTGATGAAGAAAAATTCTGATAACTTCAATTTATCAGCTACTAAATCAGTAATGAAAAGATTAAAGAATAAGGGTTTAAGAGTAGTAATTTATGAGCCTACAATTCCAACTGATGAATTTGAAGGCTTTGAGGTAATAGCTTCACTTGATGAATTCTTAACTATTACTGATGTTATAATAGCTAACAGATATGATTCTTGTTTAGATGATGTTTATGATAGAGTTTATACAAGAGATATTTTTGATAGAGATTAAAAAATTAAAAAAGTATTTGCTATTGAAAAATAAATATGTTACAATGTCAAAGTAACTTACTATGGTTATAATATTTACCATGGCGGAAGGAGTGAATTAGCATGAAAACTGGAATACATCCTGAATACAAGACTGTAAAGGTAACTTGTACTACATGCGGTAACGTTTTTGAAACTGGTTCTACATTAAATGAAATTAGAGTTGATACTTGTTCTAATTGCCATGCTTTCTATACAGGTAAGCAAGCATTTACACAAGCTGATGGTAGAATTGAAAAGTTCAATAAGCGTTATGGTATTAAGAAAAACTAATAAAAATAATAAGGGCTCTATGATATAGAGCCTTTTATTCATTAAAGGGGATAATTATATGAAAAATAAAAAATCAATTGTTTTCGCATCAATTGCGGCAGGCTTCTTTTTATTATTTTTAATATTGACTATCTTAGTAAAATTTGTAGATGTTAGATCTATATCTACAAAAAGTGTTGGCTTAGAAGTTGGTTTAGCAGGCCTAAATAAGGTATTTTTAGCAAATGAATATAATAAAGGTATTGATTTAGGCTCTGATATTTTATTATATTTAAGCATTTTTTCATTTGTTGTTTTAGTTGGTCTTGGAGTTTATCAACTAGTAACTAGAAAGAGCTTTAAAAAGGTAGATAAGGATATTTATTTTATTGGTGGTTTAGCTGTCTTAATGGTTATTTTATGGTTATTCTTTGATAAGGTAGCTATAATTAATTATAGACCAATTAATATGGGTGATAAGCTAGAATCATCATACCCATCAACACATGTTTTAGTGACTACATTCTTAACACTTTCTACATTTAATTTATATGGAAAATATGTAAATAAGAATTTAGTTAAGGTAGTAGAAATTGTTGCTGCTATGTTTATAATAATGTTTGTATGTGTTGGTAGAATTGCTTCTGGTATGCATTATTTTACAGATGTAATTGGTGGATTATTATTAGGCTTAGGCTTATATTTTACATATGAAACATTAAAATATTTATTCTTAAATGAAAATAAAGAGGAAGAACAAGAAAATGTATGAGCTTCATCATTTAAAGGGTAATACTTATTATATTGATGGTCCAACAAATTGTGGTGTTTATAAATTAAATGATAATAATGAAGTAGTATTATTTGATTGTGGTACATCAGATGATGGTCCAAAAATATATGAGACATTAGAAAAAAATAATATGAAGGTGACTCATCTTATTTTTAGCCATTGTCATGCTGATCATTCTGGTGGATGTCATTATATTTATGAAAAGACACATTGTAAAATGATTGCATCAAAGGTTGAAAGAGGCTTTTTTAGAGATGCAAAGTTAGATACTGGCTTTTTATATGGTGGATATCCTTTAGATGAATATGATACAAAGCTAATGCATATAGATTCAAATGATGAAATATATGCATTAAATCAAATACCTGAAGGGATAGAATTCTTTCATCTTCCAGGTCATCATTTTGGTATGATTGGTATAAAAACAAAAGATGATGTATACTTTGTCGCTGATACCTTAGGCTCAATTGATTTAGTTGAAAGAGCCCATATTCTTTTAATTTATGATGTTCAAGGCTATTTAGATTCACTAGATTTTGTTAAATCATTAGAGGGTAAAATAGTAGTACCTTCTCACAGTAAGGTAACAACAAATATTACTCCTGTAGTTGAATTTAATAAAAGTAATATTTATGACATAATGGATATATTACTTGATTATCTAAAGGAAGAACATAATTGTATTGAATGTACATCATATATATTCAGTTATTTTGAATTAAAAATAACATATAATAAATATTTATTAATTTTATCTACTATAAGAAGCTACTTATCTTATTTATCAAATAATAAGAAAATTAGAAATTATTTTAAGGATAATAGATTAGTATTTATAAGAAACGAATAGGTGATTTTCACCTATTTTTTTATAGTTTTAGGCTTGAAAAACAGTCGAAATAACGTAAAATATATTACAAAAATTATATATTAATAATTATTAATAATTATAAATTTTTAAAAAAATGTTGCAGGTCTTTAAAATTGTGATATAATTTTATAGGATTATTTTATGATAATAGGTAACTAAGATCATAAAAGGAAAGAGAGATTGATAATAATGAAAAAGACAAAAGTTGTTTGTACTATAGGTCCAGCTTCTGAACAAAAGGATCAATTAGAATACTTATTAGGAACTGCTGGTATGAATGTTATGCGTATGAACCTAAGCCATGGTGATCACGCAGAACAAGGTTTCAGAATTAAGAATGTTAAGGCTCTTAATGCTGAAAAGGGTTGGTTCACAGGTATGATCTTAGATACTAAGGGACCAGAAATTAGAACAGGTTATTTAGAAAATGATGAACCAGTTATGATTCATAAGGGCGATATCTTAAGAATTACTATGGATTATTCATTCTTAGGTAATGCAAAGAAGATTGCTATTTCTTATGCTGGTTTATATGATGATATTCATGTTGGTGGAAGAATCTTAGTTGAAGATGGCTGCTTAACATTAGTTGTTAAAGAAAAAGATGAAGCTTTAAGAGAATTAGTTGTTGAAGCTCAAAACGACAGAAAGTTAAAGAACAAGAGAAACTGTAACGTTCCTGGCGTTATCTTAAATATGCCTTATATTTCACCAAAGGATAAGGATGATATGGAATGGGCTTGTGACCAAGAATTAGATTTCATCGCTGCATCATTCGTAAGACGTCCTCAAGATATTAAGGATATTAGAGATTTACTTGCTGCAAAGAAGAATACTCATATCAAGATTATTTCTAAAATTGAAAACCAAGAAGGTGTTTCAAATATGGAAGAAATCATCAGATTATCTGATGGTGTAATGGTTGCTAGAGGTGACTTAGGTGTTGACGTTGATGCTTGGGATTTACCTGCAATCCAAAAGGATATGATTTTCTTAGCACAATCTCAAGGTAAGATTGTTGTTACTGCAACTCAAATGTTAGATTCTATGCAACAAAATCCAAGACCTACAAGAGCTGAAGTTTCAGACGTTCATAACGCAGTTCTTGATGGTACTTGTGCTACAATGCTTTCTGGTGAATCTGCACAAGGTGATTACCCATTCGAAGCTGTAACATATATGGCTAAGATTGACGAAAAGGCTGAAGAAGATATCGATCATGAACAAATGATTAAGAATGTAGTTGAATGCAAAGAAAACGTAACTGAAAAGGACGCTATCGGTCTTGCAGTTGCTACTTTAGCTAACACATATGACATTAAGGCATGTGCTGCTGAAGGTGATGTTGAATTCGCATTAGCTATTTCTCAATATAGACCTGCATGTGATACATTCTTTGCTTGTAAGACAGCTGAAGATTGTAGAACATTATCAATCGTTTGGGGTATCAACGCAGTATTAGGTACTAAGGAAGATGCTTATAAGAAGGCTAAAGAAGTTTTAGGCTTAACTAACGAAGATAAGATTATCATTGCTACAGATACTAAGTTTGAAATTGTTGACGCAAAGTAATTAATTTCAAATATTAAAAGTGCTGTTATATGACAGCACTTTTTTAATTTATGGAGGCAATATGAAATATTTAGTATTAGATGCTTGCACAAGAGCTAATTCAAGAACAAAGAAGATGTATGAAACATATTTAGAAAATATAGATGGTGATGTTAAAATCATCAATTTATATGATTTAGATTTAAAGCCTTTAAATGAAGAATTATTAAATAAAAGAGATAGCTTAATTGCTAAAGGCTTATTTAATGATGAAATGTTTAATTTGGCTAATGAATTTAAGAGCTATGATTTTATAATTGTGGCTGCTCCATATTGGGATATGTCATTTCCTGCAATCTTGAAGCTATATTTTGAAAATATAAGTGTATCTGGTGTTACATTCATATATGAAAATGGAATGCCTAAAGGATTGTGTAAGGCGAATAAATTATTATATTTAGCATCTTGTGGTGGCTATGTCAATAATAATTTAGGTTATGAATACGTAAAGGAATTAGTAAAAATGTATGGTATTTATAATACTAAGTATTATCAAATTGATAAGCTAGATATAGATCCTTCAAAGGAAGAAAAAATTCTAAATGAAGGTCTAAAAGAATTAAAATCTTTACAAAATGATAAAAATTGGTTTTAATTAAGGTATAAATAGGAGGTAATTTAAATGTTTGATTCTTATGCATCATTAATGACAATTAGACGTAAAATATTTAAAGAGGTAGCTAAATTAGGCTACGAGGGTGGAGATTATAAGAGAGTTGACGAAATTCCATATAAGCTATTTAGAGGTCAACCTGTATATAGAGAATCTATATTTTTGGAAAGAGCAATTGCTGGTGAAAGAATTAGATTAGCCTTAGGCTTATCTACTAGACATGCTGATGAGCATTTGCCTATTTCTGTTGGTATTGAAGAGGCTGTAACAGATGAAAAATATTATGAGCCTCCTCTAATCAATATTATTGATTTCGCATGTAATGCATGTCCTGAGGAATCATATTTTGTAACTAATGTATGTGAGGGCTGCTTAGCTAGACCTTGTACAAATGTATGTCCAAAGGAAGCTATTAAGATTGTTGATGGTAGATCATTTATCAATCAAGAATTATGTATTAAGTGTGGTAAATGTAGTGATGTTTGTCCATTTAAGGCAATTCAACATAGACAAAGACCATGCGCTAAGGCTTGTGGTGTAAATGCTATTGAATCTGATGAATATGGTAAAGCAAAAATTAATTATGATAAGTGTGTATCTTGTGGTCAATGCTTAGTAAATTGTCCTTTTGGTGCAATTGCTGATAAATCACAAATATTCCAGGTTATTCAAGCTATTAAGTCTGAAACACCTGTATATGCACTATTTGCTCCAGCATTTGTTGGACAATTTGGTCCAAAGGTTAACTTAAAGACTATTTCATCTGCAGTTAAGGAGTTAGGCTTCGAGGATGCAGTTGAAGTATCTATCGGTGCTGATTTATGTACAATTCAAGAAGCACACGACTTCTTAGAAAATGTGCCTGAAAAATTAAAATTCATGGGAACATCATGCTGCCCAAGCTGGTCAACAATGGTTAAGAAGGAATTCCCTGAATTTAAAGAAAACATTTCTATGTCATTAACACCAATGGTATTAACTGCTAGACTTGTTAAGAAGGAACATCCAAATGCTAAGATAGTATTTGTTGGACCTTGTTCATCTAAGAAGCTTGAAGCTTCAAGAAAATCTGTTAGATCTGATGTTGACTTCGTATTAACATTCGAAGAAATAATGGGTATGTTTGAAGCTAAGGAAGTTGATTTCACAAAGCTTGCCCCAGAGGAATTAAAGAATGAAACATCAGCTGATGGTAGAGGATTTGCTGTTGCTGGCGGTGTTGCTCAAGCTGTAGTTAATGCTTGTAAGACAATTGCTCCAGGAAGAGAGATAAAGGTTGAATCAGCTCAAGGCTTAGCTAATTGTAAGAAGCTAATTGAAAACGCAAAAAAAGGCAAATACGATGGGTATTTGCTTGAGGGTATGGCTTGTCCATTTGGTTGCGTTTCAGGTGCTGGTACTATTTCATCACCAACTAGAGGTAAGTCTATGGTATTTGCTTCACAAAGAGAAACAACATTAAAGAATTCTGTTGATTCTAAATATAAAGATAAGCTACCAGAACTAGACTAATCTACATATTTTTTAATATAATTTATAAAGGCGTTTGCGTATTTTGATAGACTGACGCCTTTTTTTGTTATATAACCAATATTCATTTTTTCATCATAGTTTAGCTTTTTAGCGATAATTATATTTTCATTAACATCTTTAAATATTTTACCACTAGATACTGTATATCCATTTAGCTTATCAGCTAAATTAAATAGAGTAGCTCTATCCTTTACAATTATATTTTTATTTGAAGATATTGTGGGTAAAAATTCTTCTGAAAAATAAAATGAATTATAATTGCCCTGTTCATATGTTAAATATGGATAAGGCTCTAAATCCTTTAATTCAATTATATCCTTTTTAGCTAAAGGATTATTTTTACTTATAAATACATGAGGCTCTGCCTCAAAAAGAGAAGTAAATGTCAAATCATTTTTCTTTAAAATACTTAAAATAACATCCTTATTTTTGTTTGATAAATATAATACACCTAATTCACTTTTTAATGTATTAACATCATTTATGATTTCATATGTTGTTGTTTCTCTTAGTGTAAAATCATATTCGTTTGAACTTGATTCATTTATACAATCAGAAAATGCTGATACACAAAAAGAATAATGCTGGCAAGATACTGCAAATTTAGGCTTTGATTTAATATTGTTAAATTTTTCCTTTAATAGATTTGCTTCATCTAAAACCTGTCTAGCATAGCCTAAAAATATTTCACCATCAGGTGTTAATGTTACACCCTTATTAGTCCTAATAAATATTTGAATATTCATTTCCTCCTCAAGCTCATGGATAGCGTGAGTAAGTGATGGTTGAGCAATAAAAAGCTCGTTTGCGGCATCTGTAATATTTAATTTTTCAGCAACCTTAATTACATATTCTAATTGTTTTAATGTCATATTATCACCAATTCCTATTTTACCATAGAAAAAATCTATATCAAACGCTATTTTTAAAATATTTTTAATTATTGCTAAATGTTATATAATTACATTATAATGGGTATTATTTTTTGAGGTGATTATATGAAGATTAATGAAATATTAAAAAATAAAAGAACATTTTCATTTGAGGTTTTTCCTCCTAAAAAAGGAACTGATGATTTAGATAAGCTAAAAGAAACTTTAAATGAACTTTCTAAATTTAATCCTGATTTTATTTCTGTAACATATGGTGCCTTAGGTTCAAATTCTAAGGATAATATCGAAATATCTTCATATATTAAAAATAATCTTAATATTGAACCACTTGCACATTTAACTGGTGGACCATCATCTTTTGAAGATATAGATAATGTTTGTAAGAAATTAAAAGAAAATAATGTAGAAAACATTTTAGCATTAAGAGGAGATAAGCCTCTTGATAGCGAAATTGAGTATTGTAAAACATTTAAGCATGCTTCTAATCTAATGGAATATATAAAATCTAAATATGATTTTAATCTTGCAGGTGCCTGCTATCCTGAAGGTCACATTGAATGTGATTCATTATATGAAGATCTTTTATATATGAAAAAGAAGGAAGAAGCAGGGGCAACTTTCTTCATTACCCAAATATTTTTTGATAATGAATATTATTACCGTTTAGTAAATGAGGCAAGACGAATTGGAATAACTTCACCGATTATTCCTGGTATTATGCCATTAACATCTCCAAAATCTATTAATAAGACTAAATCTATGTGTGGATCTACAATTCCTCTAAATTATCGTAATATGCTTGAATTTTACATGAATAAGCCAAAGGCATTTAAGGAGCTAGGCTATAATTATGCAGTATATCAAATTATGGATTTACTTGCTAAAGGAGCTCCAGGTATTCATTTATATGTAATGAATAATTCTACTACCGCAAAAGAAATAGTAGAAAGATTGGAAAGTGTTAAGGATGAATACTTCTAGATTTTATAAACTAGCTTATTCATATTTAGGCTACAAAAATATTGAGCCTAACGAGCATATCGATAAATTAATTGAAGAATGCTTAAAGGAAGTAGAAGATTTGGCTCAATTCCAATACATTTGTGAGGAATTTGATTATAACCTTGATTTTATTAAAAATAATAAAGCATATTTAGATTTTTTAGATGGAACTACATCATATTATTTAGTTTTAATGACACTTGGAAAAAGAATAGATGATAAATGTAGATATTATTCAAAAATAAACCTAGAAAAAATGGTTGTTTTTGATGCTGTATCTAGCGCTTATTTAGAAATATCTTCAGATGAATTTGAAGAAGATTTTCCAAATCCACACACATATAGATTTTGCCCGGGATATCAAGGGACAACAACAGCTGATATTAGAGAAATATTTAAATATCTAGATCATAAAAAAATAGGTGTAGATATCCTAGATTCTAATTTGATGGTTCCTATGAAAACTATGTGTGGAATAATAGGAATTGGAAAAACTATCAATAAGAGTTGTAAGAATTGTACACTTTTTGGTAAATGCGAATATAAGAAGGAGGGAAGAACATGCTATTAGATAAAATATTATTATTTGATGGTGGAATGGGTAGTGAAATAGAAAAAAGAGGCTTATCCTCTTTTATTCCAGAAGAATTAAATATTACACATTCAAAAGATATTCAAGAAATCCATCTTTCTTATAAGGAAGCAGATTTTATAACAACTAATACATTTGGTTTAAATAAAATTAAATATCA
>JAEEGL011252521.1_pt1 | contig 11994 bp, 12 predicted proteins | sample 9134231 | NCBI WGS metagenome assembly JAEEGL01 (sample SAMN16246548, study PRJNA631951) | gut metagenome | biome: gut microbiome; feature: rumen; material: fiber-attached | host: Bos | place: Iran: Karaj | collected 2018-10
CGCAGCCCGTGCGCCGCGCGACGCAGACAGGGGTGCGGCGATGAAGTTCACCAGCTGGAACGAAAGGCTGCGCTTCATATTGCCTGCGGCTGGCCTCGGCTTCTTCGCCGGCATAGTGGCCGTGCGCCTCGTGTTCCTGCATCTTGACCTGGTGAAGGCGAAGCCGGCGACGCCGAAGTACGACTTCAACCGCGTGATCCAGGGCCAGAGGGGGTCCATCATCTCCGCCGAGGGCACGACCCTCGCGAAGACCACGACGGTGTGGGAGTACCGCGTCGATCCGAAGGTGGCCATGACGAGCTCGAAGCACCCCGGGAAGCCGGTGGCGCCCGAGGATCGGATGGGGCACATCCGCCTCGTCTCCAAGGCGCTGAACCTGCCTCTGGAGAAGGTGATGGACGCATACGCCCGCAGGGACTCGCGCTTTGTGCTGCTGGCCGTGTCGGACGACGCCGAGGCGCACGATACGCTCGTCAATCCCACCAACAACCTGCGCGAGCTTTCCATTTCCGCCAAGCAGGTGCGCATGTACCCGCAGGGGCGCCGGCTCTCCAACGTGCTCGGCTTCGTGAGCAAGGACCCCACCAACGCCGTCGGCGGGGCCGGCATCGAGCTAAAGTACGAGAGATACCTGAAGGGGACGCCCGGCCAGGTGCATGGCGCGAAGGACGCGCACGGGCACGAGGAGAGAAGCCGCCGGATGCTCGACATCGAGGCGCGGCCGGGATGCGACGTGCATCTCACCATAAACAACATCGTCCAGTACGAGGTGGAGAAGGCGCTCCGCGAAGGCATAGCGGCGCACCGCGCCGAGCGCGCCTGGGCGATAGTGCTCGCCGTCAAGACGGGCGCGGTGCTTGCGATGGCGTCCCTGCCCGACTACGATCCGGGCGACTTCAACAAGTTCTCCGGCGACGTCAGGATCAACCGCGCCATATCCGAGACGTACGAGCCCGGCAGCGTCATGAAGACGATCACCGCCTGCGCGGCGCTGAACGAAAGGCGCTACGCCCCCGACAGCATGATCAACACTTCCAGGAACGACCCCGCCTACTTCCGCCTGCCCGGCGACGCGGGGCACGTGTGGGACGAGCGCATGAGCGTGCGCGACGCGCTCGTGCACTCGTCGAACATCGTGTTCGGCAAGATCGGCTTCGACCTCGGGCCGGAGAGGCTGTACCGCTACATGTCGGGATTCGGCCTCGGAAAGAAGACGGGCATAGAGCTGCCCGGCGAGGAGATGGGCATCATACCTCTTCCGAAGAACTGGGACAAGGTGAAGTGGTCGCGCGCGCCGATCGGCCAGGGCGTGGCCGTCACGGCGATCCAGCTCGCCGCGGCCTACGCGGCGCTGGGCAACGGCGGCGAGCTTCTCAGGCCGTACATAGTCGAGAAGGTAGTCCAGTTCGACGGCGACGTCGTCTATTCGCACAAGAGGGAGTCGCTTGGCCACCCGATTGAGCCCACCGTGGCCCGCCAGGTCATCTCGATGATGGTCGGCGTCGCGACGAAGCACGGCACGGCGAAGCGCGCGGCGGTGCCGGGATACTCCGTGGCCGGAAAGACGGGCACCGCGCAGATGAAGGAGGGGAAGGGCTATTCGTCAACCAGCTACAACGCCTCCTTCATCGGCATAGTGCCGGCGACGCGCCCTGAGATCGTGATTCTCGTCACGTACCAGAAGCCGTTCTACTGCCGCAGCAAGGCGACTGCCGAGGCGGAGGGTGTGCCGCTCTACAACCACCAGGGCGGACTCTGCGCCGCGCCGACTTTCCGGCGCATCGCCGAGGTGGTGCTGCGCTATCTTGAGGTCGAGCCGGACATCCCGGAGGAGATGCCGGAGGAGGACGACGAGTGAGGGTGTTCGGCGTCACGGGGACTAACGGCAAGACGACCACGGCGTGGATTCTGCGCGAGTTCCTCGGCGGCGGCGGGCTCGTGACGACCGTGGAGGTGGACACCGGTTCGCGCCGGTTCTCGTCCGGCTACACCACGCCTCCCCTGAAGGCGCTAAAGGATATCTTCGCCGAGATGGAGCGCAACGGCCTCGCCGACTGCGTGATGGAGGTGTCGAGCCACGCCATCCACCAGCGCCGCACGGGCGACACGGTCTTCGCCGGATGCGCGTTCACGAACCTGACGGAGGACCATCTCGACTACCACAAGACGATGGAGGCGTACTTCCAGGCGAAGGCGGACCTCTTCCGCCGCCTCGCCGAGGCCAATCCGGGCGCGCCCGCCGCCGTCTGCGTTGACGGCGACTACGGGCGGAGGCTTGCCGGAATCTGCCGGGAGCTTCCGCTCAGGACGGTCGAGTGCGGGCTTTCCGTCGATGGCGGCATCGAGGGGTGGGCCTCCGAGCGGCAGGACCTGCGCGAGACGATACGCGCGCGGTGCCCGCTAGTCGGGAGATACAACGTCCAGAACGTGCTGCTCGCCGCCGCGCTCGCCGAGGCAGCGGGCGCGCCACGCGGCGCGATACTGGAGAGGATCCCCTCGCTTGCGCCGCGGTGGGGCCGCCTTGAGCGCGTGTCCACGGAGAGCGAGGCGGAGGTGTTCGTTGACTACGCGCACACCGACGACGCGCTCGCGAACGTGCTTTCGACGGTAAGGGAGTTCGCGAAGGGGAAGGTCTGGGCCGTGTTCGGGGCCGGCGGCGACCGCGACAGGAAGAAGCGTCCGCTCATGGGCGCGGCGGCGGCGAAGTTCGCGGACAGGCTTGTGGTGACGAGCGACAACCCGCGCAGCGAGGATCCGATGGCGATAATAGGCGAGATCATGCGCGGCGTGCCGCCAGGCGCCGACGCCGTCGTGGAGCCCGACCGGGAAAAGGCCATAGGCATAGCGCTCGAACGCGCAGGCGAGGGCGACGTCGTGGTGGTGTGCGGCAAGGGGCATGAGACGACGCAGACGATAGGCGATCGGAAGCTGCCGTTCGACGACCGCGAAGTGTGCAGAAAGTGGAGAAGAGAGGAGACCGTATGAAGAGAAGGGCGATGATGCTAATGGCTCTTGTGGCGGTGGCCGGATGCCGCACGCCGTGGGTGAACGGCGAGGTGAGCCCGCGCATGCCGCGCTACGAGGCGAAGTGCCCGGCGGACGCGGCGTTCTTCGTTGACAAGACGGAGAAGCGCGTCAAGTCGGCTCTGGAGTCCGCCCTGCGGCGGCGCGGCTTCGAGGTGGCGGCTACGGAGGAGGAGAGCGACATGCTGCTGAAGGTGTCCGTTGACGAATGGGAGTTCAACGACGCCGGGTTCTCGGGGTTCGGGGCGAGGGACGACATGAGCCTGACGGTGACCTTGATGGACCGCAGGAGGAAGAGCGTGCTGGGGAGGTGGGGCGTCACCGTGAAGTCCGACTTCCGCGTCTTCGACAAGCTGGTCGGGAAGTTTTAGCGGCTGGTCCGGGCGGAGGTTGCGCGCATGGACGCAGAGAGGTCTTTCAGATTCGAGTCGTTCGCCGTTTGGACGCCGTCCGCGGAGAGCCCGCGTCCGGACGTCTCGTTCGTGCCGCCGCTCGACCGGCGCCGCCTCACGGCTCTTGAGAGGGCGGCGCTCTCCGTCGCCTGGCGCGTTCGCCCGGAGGGGGAGGCGCCGGTCGTGTTCGCGTCGCGCTGGGGGGAGATCGGCGTCACCGAGCGTCTGATACGCCAGTTCCACGACGAAGGCGAGATGTCGCCGGCCGGGTTCTCGGCGTCGGTGCACAATGCCGCACCGGGGGCGTTCTCGCTGATCACGAGGAGCAGGGCTGCGTACACTGCGGTCGCCGCGCGAGAGAGGTCCGTAGAGATGGGGCTTCTAGAGGCGATGGCAATGCTCAGCGAGGTCCTGTACGTGTATGCGGAGGAGTCCACGCCCGAGCTTTACCGTGGAAGCACGGACGACGACCAGGAGGGATGCGCGGTGGCCGTGAGGATCTCCGCCGCCGAGCGTGGCGGCGGGGGCGGATTCCTCGCGCGCGCCCGTTTCGATCGGGCGGACGATGCGCCGCCCGTGAGCTTCGCGGGGCTGGTCGATTTTCTGGAGGGGCGCGCGGCGACGCTCAGGGCGGCGGCGTTCGAGCTGCACAGGGAGTGAGATGAGATTTGCGCGCAGCGTTCTTGGTGGATTCTTCTTCGTGGCCTACGCGCTTGGGGGGCTCGCGATAGGCATGGTGGTGTTTCCGGCGCTGGCGCTGCTGGGCGCGGGCAGGGCCAAGAGGGCGGTCGTCAGGGCGAGCTGGAGGCTGTTCGTGGGCCTGGCGCGCGTGACGGGGCTCTTCAGGGTGGAGGTTTCCCCCGAGGGGCGCAGGCGCCTCGCCGAGGCGCGTGGATGCGTGGTTGTGGCGAACCATCCATCTTTGATAGACGTGGTGATTCTGGTGGCGATGCTTTCCGACTCCACGGCGCTCGCCAAGGCAGCGACGAGGCGCAACGTGTTCCATTCGCTGATCGTGAGGGGGGCGTTTCTCGTGAACGACTCGCCCGGGCGTCTGCTGGAGGAGGCGGGGAGGTTCCTCTCCGAGGGCGTGAACGTGGTGGTGTTCCCGGAGGGCTCGCGCACTCCGATCGGCGGCGAACTGCGTCCGTTCCAGCGTGGCGCGGCGCAGATGGCCGCGCGAGCGCATGCGCCGGTGCTGCCGGTGACCATCGACTTCGACCCGCCCGTGCTGGCGAAGGGGCAGGCCTGGCACGACCTCGGCGCGCGCACGATAGTGGTGCGCCTGCGCGTGCACGACGCCATAGAGCCAGATTCCCTGTCTGGCGCGACGCCGCACGCCGTCGCCGTGGCGCTCACCGACGAGGCGCATCGACGCATCGTCGGAGGCCGTCGCGCGGAAAATCTCTCGGATGCCAGCATGTAGGCTTTATCAGCCGCCGTTTTTTTGATATAATACCGTCCAAGGAGCATAGAGACTTCAAGATGAGGGTGCGTAAAATCGACGTGGACAGGGGCGTCGCCTTTGGCGACGGCTCGCTGACGTTCATTGCCGGACCCTGCGTGATAGAGAGCCGCCGCATGGCTCTCGACCTCGCCGCCCGGCTTGTGGAGGTCGCCAACGACCTCTCCGTGAACTATGTCTTCAAGGCCAGCTTCGACAAGGCCAACCGCACGAGCGTCGATTCGTTCCGCGGCCCCGGGATAGACGAGGGGCTGGACATTCTAGCGGAGATACGCGAGACGTTCGAGGTGCCGGTGCTCACCGACGTGCACGAGCCGTGGCAGTGCGCCAGGGCGGCGCAGGCGTGCGACGTGCTCCAGATTCCCGCGTTCCTCGCGCGGCAGACGGATCTCGTGGTGGCCGCCGGCGAGACGGGGGCCGTGGTGAACGTCAAGAAGGGGCAGTTCATGGCCCCTGAGGACATGGTCAACGTGGTCAGGAAGATAGAGTCCACCGGCAACCGCAGAATTGTGCTGTGCGAGCGCGGCGCGAGCTTCGGCTACCGCAACCTCGTCGCCGACATGCGCTCGCTTCTGATAATGCGCGAGACGGGATACCCAGTGGTGTTCGACGCGACGCACTCGGTGCAGCGTCCGGGCGGGCTAGGCACGGGCTCCGGCGGCGACGGCAGGTTTGCGCCGGCGCTTGCCCGCGCCGCGGTCGCGACTGGGGTTGACGGCGTGTTCATGGAGACGCACGTCAATCCGAAGAAGGCGCTCTCCGACGCGGCCAACGCCATAGCGTTCAGGGAGGTGAAGCCCCTGTGGAGCACTCTGCTGGCGATTTTCGAGGCGGCGGGCCATTCGGAAGCGGGAGGGCGCGAATGAGGTGGCGCGTCTCCATGGCGGCGGCGATGTCCGCGATGTGCGTCTGCGCGTTCTCGAGCGCCAAGTGGCTGGCGGAGCGCGGGGACGACTCCGACATGCTCCGTCTGAGGGCCGCGTACGCCGAGTGCGCGAAGAAGATCGCCGAGAACCAGGAGGCGCCGGCAGAAAACGTCTCCATACCGGTGGAGAGCTTCCCCGACGGAACGGTGAAGTCGCGCGTGACGGCGGCGAAGGCGCACATCTTCGCCGACTCAAGCTTCGTTTGGGGCGAGAAGATCCGCTTCGAGCAGAACAAGGAGGACGGCTCGGCGCATCTGAGCATCGAGGCGGAGAACTGCATATTCGACCGCACCACCAAGACGGGATGGGTGGCCGGAGCCGCCAAAATATCTTACGGCGACGCCGTAGCCAGCGGAAGGGGAGTCTATTTCTCCGTGCCGAGGGAGTTCGTGAAGATCTTCTCGCAGTCAGAAATCAGGGCCCACAGCAAGGGCCGGTTCGATCCAGGGAGCCTGTTAAAGTGAAAAGCAGAATGTTGACATTTGCGCTGTTCGCCGTTCTCGCGGCGGCTGGACATTCCCAGGGCCTTGCAGACCTGGCGGTGAATCCAGACGACATCATGCTGCGCCGTCCTTCAAACGCTGCCGCCGAAAGGGCCGCCGCCGAAAAGGCGGCCGCTGAGAAGGCTGCGGCGGAAAAGGCCGCCGCGGAGAAAGCGGCTGCCGAGAAGGCCGCCGCGGAAAAGGCCGCCGCGGAGAAAGCGGCCGCCGAGAAGGCTGCGGCTGAAAAGGCGGCAGCAGAGAAAGCGGCTGCCGAGAAGGCTGCGGCTGAAAAGGCCGCCGCGGAGAAAGCGGCCGCCGAGAAGGCTGCGGCTGAAAAGGCGGCAGCAGAGAAAGCGGCTGCCGAAAAGGCCGCCAAGAAGGCGAAGGCCAAGCAGCGTTCCGGGCGGCCTGCCGTGATAACGGCGGAGCGCACGGACTATGACCGGAAGGAGGGCGTGATACTCTTCGACCGCAACGTGCATGTCGATGACGAGCAGTATCAGATGCACGCCGACAGGCTTTTCGTGTTCCTTGACGGCACCAACGACCTGAAGCGGCTGGTGGCGCTGGGGAACGTGGCGATCACGAACGAGGAGAAGACGGCCGAGTGCGCGAAGGCGGTCTATACGCGCGCCCTGCAGCGGATAGTGATGTACGGCGACGGTCCGGGCAAGCCGGCCCGTCTGCGCGACGCCGGCGGCAAGAAGGGCGAGGTGAGCGAGGTGAGAGGCGGCAAGATCACCTACGGAATCGACTCGGGCCTCGCGACGGTTGAGCAGGTCGAGGTCGAGCTGCCGGCGATGAAGGGAGCCGGCCCGAAGGACTTGTTCGGCATAAAGGGCAGGGAAAAGGCCGAGGACAAGAAGTGAGGCTTTGACGATGGAAGATCCGGTGATGAAGGCAATGGCCGAAATGGCCAGCGAGAACGAGCGCCTGCAGCAGATGGCGTCCGTCGAGCCTCCTGCGCCCGCTGAGCCCGCCGAGCAGGCGTTCCCCGCGGTGCCGGACGCGGCCGCGGGCGAGCCGGATCTTGTCGCGAAGGACCTCGTCAAGATCTACGGCGACAGGACCGTGGTGAACGGCATGTCGATGTCCGTGCGCTGCGGCGAGATCGTCGGGCTGCTTGGGCCGAACGGCGCCGGCAAGACGACGACGTTCTACATGATCGTGGGCCTTGTGCGCCCGAACCAGGGGTCTGTGGTGTTCAAGGACCGCGACATAACGCGGCTGCCGGTGTTCATGCGGGCGCGGCTGGGGCTTGGATATCTCGCGCAGGAGGCGAGCATATTCCGCAAGCTGAGCGTGTGGGACAACGTGATGGCGATTCTCGAGACGCTGAAGATGGGCCGCGCCGAGCGCAATTCGCGCTGCGAGGAGCTGCTGACGTCGCTTGACCTCGCCAAGGTCGCCAAGCAGCCGGCGTACACGCTTTCCGGCGGAGAGCGCCGCAAGCTCGAGATTGCGCGCGCCCTGGTGCGCCGCCCGTCGATCCTGATGCTCGACGAGCCGTTCGCCGGCGTCGATCCGCTCGCCGTGCACGACATCCAGGAGATAGTGCGCTCGCTGCGCGCGCAGGGGCTCGGCATCATCATCACGGACCACAACGTGCGCGAGACGCTGAACGTGGTGGACCGCGCCTATCTGGTCTATGACGGCCGCCTCCTCTGCGAGGGCACGAGCGAATACCTGGTCAACGACGAGGACGCCCGGCGGCTGTATCTGGGCGAGGACTTCAGAATGTGATTTCACGCATACCAACAACCGAAAGACAAGGAGGTCTAAAATGTCGATAGAAGTAACAATGCGTCACAGCGACGTCAAGATCGAGTCGCTCAAGGACTACGCGCAGAAGCGCATGGAGCGCCTTCAGGCGGCGTTCCCCAAGGTGACGAAGGTCTCGATCGTCGTTGACGTCGATGTCAAGAAGCACATGTACATGGCCGAAGTGGTGGCCAACCGCCTCGGCGAGACGGCGGTGGGCGCGAAGGAGTTCAGCGAGAGCGGCAAGAGCGTGATCGACGCAGCCGCGGCCCGCGCCGAGCGCCAGCTGCTCAAGATGCGCGTCAAGGCGCGCAAGGGCAACGTCCGCGCCGCGCGCGCGGGGTCGCCGCGCAACTAGCCGCAGGGGAAGTCCGTGGACCCCGCAGGGCAGACTTCAGGCGAGACCACCTTCACCCTCCGCGAGTTCGTCGCGGAGGGCGGGGCGCGCCTTCGCATGCAGGTCGTCGTGGGCGGAGAGGGGCTGTCGCACACGGTTCTGGAGCCGATGTGCAACCGTCCCGGCCTCGCCCTCACGGGGTTCTACGGATTCTTCGCGTGGAGGCGGCTGCAGGTGATAGGCCAGGCGGAGCGGGCCTACCTCGAGTCCCTCGACCACGAGACGCGCCTCAGGCGCGTCGAGGAGCTTTTCGAGAGGGGCGCGTACTGCCTGATATTCGCCTGCGGCATGGACGTGCCGTCCGAGATCGCCGCCCTTGCCGAACGGTCGGGGGCGGTGGTGTGCCGCACGGAGCTGCTGACGCGCGTGTTCTTCCACCAGGCGGCGTTCGTCCTGGAGGAGCTGCGCGCTCCGAAGATGAAGATGTACGGCACGACGGTGGAGGTGGCGGGCCTCGGCGTGATGCTCGAGGGCGCCCCGGGGCTCGGCAAGAGCGAGACGGCGCTCGGGCTGGTGAAGCACGGCAACGCGCTCGTCGCCGACGATCTCACATGCCTGCGCAAGGACGTGGCGGGGAACGCGCTCTTCGCGTCCGCCTCTCCGGCCACGCGCAACTACATGGAGATCCGGGGCATTGGCATCATACACCTGCCGAGCGTGTTCGGCGTCACCGCCGTGCGGGCCGAGAAGAAGCTCGACCTGGTGATAACGCTCAAGAGCATGAACGGGGCGGAGGGCGACCTCGACCGCACGGGGGAGGAGCGCCAGACGCGCACCATCCTCGGCGTGGAGGTGCCGCAGCTCACGCTCCCCGTCTCCGCCGGACGCGACCTGGTGAACCTGGTGGAGACGGCCGCGCAGCAGTACAAGCTGCTCGCGGCCGGGCATGACGCCGTGAAGGAACTTGACGCGCAGCTCCGCGCACGCGCGGAGCGCAACGCGCTTTCAAAAGGAGAATAGGAAGATGGCGGATCAGACGCAAACAAAGAAGCTGGTGCTGCTCAACAAGTATGGCATGCACGTGAGGCCCGCGGGCCTGTTCGCGAAGGTGGCCTCGCGCTTCGACGCGGAAATCGAGGTCGAGAAGGACGGCAACGTCGTGAGCGGGAAGTCCATAATGGCCCTCATGACGCTCGAGGCCGTCTGCGGCTCGACACTGACCGTGACGGCCACAGGGCCCCAGGCCGGCGAGGCGCTCGAAGAGCTCGAGTCTCTTGTGCAGCGCAAGTTCGACATTCCCGACGAGCAGTGAGCGCCGGCGTCGAGCATGGGGGGGCGACGGGGATGACCACGATCTCCGGCATTGCCGCGTCGCGCGGCTTTGCCGCTGGGCCTGCCTTCGTGCATCGCCCAAACGACGTGGGTCCAGTCCCGGAGTACGAGATACCGCCCGGACAGGTGTTCTCCGAAATCGCCCGCTACCATGCGGCGCGCGCCGAGACGCGCGCGCAGATCGAGGCGCTGGTGGAGCAGCTCCGGGACGGCGATCCGCAGAGCGCCGACCTGCTGGCGAACCACATATCGATTCTCGAGGACACCTCCACGACCGCGTCCGTGGAGCGGCTTGTGCGCGAGAGGCGCATCAACGCCGAGGCCGCCGTGAGGCGGACGGGCGACAAGTTCCGCGCCATGTTCGGAAGGATGCGCGACCCGTATCTGCGCGAGAGGGTGCGCGACGTGGACGACGTGGAGCGGCGCATACTGCGCGTGCTCCTCGGCCGCGACGAGAACCCGTTCTCGCAGATCACCGAGCCGGTCGTGGTAGTCGCGGCGGAGCTGTCGCCGTCCGAGACGGTGTCGATACCGCGAGACCTGGTGCTTGGATTCGCGCTGGACGGCGGATCCGCGACATCGCATGCGGCGCTTCTCGCCCGCTCGATGGGAATACCGGCCGTTGTCGGCCTCATGGACGTCTCCGCAAGGGTGAAGCCCGGCGCAGACGTGCTGCTCGACGGCACGAACGGTACGGTGACGCTCAACCCCGACGTCAAGACGTGCGCGGACTTCGCCCGCCTCGTGCGGCGCGAGCGCGAGCTGATGGCTCTTCTCAACGAGGACCGCGCAAGGCCGGGCGCGACGCGCGACGGCGCAAACGTCCGCTTCTGCGCAAACGCCCAGCCCGGCGTGCCCATGGGCGGCCTTGCGGCCTTCGGCGCGCAGGGCGTGGGGCTCTACCGCAGCGAATACCTCTGGTTCACGCGCGACGGCGAGCCGTCGGAGGACGAGCAGGCCGAGGACTATTCGCAGGCGGTGCGCTCCGCCGCCGCCATGGGCGACGGCGCGCGCGTCGTGTTCAGGGCCCTTGACATAGGCGGCGACAAGCTGCCGCGCCGCCAGGTGGAGCGGGAGCCGAACCCTTTTCTCGGAAACAGGTCAATACGCTGGCTGCTCTCGCACAGGGACACGCTCCGCCGCCAGGTGCGGGCTTTTCTCCGCGCAAGCGGCGTAGGCCCATCGTCCATCCTCTGGCCGATGATATCGACGGTGGAGGAGCTGCGCGAGGTCAATGCGGAGCTGGAGCGCGCGAAGGCGGAGCTCGCCGCCGAGGGAGTGCCTTTCGACCCCGGCCTCCCCGTAGGATGCATGATAGAGATACCCTCAGCCGCGCTCTGCGCCGACAGCCTTGCCCGCGAGGTTGACTTCTTCTCCATAGGCACGAACGACCTGGTGCAGTACACGCTTGCCGCGGACCGTGGCAACGCGCGCGTGGCGTATCTCTACCAGCCCACGCATCCCGCGGTTCTGCGGCTCGTCGATTCGGCGGTGCAGGCGGCGGACAGGGCCGGAATCCCGGTCGCCGTGTGCGGCGAGACGGCGAGCGACCCCGTTCTGGGAGCGCTCTGGGTCGGCATGGGCGTCAGCGAGCTCTCAATGACCGCGGGCTCCATACCCGTGCTGCGCAAGGTGATGCGCAGCCTCTCCATGGACGAGCTGCGGGCGATGGCGGACGAAGCGCGCAGGCTCTGCGCCTTCAGCTCCGCCGCCGAGATATACGCCGCATGCCGCGCCTTCATCGTCGCGAAGGTTCCGCAGCTCGAGGAGATTCAGACGTTCTTCACGTAGCCGCCGCGGCGCCTTCGTTCGTGCCGCGCACCTTGATGTGCAGCTCGCGGAGCTGCTGCTCCGTGACGAAGTTCGGCGCGTTCATCATGAGGTCCTGCGCCTTCTGGTTCATCGGGAAGGCGATCACCTCGCGGATGTTGGGCGTGTCGGTGAGCAGCATCACCATGCGGTCCACGCCGGGCGCGATTCCGCCGTGGGGCGGGGCGCCGAACTGGAACGCGCTGTAGAGGCAGCCGAACTTCTGCTGCACCACCTCCTTCGGGTAGCCGGCGATCTCGAACGCCTTCTCCATGATGTCGATGCGGTGGTTGCGGATCGCGCCCGAGGAGAGCTCTATGCCGTTGCAGACGACGTCGTACTGGTATGCCTCGATCTCGAGCGGCGGCTTGCTCTCAAGCGCCTCCAGGCCGCCCTGCGGCATCGAGAAGGGGTTGTGCGAGAAGATGATCTTGCCTGTCTCGGGGTCCTTCTCGAAGAAGGGGAA
>JAEEGL011571487.1_pt1 | contig 11994 bp, 10 predicted proteins | sample 9134231 | NCBI WGS metagenome assembly JAEEGL01 (sample SAMN16246548, study PRJNA631951) | gut metagenome | biome: gut microbiome; feature: rumen; material: fiber-attached | host: Bos | place: Iran: Karaj | collected 2018-10
AAAACACATCACTGCATCAGCATCTTTTGCAAGTATAGCAGTAGAACTAGATAATCTATCTTTAAAATATATAAACTCGTATTTATCTTTATATGGTTCAAATGACTTTTGGTCATACTTTTTGGCATCGAACACAACGATTCTTTTCATATGTAATACCTCCCACAAGAATAGTTTAACATATGGTGAAAAGAGATAGCAGGAAGATGCTCACAAGAGTAATAAGAGATTTTTATCAGTCTTCAAATTCAAATGAATTATTAATATAAGCAAGGAAGTCTAAATAATTATTCAACGGGGCGGAATAATGATGATGATTTTTTATATTATATTGTTTAAAACTTTCATTGTTATATAACTTGGACGTAATTTGTTTTAAATAAGTTAGGTTGTTAATCTCAATAATATCGCAGCCAAGATCTATATTTAGAAATTCAAGGATAAGTTTTCTTAATCTTTTTAAATCTTTAATGTAGTCATCTATCGAAGATTTTTTTATTAAAACAACATTTTGTAAATATGAAATAAATCTAGCTTTCAAGGTTGAATCGGCGTGAATGTCGCCCATCTCTTCTTCGCTAATATTATCGTCAATATCACCAAGTTTTGCCTGAAGAATTTCGATTTTTTTTATCATCGATTCGGCACATTTTTTTAGATTTTGTAATTCAATAAAAACACTATTCTTTTTCATAACAAAGTTTTCCCTTCAATAGTAGATAAATCCAATGATAATTTGAAACCAATTATATTTTTTGAATGAGTTAAATTATTGATATCATCAAGTGATATGACTGGAAAGTTTTCTTCATCAACTTTATAAGAAACCATTGAAAGAACGTTGTAAGACATCTTTCTAGTACGATTGCCTTTTCTATATCCCATTTCCTTGAGCGATTCTTCCAGTTCATCCTGAGGATATCCCATCATAGTTAACTCTTCTACTAAAGTATCAATGGATGAAGCATAAGGCTTTGGTTCCAACCTAACGAGGAACAATTCTTCATTCAAAGCGGGATTAATTTGAAAGCGGCTATTTATAGATACGTAACTATTTGTTTTATGCGTGGTTGATTTAACTTCCACTACGCGTCCATCCAAAACAATATCATGCGTGCCGTCTTTTGGACCTTGCCACCTTGCACTCTTATCTTCGTCATAAAGATACTTCAAGGCCACCAATTCCGCCAAAACATCAGTTATCATATATTTCTTTTTGGAATCGCCAAACATTTCTTTCCAAGTATCGACCCAAATATATGGATTGCTTAATAAGCTGCTTCTATTATTGACATCAATGAATTCAGCTCCGATAAATGAAAATTTCTTCAAATCACCTGTATCGTTCATAAATAAATACAAAACTTTAAAACTATTATCATTAACGTTGAGCATATTTGTTGAAAGGCTAATGCCAACAAACGTTTCATTAAAAGTACGTTCATCATTGAATGGTATGGCTATTGCATATCCAGAGTTACTTCTATTTAAATAAACAACATCTTCGCCCTGATAAACTGGATAAACTGAGCCGATCTTCATTAATGCTAGTTTTTGAATTTCATATATTAAATTTCCCATATTATTTAACCTCCACTCCGCAAGCAGCAAATAATTCTTTTACATACTGTTCAGTCTTTCCTTCAATTACCAAGTTATAGTTGGCATTTCGGGCTGTATGTTGAATTAGTAGTCTACGTAATAATGTTTGTTCACCTTTTTCCTGAGACTCAATGTCCTTCGGCAAATTGGATAAATATTTCATCATAAGTCGAGCTATATCTAAGTACATACCATCTCTGCCGGGTCTTTCAACAAATTGTAATATGTAGTCAGTAGAAAAATGTTTTAAGCAATTATAAGTATCTTCAATTGTTCCTTGGAAGCCCATTTCAATATACCACCAAAGGGTCGGAAGATAGATTCTAACATTTTTCTCAAAGAAATAAGTATCCACTAATCCGTGTCTTGAGATAATGACATCAGGAACAACTCTTAGGCATAAATATCTCCAAAAATCATAGTTTGAAGCAATTGCCTCGTTAAAATCAGGGAAATTCTTTTTACTAAAATACTCATATAATTTAATCCCAAATCTAAGATCGAAATCATATGTTTTCGCAAGAGGCTTTGGTACGAATGATAATATATCATTTCTAATTTTTAGATAATCCTCGTCCAAGGTATCAAAAAAGTCTTCAGGAACTCCATTGCATTCAACAAGTCTAGTAAAAACTTTTTTAGATTCCTCTCGGTTTAATTCTTTAATCTTCATAAGGAGCCCTCCTTATCAAAAAATTTCTTTATAGAATTGGTTAACGATTCCAATGAACCATTAATATCGAAATCTAATTTATCCTTAAAGTATTTTAATGCTTGAAGAATGCTCCCGTTTTCGCAATCTAATGATAAGTCTACGTGGTTGTTCGGAAGTTTGTCTCTTATGGCAACAATAATAGCTGCGACAGCATTCGACATAATTTCATTCATAAACATTTCATTAAACTGAGGAGACTTTAGATGAACCATAGCATATGCAGGATGCCTTGTATTAATTAATACTTTGACATGTTCTTTATCAAATAAATCATCAGTAATATCGTAGAAGTCACACGAGAAGCTCCATAAAGGCCCATTATCATTTGCAACTTCGTAAATTGGGAATATTGATGACTCTCCTTCCACAATGATTGACCAAGCAATTTGATCTAAAATAACCATTCCTGCTTGATTAGCGAAAAACTTATTGCCGTTTTTTGTTCCAGGCTTAACGATGTAAAAAATGAGTCTAAATGTAGCATTACTGCTCAAATTTTCAAGTTCTATTGCACTCTTAACGAATTCTAATGAATTTGATGTCTTTGTTATTTCGCCCAACTTAATACAGTTTTTAATCTTGGATTTTTCAGATTTCCATGTTAATCCAACGCCTATTACAGCATCTTCATAACAAGAGCCATTTTTTCCAAAAATAACAGAAGGGTTTTTAATAGAAAGAGCTATATCTAAAAATAAGCTATGTATTTTAGGATCCCATTCATAATCTTCATCAACCAATTGAAATACCTTTGAATTAGGATTGTTCCCTTCAAAAGCTTGTTCTTTTAGTTCTTTAACATCACTTTCAGTACAATAGGAATACTTCCTATCTATTTTTAGTTTTAAACTTGCCAATTCTTCCGAAGACAATGTTTTGTATAAACGTGCATTACTGTTCATCTTTTGTCTCCTTTCCAATATCAGCATTAAAACCAATTGAATACTTGTTATCCAATGCATCAATTTCGATTCTCATTCGCATTCCAAGTTTTTGTTCAGTTGAGTTTTCAACTATGAAACCATATGGAACGCTTTTATCGGTCCACAAGCCTTTGAATTTGTATATTGTTACGCCCTCTAGCACTTGTTTTCTCTTTCTGTAAAAATCTTTATCGATTGGTATCACTTGAGGGATGGTTTTCTTATTATTGTCTAGATAAAATTCAATAACTTCAATCTTCTTGATTTCGCAAGGGAATTTAAAGTCCATTTGTTCCCATTCAATAAATGAAAATGTTTTTGATCCTGCTTTAAGATCAACCTTAAAATTGAGAACATTATCAACAGGCAAAACAAATAATACCTCATAACATAGATATCCGTTGCTATTAAGCCCTTCAAAAGATATTTCCGTCTTCTTTGGCTTTGGATGAGGGGTTTTTCCGCCTCCGCCTCCACCACTAGAACCGCCTCCTGATCCGCCAGGCTTTTTAGGAGGAACGCTTGGCTTATCGCCAAAATCTAATGGCGGCATTAGTTTTTCCCCATATTTCTTTTGAAAAATAGTTGCCGAGCCATCGAGAAAAACAGCTTTATTCTTCTTAAATTCATCATTTAACAAGTTCCTTATGGTTGCACATATCCTATAGAACGGTTTTCTTTTAGAAAGGATAGGATACTCATTAGGAAATACATCGTTTTTCCACTCGTAGTGGTTTGATTTTTCTGTCTTTCTCATGTATTTCCCAAGCAATTCTTTTGGTCCAACTTGTAAATCATCGTTTAGAATAAAAACACCAATTAAATAATGTTCTTCTTCTAAATCATATTGACCAAACTCTTTATTGTCATAATTAAGAACCATACCAGGCTTTCTTAGATAGAACAGCAATCCGTTTCTATCAACATCCAAGTTAGAATCAACAAAATATTTAGGGGATGGATAATTTGTAGGAGGAGTATGCACTCCAAGTTCTTCTTTTGTAAAAACTTTGTAATTAAAAGTTCCAAGAATGTCGGTTTCGGCAAATTTCTTTCCAGTAATCTTAACCGATTTACATCCATTTACTGTACCGTTATACAAATCTTGTAATGTTTTATAAAAATCACACAATTCCAATTTTGATCCATTAATAGCTATTCTTAGATACTTGCCTTGGAAAGACTCATTATTAATTCTTGAAAAATACCATCTTTGAATTGCCATAGATAAGCACTCATCAATATCATTAAGCCAGTACCTAGCAGTATCATCATCGAAGTTTTTATTATTTTCTAAAAATGAATTAATGTCTAAATACGGAATGATAACAATCGTGCCAGTTTTATCACCATTATATGGTGATAAGCCAAAGATATTTAAAAATTCATCAATAAGCTTCTCGTTATAAATAGGTATCGCATTGTTCTTGCTATCTAAATCACCAAAATAAGCCACACCGCTCGACTTACTTCCTAAAAAACAGTTTTCAGCATCTTTTTCGTTTTGAATAAGAGCGCCAGCCAATTTTGAAATATATTTACCATGTTCAAACGTCCTGGAATAGTAAAAACAAAGGCCGTTACCATAACGATAATACACTGATTTTCCTATTCCCCACGAGCCACCAGCATTTTCATCCTCATTATTGCTCATAAAATCGTAAACGAGATTAAAAAGATTATTGGGTCCACCATTTTCGTTTTTATATGGGTCGCCAAGAAGACCATAAGTATTGCTGTCTGAAATGGAAATGAACTTATATTCTTTTTCTTTGAACAGCGAGTTTATTTTTCCCGAAATTGTTTCCAAACAAGAAGTTAGTGAAGCATTATTGAAATCACCAATATTGTACTGAATTCTTCCAAAAGGTTTATCATCCATTATTTGATCCGCAGAGTTTTGAATTGATTCTCTTACAAATAAATCTATAGGAGGTGTGTAATTGTCCATAATGGCCTTTAGCACCTTGCTGCCAGTCAAAATCATAGGTCCTTTTTCAAGGATTCTAATTTTCATTTTCATCCAAATCTACCTCCGCATCATCCTCATCATAATTTAATTTGACAGTAACATAATCAGGATTGTCATCACTTTTTCCATAAGGAATATAAATGTAATATCCAACAACGTGATTTGCTAAATGAAGCGTTTCTAAAGGCAAGCGTTTTCTATTTTTGGATTCTATATATTTCACTTCTTCGCCTTTGCCGCCATCTTTATCAATAATGTAAACAACTAATAAAGGGTTTGTTCCAGATGCATATTTATTTCGTTTTTCTATGAATTTCAGCTTATTAGAATTAATTTCTTCGATTTCATATTTTGTTAAATTACTACAATCAATGTCCATTAATCTATCAGGCGTTTGTGTAATTGTGTTCAAGTCTACATATTTTGAGTAATCTTTTGCCAAAGGACCATCGTTTTCCACACGACTACGTGTTTCTAAATGGATCACTGTGCCATTTTCTAAAATCACATCATTTTGAATTTTATTAGCAACACCTCCAGCTACGACAGTCCAATTTTTTAAATTGCCTTTATTGAATTCATCACCATACCATTTTCTAAACGCAGAAAAATCTTTAAATACAGCTGCTTGATTTTCAGGTATTTTTATTTTTTCAAGAAATTCAAGCACAGTATTAAAATCAACGTCGAACCACATATGCGAGCCTTTATTATCGTTTGTTATGTTATTATTCAGCTTTGCACGTGTGTCTAAATCTAACGAACCTAAACTATTCAAAAAAGATAGTGCTAAATTATAGTTATTGTTTATTGTTTCATCATCTTTAAAAAACCAAGTTGTTTGAGCGGTTTTGTTATAGAAAGTGCACTTAAACTCAATTGATTTTTGCATTTTCTTCTTTGATGTCAAAACAAGCAATTGATAATCAGGGAAATGATCAAGTCTTGGAGCGTAATCTTTTGGGGATAATCCTTTTAATTCCATGGTAGATAATTCATTCCTGAGATCATAATCAAGTTTTGTTAATCTTTTAAATCTACTCGCTGTTTTTGCGGAAAGCCAAATCCTTGGCAACATTTCATATTTATGTCTATATCCAAACCATCTTCCCATTTGCATTAAAGTATCAGCTTGGCTTGTACTTCTTAAAAAGTAAGATGTAGTTAGTCCTTTAAGAGTTAATCCTCTAGACAAAGTAGCACCACCAATAATGATAAATGCAGGAGTTTCCTTGATGATTGGGTCTCCTTTTTCTGGATAAACGATTCGCATCTCAAATTCATTGTTAAGTGCATTTTTACGGCAGTTATCAACACATAAATGCAAACCTTTGTTATATTGAAGGGTTCCCTCGTCGCTTAATTCAATATGAGTAACATTTATATCAAGGAGCTCTTTAATGTAAGGCAAAATCTCGCTGAAAGATGGATAATTCTTTACTTTATCAATTTCATTATAGTCGGGCATGTTATCTTTAAATTCATCTATCGAAAACATTTTTGTTTGTTTGTTGAAAACTTTTTCAATTTCGTCTAAACACTTGCTTTTATTCAATCCCGACAAATACCCTTCAATCGCATTAGAAACACCAAAATGTTTATCAACAATTTGGGATGTGTGAATTAACATACTAACAGGTGCCTCAATTTTCCAAAACCTTGCCGAGGCAACAGTAATAATGAACCAAAAAAGAGATTCTTTTAATGATTGAGGTAAATTGTTTTTTGTTACTAAATCATCGTTAAATGATGACACTTCATCCTCTGTGATGCTGTTAATTATATTTAAGCCTTCATTAACATCATCTACTCCAAATATTTGTTGAGGACCAAAGTATTCACTTGCGGTATTTAAAAGAGAAATGAAGTTTTTAGGATATAAAGTTTCATTTCCTGATTCATTTAAAAAATTAGCATATGGGGTTGCTGTGTAACCAATATAGTTCATACATTGATACGGTGAGGCTTTTTGATCTTTGGAATTTCTACCAAAAACTAGATTTTTAATTAAACGTGAAATTGCGGTTTGTTCCTTTGTATCTACATCTTTGGTATTAACACCAGCTTGATCTGCTTCATCATCAATTAAGACAACCTTTAATTTGCCTTTAGCCATTGGGTTAACATTAAGCCAATTTAAAAGGTCTCTTAATCTTGTAGAATTCTTAAGGCATACTGAAATATATCTTTTATTGGAAGTATCGCTCAAAAATAAATCTTGCAATCTATCAGGATAAGGTGTTTTAGTGGACAAATAGTCTAAAGATCTAAAATCAATATTGCAATTCTCACTATTCAAATCGCTAATCAAACGCTCTCTAGTTTGCTTTCTTAAATTATCAATTGTTCCAGTTAGGATTATGAAAAAGTTATACCCATAATCTGCCGCCATTGCAATAACGCCGGCCATATTGGCCGTTTTGCCAGATTGAACGTTTCCCACTACCATACCCCTCACAGGGTTGTTTTGTTCTGTTCTTATTTCAAGTTGCGAAACGATTTTTTGAGAACTCAACTCAATATTTTGAACACTTGCATATGTGAAATTTGTGTTTGGCGATTCAAGCTTTTTCTTATATCTAACCCAACAACTACCTTGCGAATTTGGTATTCCAAGAACAGGTTTTTTGGGGTCACCAATAAAACCTGGCTTCCCACCTTCTTCAACGTTTTTCATTTCTTTAACGAGAAGGTGCCACTCATCAGATGTTATAATCCAAAAATCATCTTCTTGCTTGTCCAAAAGGAAAGAATCCAATCCAGCTTGGGTTCCCTTACACGCAAAATCAATTTCATCCCAAGTTTTTTGATTATCTCGAGCGTTTTGAATCCACAATCTACAAGATTGATATTCGTTATTAAGTATTAATTCTTGGATTGATTTCATTTTTTAATCCTCATCAAACACAAGACCTGATTCAACAGCTTTCTTGTGACCAATATATTTTTCATTAACTACTGGATAAATAAAGAAAACACCATCGATTTCTTCAATTGCAATCAAAGATAAGTCTTCATACAAAATGTTTCTAAAGGCGCTTGTATGAGGTTCGCTATTATCTTCAAATTTCATGAAAATTCTAGAATCATTTTTTCTAAGTCCTACTTCAACAGTTGGATTATCATAAAGAGAAGAAAGATAGGCACAGGTGCTATTAAAGTTCTCCATTTTTCCAACATACTCATCTTTCATAGACATAAAGAACTCATTAAATAGAACCCTATAAATATCGACTTTATCGATAGCAAATTTATATATATTTGTTTCTTTAAAGAAGTGTTCAAAATCATCAAAGTTTTTGGTAGAACATACAAAGTATGTACCTGTATTGCTCTTGCCGCTTTTTCTATTGTTATCTACACAGTCGCCTCTTGTTACGTCGACATAGATGATATTTCTTTTAAATGCACTCATTGTTTTGATCCTCCTTTAAAGTAAATATGTCATCATCGATTATACTTTTCACTAATTCCATCATCACATCTACAACAATGGAGTTTCCAGCTTGTTTATATGCCTGTGCTCTTGATACAACTATTTTATAATCATCAGTGTATCCCATTAATCGGTGTGCTTCTCTTTCTGTTAGCATTCTAACTTTTCCTAAATCGTTTGACCCATCGTTTGAATAATAGTTATCCACACCTGCTCTATGTCTATTCCCCATTGTTTTCAATAAAGTTCTAGCAATTGGCATGTTGATTTGAGGCTTTTGGACCCAAGTTTTTGTTCCTGACTTCATCACATACGCATATAGAAGAGGAGATAAAATATACTTTTGATCCACATTGCCTTTTTTCTTTCCAACTAATAGCTCACCATTTTCGCCATAAACAAATTCTCCAAACGCACAATTGTCAATCATAAAATCCGCCATTTTGAATTTTAATTCTTTGCAATCAGGGAACCTGAAATAGACATTCTTGGCTTTATAGCCAACAACAAATAGTCTTCTTCTTGTTTGCGGAATACCATAATCAGCAGCATTTAATACTTTGTAGCTAATGCAGTATCCGAGTGAATAAAAAACGTTTTTAATAATATCCCAAGTTTTTCCACCATCATGATTTAAAAGGTTACGAACGTTTTCATAAATAAAAACCTTAGGTTCTATTTCTTTCACTAAACGTGCAAAATCATAAAAAAGCGTTCCTCTTGTGTCTTCCAAACCTCCTTGGAAACCTACAGATGAAAAAGATTGGCAAGGTGACCCACCAACAAATAAATCTACTTTGCCTTTAAAATCCCTTCCATCAAGGAGCTTGATATCTTGGTAAAAGCGAGAGTTTGGGCATTCATAGTTTGCCATATAACTCTCTTGAACGTAATTTTTGCGTTTTGTTAATCTATTGTATAAGTCCTCTTGGTATTTATGCTTTTCTTCAAGCGTTCCAAGATTTTTTATAACATCAAATTCTCTATCATAGTCGATGACTACATCATCTCTTTCTCCGTTATCGCAGGCAAACACGATTTCGTGATTAAGACCTAAACGTTTTAAAGCGAATTCAATCGATCCTATGCCACTAAAAACAGTTGCTAGTCTAAGTTTATTCATCGAAAACACCAGTCCTTATAATTTCAGACACAACAGCTTCTAAGACATTAACCACTATCGAATTCCCAGCTTGCCTATATGCAGGAACATTTGGAACAACTATTTTATAAGAGTCAGGGAATCCCATTAAACGCATACATTCTCTATATGATAATTGCCTGCATACTCCTCTCTTTCCATTCCAATTGCCAACATAAGCTCTCTCCAGAATTTTGGGAGTATGTTTTTTACTATCTAATTCTTCAAAAACAAAATCTCCATTCCAGTTGAATTGCTGATTTGCCTTTTCGGTTTGAATCACTTTGTGATTAACCCTTGCTCTATTTTTATATTTAGGGTTTGTTACAAATTCAAACCCTTTTTTTCCTAAATAATGTTTTGGATCAACTGATGGCTCCAAATAATCGAACATTGTAGTTTCTAAATCTACTTTCGGTGGGAACGCAAAATTAATGGAGTGATTTTTAAAACCAATAACAAAAAGTCTTTTTCTATCTTGAGGGATACCATAATTAATTGAGTTCAAAACATTAAAATACAATTTATATCCCAAACTTTCAAAAACGCTCCTAATTGTTTTCCAAGTGTTTCCTTTATCGTGATTCAACATACCGGGAACGTTTTCAAAAATAAAGACTTTTGGTTGCAATTCTTGAACAAGACGAGCGTAGTCATAAAATAATGTGCCTCTTGCGTCTTCCAATCCACCTCTTTTGCCTATAGCGGAAAACGATTGGCAAGGCGAACCACCAACTAAAATATCAATCTCATTTTTAAAATCTTCTTTACCTATAAAGCGAATATCATCAAACCATCTTTCTTCAGTTATATCATAATTGGCAAAATAAGAATCTTTAACATAGTTAGGCTTCTTAGTATCGTTATACAATTTTCTAATGATTTTTTGCCTTTCATTAGGAGAAAGATCTTCTACCATTTTCTTTATTTCGTTTGTATCAATGTCAATGTATCTTTCACCAGTGTCACAAGCGAAAACAATTTCGTGGTCTATTTTTCTTTTTAAAAGAGCTTGCTCGAAAGCACCAATTCCACTAAAAACGGTACCTACTTTTATTTTCATTGTTTGCTATGCCTTCTTAAACAATATTGAACTGGTGTGAATTCTCTATTCACTAGTAAATATTTATATTTATCTTACCATAGTAATTTATATCGAGCAATTTTATATGTTTTTTTGTTTGATAAAAACATATTTATTGCTAATGCACTTTCTATGATCATGCCACGACTAATAAAAAGAGAAGGACATTATATGTCCGACACAACTATATTGACACGTTTTATAATGTAAGCACATTGGAACCCAGTGAAGTCATCTTGCTGATGGCTGGGGCCCAACCAAATAAGGTGATAATGTGGGATGCTGCATTAAAGCCAAGACCTATAAAGCAATTAATAGGTATCCGGGACTAGAAAACCGCTTTGGTTGGTGGCGCAACTTGCTATTCGATGTAAACAACTGTCCGAGTAGGCACGACAAGAGGCTCTGCAGCAATGCATCCCACCAGATGATGTTGACCTGAGAAATCAACATCTTGGTTCTCGAAAGAAGTGTTCGGTTTGATGGAAGGTAACTTCCTATAACTGCTTTGGCAGGTACAAGTAGGAGAATACCGGCAAAATATACTGATCTTTTGCTGAAGCTCTCTGAACGTTGGAAGATAATGGTAAGTCTTCCCGTTGTCCGGTAGAGATACCCATTCCAGAAGCCATTGGGTCGCTCCCTCTAGCTCAGCCTGGCGTGAACGTGTGTGAAAAACAAATTAAAGTAAAGGTTGTATGGCGAAGGCCACTAATGAAAGACACCCTAAGGGTGTTTTTTTCTTTTGCAAAATAAAACGAAATAAAAAAACATCCCCATCGAGGATGTCTAATGCGGATACTTCGAAGATACCCGCGAACAGATTGACAACGTCAATACTGTTTGTTCCGTCGTTTTCGATACGACGTAAGTTTCTTACGCTGTATCCGACGTATTCTGCTAAGTATTCCTGTGTCCAGTTTCTACTTAGTCTTAGGTGCTTAATGGATTTACCAATTAAGCGCGAGTCAATTAATGTGCTCATAATGCCTCCATATAAATATCTTTTGATCTAAAAAATGGATTTTTGACTCGCTCGGCATTATATGAGCGTATTTATTATATTTAATATTAATTAAATAGACAATTTTTTATTTTTAAATGGTCGCTAAACGAAGTGT
>JAEEGL011795782.1_pt1 | contig 11994 bp, 8 predicted proteins | sample 9134231 | NCBI WGS metagenome assembly JAEEGL01 (sample SAMN16246548, study PRJNA631951) | gut metagenome | biome: gut microbiome; feature: rumen; material: fiber-attached | host: Bos | place: Iran: Karaj | collected 2018-10
GACATAGCAGAGACCGAAGAGGGCAGCAGGTATCTGCGCATAGTGGATTATAAATCCGGAAATAAGGACTTCTCACTTACGGGATTATACTACGGCCTGATGCTTCAACTTCCCATATATCTGGGGGAGGCAGTGAAGGAAAACGCAGGAGCCGATCCTGCGGGGATGCTGTATTTTCATGTGACGGATCCCTTGATCGAGACATCCGATGAGCTTGATGAGGCTCAGGCAGTAAAGAGCGTCCGTGCGGATATGCGCATGAAAGGGGCAGTGGTCGGAGAAGAACAGGTTATAACGCTTATGGATAAGTCCCTTGGCGCATCATCTTCATCTGATATCATTCCCTTAAAACTGACCAAAGACTGCGTGCCTGATAAAAGGTCAAAAGCGTACCCCATGGAGATAATGAAGGGGATATGCGGATATGCGGATAAAAAGTGCGAAGAACTGATAGTCAGGATCATGAACGGTGATATTGACTGCATGCCGGTCACGTATGACAGTAACCCTCTTCCCTGTAAGTATTGTGATTTCGCATCCGTATGCAGGATCTACAGCAGGGTCGACGGATACAAAAGCATGTGTTATGACAAAACCGATACTGAAGAGATACTTGATAAGATCAAAGAAAACTCAAAACCGGAGAACTGATGGATTATACTTCAGAACAATTAAAGGTAATTGAATTAAGAAACAGAAACATACTTGTTTCGGCTGCGGCAGGAAGCGGGAAGACTGCCGTCCTTGTTGAGCGCATCATCAGGCTCATAACAGACGAAGAGAATCCCGTGGATATTGATACGCTGCTTGTTGTTACATTTACTAGAGCGGCTGCCGCACAGATGAAGGACAAGATAAATGACGCGATTTTAAAACGTCTGGAAGAAGATCCCTCCAATACGCTGCTTCAAAGACAGGCGGCGCTGGTTCATAACGCTCACATATCTACCATAGATTCCTTCTGCCAGTATGTGCTTAAGAATTCCCTGACGGAGGGAGAGGCTGACTTAAGTTTCAGAATAGCTGAAGAAGGTGAGAATAAACTCCTTGAAGCAGATGTTCTTGATGATCTGATGGAACAGTTGTATTCAGAAGCAGATGAAGACTTCATGTATATGGTCGATCATATCGCCACGGGTGCAGATGATTCAGCCGTTACCGCTGCTGTTTCGGGATTATATAACAGGGCGATGTCCGGTCCCTGGCCGACAAGATGGTTAAGGGATCGCGCCGGTGACTATGACTGTGAGGATGACAGGCTTCCGGATAAGGTGACCGACTGGCTTATAGGTCAGATAAATGATGTGGTCGCGCAGACATCAGAGGCATATGGCAATGCATTAGAAGCCGCTATCGACGGAAAACTGGCTGAAAAGAATATTGAATTAATTAAATCTGAATATAACATTACAAAAGATATTTATACAAGCATCTCAGAGGACGGATCCTTTGATTATGATACTTTGAGGGCTAAAACAGGTGGCTTGAGCTTTAGCAGTTTTTCTCCTAAAAAGGGAGAGGAAGAAGATCCGGACATGAGAGCGTCCGCCAAGAATTACAGGGATCTTGGAAAGGACCTTCTGAAGTCATTAAATGAAAAATATCTCAACTTAAGTTATGAGGATCATATCAGACATATACGGAGTGCATCCCGGGTTGTGAGGTGTCTGTGTAATGTGACCATAAGATATATAGAAGAACTGGATAAAGCCAAAAAGGAAAAGAAGCTTCTTTCTTTTGCCGATTGCGAACAGCAGGCTCTTGATATCCTGGTCAGGGCGGATGATGAAGGCAATATCAGTTTTACTGATGCAGCAGAGCAGTTCAGGCAGTATTTCTCGTATGTGTTTGTAGACGAGTATCAGGATTCGAATCTTGTGCAGGAACTGATACTGTCTGCAGTATCCGGAGAAGATGACGGGGTCTATAACCGTTTCATGGTGGGAGATGTCAAACAGTCCATTTACCGTTTCAGACAGGCTGATCCTACGATCTTCGTTAACAAATATCTGGAGTATGGTTATGATGATCCGAAGAAATGCAAGATAGACTTAAACATGAATTTCAGAAGCAGACGTCAGGTTCTGGATACGACCAACGCCTTATTTGAGCGGGTTATGACGTTATCAAGCGGAGGGAGTGAATATGATGATTCCGCTTCGTTAAAACCCGGAATGAAATATCCCGAAGAAGAGGGCGTATCATATCTTTCTGAACTTATATTTGCAGATGCCCCCGTGTCCCGGGAACGCGCAGAGGGAGAAGTCATCGCAGCGAGGATACAGCAGCTGTTTGATGAGGGATTTATGGTCAGGGACGAGGCAGATGAAAACAGACTTCGTCCGGTAAGATTTTCCGATATCGTGATCCTGTACAGGTCCGGTATTGAATATGCCGCAGCATATAAAGAGGTTTTGGAGGAACATTCCATTCCTGCCCATCTGACCGGTTCGACAGGTTATTTTTCCACATACGAGATATCTAATCTTATGAACCTTCTGAGAGTTTTGGTCAATCCTTTGCAGGATGTGTATTTCTACGGAACCATGGAAGGGGTCTTCGGAGGATTTACGCCGCTTGAGATATCGCAGATAAGCATTGCCTACAGAGAATCTCTTCCGGATGGAGTAGCACCGGGAGAAGGATATCTTTATCCCGCATGCCTGTATGCTGCAAAAAACTGTCCTGAACTTTCGGAGAAGATCACCTCTTTTCTTGACAGGATCCATGAGTATCGGAGCCTGACTCAGTATATGTCCGTAGAAGAACTGATCGAAAAGATACTTACGGATACTGATTACAGGGCGCAGGTCAGCGCCATGCGCGGCGGAGACAGAAGGCTGGCCAATGTTTCCATGCTCCTTAAGAAAGCATCCGATTTCGGCAATACCTCGTATTTCGGATTATATAATTTCATAAGATACATAGATAATCTGAAAAAAGGCGACGCGATGGATGCGGAAGCGGAGATCGTGGATGAAGACGCCGATGTGGTCAGGATCATGACCATTCACAAAAGTAAGGGACTTGAATTTCCGGTATGCATCGTCGCAAGGCTTGGCAATGAGTTTAATTTCGCGGATTCATCCGGAAAATGCCTGTCTGATTATGAGGCGGGGATCGGTATCAGGGATGTAGATACCGTAAATCGCCTGTCTTTTGATACGCTGATGCGAAGATATGTATCCGATACGATCAAGGCTAAAACCCTTGCGGAAGAAATGCGGATACAGTATGTTGCAATGACCAGAGCCAAGGAAAAGCTTATTATGATCTGTGTCGGAGCAGGAAAAAGCGACGCTGAGAACGATACTTATGTCTTATCAAGACCTAAAACCATAAATCATTATATAGACTGGTATTTAGGCTGTATATGCGATGAGACGGGTGGAGATTCTTTTTCGGTGGGTACAGATCCTGTATATCTGCCCACTCTTCATATATCTGTAAAAAGAGTGGATATAAGTGAAGAAGACCTTACGGAAGAAGCGGTGTCCGGCAAGATCGAGTCTGGTCTTAAGCTTGAGCACATGCGTGATTCCGTTAAGATTTTGCCGGATGATGATATATACCTTCGATACTTAAGTGACATGATGCGGTATGAATATCCTCATCCGAGCCTTAAGGGATTATATACCAAGACATCTGTGTCGGACTTAAAGCATGCAGCCATGCCTGAGGATGATGAACCGGTGTTTGAGATGTATGAGAAGAAGGTCCCGGTTCCGGCGTTCGTTTCCGGCAATTATGACAGGTCAGGTGCAACTGTCAGAGGATCCGCTTTCCACAGAGTGCTTGAGCTGATGGATCACATTGGTTTACATAACGCCTCGAACTCCGGCTGCGAGACTAAACAGGATAATACCGGCGTTGCAGATGGTGGTGATTCCGGTTTACATAACTATATCGTTTCATCTTTGGACGGTTTTCTTGCGGATCATAGCATAACGCAGTATGAACGTGATATATTTAATAATGCGGCTGACATGGACAGGCTGTGCGTTTTCTTCAGGGATGAGACATCAGAACGGATGACGGAGGCGGCAAGACAGGGCGCACTGTACAGAGAAGAACCCTTTATAATGGGAATCTGTGCCGATGAGATAGATCCTGATTTCCCGCATGACGAAACCGTTCTGATCCAGGGTATCATCGATGCGTACTGGATCGAAGACGGACAGGCTGTGATACTGGATTATAAAACGGACAGGGTAAAGGATCCGGATAGGCTCATAAGGCTGTATAAGAAGCAGCTGGATCTGTATGAGAGGGCTCTTGTTCAGATGAGGATCCCGGTGAAGGAAAAGCTCATATATTCATTTGAACTCGGGATGACTATACGGATCCAGGGCATGTCAGGGCGGCCGGAAAGCCGGTTTGGCTCACCGGTCTAAGCAGTGACGGCATTTGGTAGTTATTATGGTAAATTCATTCAAAAAAGTAATATACGTTCTTTTGCCGATCCTGGTTTATTATGTGGTTCATGACGTTGCCAGGATCGCGATGATGTTCTTATTACAGTTCATCGCAGGTAAAAGTCCGGCGGCATATTCATATTTTACATCTCATGATGCACTTACATCCGGGATAATATCCGTGATAGATATCCTGGTAGGCATAATAGTGCTTTTATTTATCATGCGGACAGATAAAGAAGAACTGTCGATCTGGGATTACCTGAATCTTACAACCATATCCTTTTACAGATGCGACCGCATCCACAAGCCCGTATTTTCCTGGATCATACTGACTCTTCAGGCTGTGTCCATGGCCCTTGGCATCAATATACTTATCAGGCTTTCGGGGATCATAAGGTTCTCGTCATATAACGATACTTCTTCCGTGCAGTTTTCGGTTCCGCTGTGGCTGGGACTTCTGTTGTACGGCGTCATATCACCCGCTGCGGAAGAACTGTTATTCAGGCTGATCGTATTCGGAAGATTAAAAAGAAGATTCAATCTGGTGATAGCGGTGATTATGACATCGCTGTTTTTCGGGTTATATCACGGCAACGTCGTTCAGGGTATTTACGGTCTTGTAATGGGGTTGCTCATGTGTCTGGCGGTTGAGTATGTTCATACGATATTCGGCGCCCTTTTGATACATTGCTTAGCAAATATCATTATATATGTCCTGGGACTTACAGGAGTTTTGTCAAAACTCGGAAATGCGGCATGGGGATTTGCGCTTGTGGCCTTTGGACTGGTGTGCGTGTTTTTTGAGATTTATTATTCATATAAGACTGTGGCCGAACAGGGCGACCTTGTGGGCGTAACATATGTAGGCGGATTCTTTATAGATCCCGCCTATGAAGAAGAGGAGGAAATGATCTGATGGTGATCGATGCACTGCTGGATGCAGCGCTGGACAGCTTGAAGCTTATACCGTTTTTATTCCTGACATATCTGCTGATGGAGTATCTGGAGCACAAGGCGGGGAAGAAGACAGAGATGCTGGTAAAGAGATCCGGCAAGTGGGGGCCTCTTCTGGGAGGAGTTCTTGGCGTGGTCCCGCAGTGCGGATTCTCGGCGGCAGGCTCGAATCTGTATGCCGGACGCGTGATCACCATGGGAACGCTCATCGCAATATATCTGTCTACATCCGATGAGATGCTTCCGATCCTTATCTCGGAAAAAGCGGATCCCGCTCTTATTTTAAGGATTCTGGGGTTAAAGGCGCTTATAGGCGTTATCTACGGATTTATAACAGATGTTTTTGTATCAAGACTTGTGGAAAGATCCGCGCATATGGCTCCTGCTACCAGGGATACGCATATTGTTGAGATATGCGAGCAGGAGCATTGCAATTGCTCTGATGAGAATATTTTCAAGTCTGCCGTGAAACATACTCTTCAGGTACTTGTATTTATTTTTCTGATATCTCTGGTGATCAATGTGCTTATCGGTTTTGTGGGAGAAGAGAGCATAGGAAGCTTCTTAACAGGTAATAATGTACTTGGCGTGCTGTTGTCGGGACTGGTGGGGCTGGTACCTAACTGCGCCGCATCCGTAGTGATCACACAGCTGTATCTTGAAGGGCTGCTTGGCTTCGGCGCCATGATGTCGGGACTTTTGGTCGGAGCAGGCGTAGGACTTCTGGTCTTATTCCGCATCAATGAAAGTCTTAAGGAAAATCTTGCGATCACCGGCCTGTTATATGTATTCGGAGTGTGCGCCGGTTTTGTGTTGTCATTGATCTTCGGATAATGCGATCCTTATAGCGCGGATCTGTAATCTGAGTCTTAACGGTATTAACTTGTTTTATCTGTTGATAATCTATATAATTTATTTATATAGGTACATATTCCGGTTTGTGTCGGAAGACGGAGACTGATCATATTTAAGGGGGTTATATGGGGAATAAGCGAAGTTTAACGGGAAAAGAAAAATTCGCATACGGAATAGGCGCAGTCGGCAAGGATATGGTCTATATGCTGTCTGCCAGTTATATTCTGTATTATTATCAGGATATCATGGGAGTGAGCGCTGCAGCCATGGGCGCGATACTTCTTATAGCCAGAGTTTTTGATGCATTTAACGATCCGATCATGGGCGTTGTGGTGGCCAAGACCCGTACCAAATGGGGCAAATTCAGACCCTGGCTCATGATAGGAACCATAACGAACGCGGTTATCTTATACGTCATGTTCTCTGCACCGCCAAGCTTAGACGGCGCGGGACTTACCGCATATGCCGCCATATTCTACATTTTATGGGGCGTAACCTATACGATGATGGACATCCCTTATTGGAGCATGGTTCCAGCATTTACCGAGAGCGGTAAGGAGAGGGAAGGCTTATCGGCCCTTGCTCGTTCCTGTGCAGGCGTCGGCAGCGCCATCATTTCCATAGTTACAGTGAAAATGGTATCAGCCCTCGGGCATGCCTTCGGTGGGGACGAGAGCAGTTATGAGCGTATCGGTTACAGCAAGATGGCGCTTATAGTAGCGTTGATCTTCATTGTGTTCATCTCCATAACCTGTATTTTTATTAAGGAAAAATCAACAGTTGATATGGAGACGGCATCCATCAAGGATATGTTCAGGGCGCTTATCCAGAATGATCAGGCTATAACAATGGTCATCGCGATAGTCATGGTCAACGCAGCTTTGTATGTGACAAGCAATCTGGTGATCTATTTCTTCAAATATGACTTCTCACCGGATATATGGGAAGATAATTACACGTTGTTTAATGTAGCAGGCGGAGGATTCCAGATTCTTGCGATGATGCTGTTCTTCCCGCTGCTTCGTAAGTTCATGAATACCATGAAAATCTTCTATACCTGCTTTATCATGGCTTTTTCAGGATATGCGGTTCTTCTTGTTGAGGCATTTTTCCTCAAGGAAAATGTGTACTTCCTTCTGATACCTGCATTCCTGATAATGAGTGCCATAGGTATGCTTAATGTGGTGATCACGGTATTTCTTGCTAATACTGTCGACTATGGTGAACTTAAGAATAACAGGCGTGACGAATCCGTTATTTTCTCTATGCAGACCTTTGTAGTCAAGCTGGCAAGCGGCATTGCTGCATTTGTAGCGGGTATCGTGCTTCAGATATGCAACATCAGCAAAGATACGGAGTCTGAAGTTGCAGGTGAGATAGCGCAGGGATCACGTATGGGACTCCGCATGAGTATGACGATAATCCCGATCATAGTGCTTGCCATCGGTCTTGTAGTATTTACAAAGAAATATATACTTACTGATGAGAAACTTGTTGAGATCTCGGCGGAACTTGAAACCAGACGTCAGGCTTAAGAGACTCGTTTATATTATAAGGGACCGGATAGAATGAACATTCAATGTAAAGTCCGGAAAGTCCCGAAGGTATCAATTGACTAACTTATCACTTAGAAGAAAAATCAAATATATTGCCGCTGTTATGGCTTTATCAGGTATCTTCCTTACCGCTTGCGGAGAGGAGGATACTTCCTATGTTGAAAACGGAATGAACGCCATAAGCGCTCTTGATTACGATACGGCTCTTGATGCATTTTCGCAGGCTGAGGAAGCTGAAGAAGATGAAAGACTGATCCTCAGGGGCAGAGGCATGGCTCTTATGGCGAAGCTTGAGTATGAAGAGGCCATTGATTGCTTCACCCGTGCGCTTCAGTTAAGTAACGGCGTTCCCCAGGATATAGATTATGATATCAATTATTATCTGGCGGCGGCATATTATAAGTCCGATCAGTTAGATGAAGCCAAAAGCGTATATGATGCGATCCTGACGCTTCGGTCAAATGAAACCGATGCGTATTATCTCAGGGGTATTATCAACATAGAACAGGGCGATTATGAATCCGCCAATGCAGACTTCAAGAAGGCCATGAGCCTTAAGAGTGATGATTTTGATATGGTGATAGATATCTATCAGATCATGGCGGCAGCAGGCTATAAGGATGCGGGCAGAGAACTTATAAGCGAGTGTATTTCGTCTCATTCGGATATATCTGATTACAATATGGGACGTTTCGAATATTATCTTGGAAATTACGATTCTGCAAGGAACTATCTTGAGAACTCCGATAAAGGAGATTCCGGGCAGACCACATTGTATCTTGGGCGTACCTACGAGGCGCTTGGCGATTATAACTATGCCATAAGTCTGTACAATACATATCTGGATAAGAACCATGATGATTCCAATATATATAATCAGATGGGGCTGTGCCAGATGAAGATGGAGAGATATTCCGAAGCCCTCAGTTCATTCCAGGCGGGTATGAACGTAGAGGACAGCTCCATCACGCAGACCCTTAAGTTTAATGAGATAGTGGCGTATGAGTATATGAACGAATTCAGACAGGCCGCGCTTCTGATGAAGGATTACATCAAGATGTATCCGGATGATAAGGCGGCGCTTAGGGAGTATGAGTTCCTTAAGACAAGATAAAAACCAACGGAGATTTACACATGATCAACAAATTAGTCAGAAAAATACAGCAGACATCGGCACCGATAGTAGTCGGACTGGATCCTATGCTGAAATACGTGCCTGAACAGATTAAAAAACAGGCGTATGAAGAATATGGTGAGACCCTGGAGGGAGCAGCAGAAGCGATATGGCGTTATAACAAGGCGATCGTAGATGCGATATATGATCTTATCCCTACGGTTAAGCCCCAGATAGCCATGTATGAGCAGTTTGGTATTCCCGGACTTATCACATATAAGAAAACCATAGATTACTGTCATTCCAAAGACCTTATTGTGATCGGAGATGTAAAACGCGGTGATATAGGTTCCACTTCGGAAGCATATGCTGTCGGACATCTGGGTAAGGTCAGCGTTGGTTCTAAGTCATATGCAGGCTTTGATGAGGATTTTGCAACCGTTAATCCCTATCTTGGAAGCGACGGCGTAAAACCTTTCATCGAGGTGTGCAGATCTGAGGGTAAGGGTATCTTTGTGCTGGTTAAGACATCCAACCCTTCAAGCGGAGAGTTCCAGGACCGTTTTGTGCTGGCCAATGAGAGCGAATATGAATACTCGAAGAGCCTTGCGGGAGCTGACGGCAGAAATGCTGGTTTACATAACAGACTATATGAACTGGTAGGCAGGATGGTTGATGAGTGGGGATCCGATCTGATGGGAGATAACTACAGTTATGTCGGTGCTGTGGTCGGAGCAACATATCCCGAAGAAGGCAAGATACTCCGTGAGGTTATGCCCAAGTCATATATCCTGGTTCCGGGATACGGAGCTCAGGGCGGCAAGGGCGCAGATCTGGTTCATTTCTTTAATAAGGACGGACTTGGCGCTATAGTAAATTCTTCGAGAGGCATCATAGCTGCCTATCAGAATGATAAGTACGCTTCATACGGACCGGAGAATTTCGCAGATGCATCTCGGGCAGCCGTTAACGACATGATAGCTGATATCAGAGGGGCGATAGGAATATAATAAGTGTCATTCTGAGGCGGAGCCGAGGAATCCCCCGGCACCCGGAAATGAAGGAATATAATGGACAATAACTCACAAAAAAGTAACGGAAAAAGAATAGCAGCTCTGATCGGTGTGATCCTGTTGGGTATAATGGTGATCGCAACTCTGATCACGGCTTTTGTGGATCCTACGGGGATTTATTTCAGAAGCTGTCTTATAGTTACCATCGCTCTTCCTATAGCGATATGGGTGTTCTCATGGGCGTACGGAGCTTTGACTCATAAGCATACGATGGCCAGTTATGATCTTAATCTGGATGCGGTCATGCGGAAAAAAGGCGATTCCGGTGATACGAAACCCGAGACCGGATCTGCATCTGCTTTGGAATCTGAGAATGCTGACACAGGGCTGTCATCGGATTCAGCTAAGGATACAGTATGAAAACCGATGTAAATACTGCAAAGAGTGCTCATAAGAGCAATATGAAGAACATATTCAGATTTGCGTTTTTTATAATCGGCGTGCTGCTTATAAGTTCATATCACATCCTCAAGGGACTGGGCCTTTCGAAAATGATGTATTATGATTTCGCAAAGCCCGTCCATTCTTTTCTTGTTTCTTTGTGCGATCATACTTCTGTCTGTGTGGGAGAAGTGCTTATTGGTATCTACGCATTAATTCTGTTGATCGATATTATTGCCGAATTGGTTAACATAACTAAACAACCTGCCAAAACCCTGCTGTCGATCCTGCTTATCATATGCGCCTCTGTGTCGATCATTTATGGCGGCTTTTGTATGCTGTGGGGCTTTTATTATGCTGCTCCCGGCGTGAGTGGAGTGTGCAAGATCACAACCGGTGGCGTGGAACATGATGATCTGGTCGCTACGGACCGGTTTTTCCTTGAAAAAGCAAATGAGTACTCAGAGAAGGTCACCAGGGACAGCAATGGTCTGTATATTATGAGTGATGCAACCTTTGAGCACAGCCTGAAGCTTTATGAGAATGTATGCGTCATTTATCCCGGACTGGAGGATAAGGTTCACCGCCCGAAGAAGGTATTCTTCTCCAAAGCCGTCAGTCTGATGGATTTTACGGGATTTTTCTTCCCGTTCACGGGAGAAGCCTGTATAAACGTGGATTCACCGGATTGCATGATCCCGTCAACCATAGCCCATGAACTTGCTCATCAGAGGGGGATAGCCGCAGAGGATGAGGCTAACTTTATCGGGATCCTGGCCTGTATGGAAGACGGAGATCCTGACTATGTATATTCGGCTTCGCTCCTTGCATTGGCTCATTTGCAGAGCGCTGTTTATAAAAGCGGTGACATGGATGCCTGGCAGCAGATAAAGGATTCCTATGAGCCCGGCGTAAAGGCAGATCTGTCCGCTAATTCCGAGTATTGGAGCGCTTATCGCAAGAATCCCGTTAACAGAGCTACATCCCAGACATATGACGCCTTTTTAAAATCCTACGACCAGTCTATGGGACTGCAGACATACGGCGCCTGCGTGGATTATCTGGTATATTATTATGGTAAGTGAAAAATCTTATTTTGAGGTAGCGAAAACGATTACAATTGTGGTATACTGACATTCGGTACGGTCCGGAAAAAAATTTTTTATTTTTGAACCTTTTTGTGACCTGCTAAAGTCTTTTACATTAGAGGAAGTTATATTATGGCTGCAACATTATTAAAGCGTTGGCAAGACATGGCATATTCGGAGACAGCCGACAGAGGTACTCTCCAGAAACTCTGGCAGGATTATTTCCTTAAAGAGAAAGAGATATATGCCGAGCTTCTTCAGAATCCTGACACAGTAGTAACAGGTACTGTTAAGGAACTTGCAGAGAAGTTCAATGTAGATGTAATGACCATGACCGGGTTTTTGGACGGCATCAACGACAGTCTTAAAGAACCCAATCCCATCGAAGAGATGGATGAGGATACAGAGGTCAATCTGGGATTTGATCTCGAACTTCTGTACAAGCACATGGTAAGAGCAGATGCTGATTGGCTCTACCAGCTGGACGAGTGGGATGACATCTTTGACGAGGAGAAGCGCAAAGAGCTCTACAAGGAGCAGAAATCATCCACGACC
>JAEEGL012542941.1_pt1 | contig 11994 bp, 12 predicted proteins | sample 9134231 | NCBI WGS metagenome assembly JAEEGL01 (sample SAMN16246548, study PRJNA631951) | gut metagenome | biome: gut microbiome; feature: rumen; material: fiber-attached | host: Bos | place: Iran: Karaj | collected 2018-10
AACACCATTAATAACTATAATGCTGCGCTTGAAGATGAGTTCAGATATTCCATGCAGCATTGGAGTTCGGTATACAGCATCCCGGCGAATACGTATATCGTAGATACGAGAAGCTTGGGAAAAGCAGGATTCAGTATAAGAAACTATATTGATTCGCAGACGTCATTCTCGTGGGAAACATCACCGATAGTTGATGATGGTAAGGGCGTTATTATCGTAGGCTTTGATATCGTAGCGTATAAGAACGGCTCGCCGTACTTAACGTATGCCGGAGCTAATAACATGTGGCTAAGAGAAGGCTCTACGCCAAATCAAGATCCTGACCCGCCGATTCCTTATGAACCCGATGACGTAGTATTAATCGACATGTCAAAGTCCATCACCGATTATATGGAACCGGCAATACAGAATATTAACTAAGATTAACGGGTGCTGCATAGTGTAGTGCCCGTTTCCTTTGCTTGTGGATTAATCAAGGCAAGGTATCATTTTAATAAAAATAACGATAATTTTGCATAAGCAGGAGGTTAGGCTAATGAAAAACAATACTCAAAGAGACGCCGGAAGATTAAGACATATAGCGTCAATTATCTTAACAGTAGGTATTCTGCTAGGAATCACAGTTCTTGTTTTTGGAATATTGGCAATGGGTTCTAAAGCTGTTCTTTCGGCTGATAATGCGCGCAAATATACATTTACTGCAAGGACCCTGTATTTATCACTCAGTAGTTTTGGAGGAATTGGCCTAGTTATAATCAGCCTTTTAATTATGTGGGTTTCATATGTTAGTTTTGCCTCGATTATGGCACATGCTACACTTATCGAAAATTGTGATAGAAGCGATGTAGTAGGCGCACTTAAGGCCATCAATGAAACTTTGGCAGGGCTCAAAGAAGATTCCACAATGCGGGCCACAGAAAAGGCGGTAGAAGCAGTTGCTAAGGCGCAAGAAGCGATGGTTAAAGAAGAGTTAGAGAAATAATCTTAAAAGAGTTGCTGGTTGTAACCATTGAAATAGAAAAGTTAAAAATAGTAATTAAGGTATTTTAAGGGCATTCCGGCGAATGCCCTTTTCTCATGCTGTCCGTACAAAGGGACAGCATATATAGATAATAGATATTATAAGGGTATTATAAACACGTATCAGCTTATTGGAGGGGCGTATGAAACGTTTTTTATATTGGATAAATCGGAAGATGAGAATCAGGGAGAAGAGATGCGGAAGGTGTTGTCTGCTTTGTAAGTATTATAAGGAGTGTAGCGGAGAATAGTAGCCTTTATTTCATTTAGAAAAGCTTCCATCGACCTTGAAAGTGTTCCGAGTTCAGAATATACTTATACTTAGGGTAGCTTTTAGTGGAGGAAAGCGATGGAATATCTTACAGTAAAAGAAATGTCTGAAAAGTGGAGTGTATCAGAACGCAGAGTCACGAAATATTGTACTGAGGAGAGAATTCCTGGCGCAGTAAAAAGAGGCCTCATGTGGTTTATTCCTGCAGATGCAAAAAAGCCCGGCGATCCTAGAAAAGAGCGAGTGGCAAGATGAGTGAAAAGATAATAAACGTTAATATAGATATATTAGAGGAAGAGATTCAAAACTATAACCCTACTCTTTTGAATCGTTTGCTCAAAGATAAAACGACAGGTAAAAATATCATTTGGGCAACAGACGATTATTCAGAAAAGGGGGAAGGGTTTGCTTTTTGTAATGAAATATTGCCAGAACGAGTCACGGGGACGCATGCAAGGCTAATTCAGCCAAGGATAACCAAGAGTAAGGAAAATCAAACAGAAAGAACCAAAGATAAAGCAGAAGTGTTTACACCATCTTGGGTCTGTAACAGCCAAAACAACCTTGTTGATGCTCAATGGTTTGGAAGAGTCGGCGTGTTCAACGTAGAAAAAGACAAAAGATGGAAGAGTACCTCCGAAAAAATAGAATTTAGTAAGGAAGGTAATAAGACGTGGGAAAAATACGTTGATGCCCAAAGGCTTGAAATGACATGTGGAGAAGCTCCTTACTTAGTTAGCAGGTACGATACAGTTACCGGAGAAATTATTCCTCTGCAAGAGAGAGTAGGATTGCTTGATCGTAAACTAAGAGTAGTGGGAGAAAACACAGAAACTGAAGAAGAGTGGCTACAATGGGCTCAGCGCGCGTTTGAGAGCGTATACGGATTCGAATACCAAGGAGATAGCCTTCTTCTGGCTCGAGAAAACTTGTTTGCGACTTTCATAGAGTATTATCAAGCAAGGTTCAAGCACATGCCATCAAACGATTGGCTCAAAAAAATCGCAAATATAATATCTTGGAATATTTGGCAGATGGATGGCATAAAAATGGTAGTTCCGGAATCATGTCATGACATAGTAGAAGAAGACGTGACCATTTGGGGCAGAAATGAAATTAGGCATAAATGTCCAGGATGTATAAGTGGCGATAATAAAAGGCATAACGGAATGTATTGTAAAATTCAAGATTGGAGAACCAAAACAAGCGTTACTTTTTTATCTATGATTAAAGAGGGTTAAAAAATGAGCAGATTTGCAGTTGCAAGCTATCAACTTATATATGTGTATACAGTTCCTTACGAAGATCGGAAAGGATTAGTTAAGATTGGAAAAGCATCGCTTCAATCAATGAGTAGTATTTCTCAATTGCCGCCAAACTGTGAGCAGTTAAATGTTGCCGCACGACAGCGCATTCGTCAACAGAACGGAACGGCACTTAGCGAATACAAGTTAGAATATACAGAGCTTGCAATAAAGCAGATTACGATGGGAGACGGAAGTGTTCAGACACAGACTTTTGATGATCATGATGTTCACAAGGTTCTCCTTCAATCTAATGTTGTAAGAAAAACTCTTTTAGATTCGGGTCGGCCGAGTGAATGGTTTGAAACAAGCGTTGAAGTGGCAATCAATGCAATCCAAGCAGTAAAACGAGGGGAGAAAAGTTTAAATAATACTATTTCTCCTGCAAGCATGGGTGTATCTCAGATAGTCTTAAGACGCGAGCAAAGGGAGAATGTGGAGAAAACCCTGAATTGGTTCCAAAATAAAGGAAACTCATTCCTTTGGGACTGCAAAATGAGATATGGAAAAACAGTAACTGCTTACGAACTTATGAAAAGAGCTGGCTATAAGAAGTCTATTGTAATTACACATAGACCGGCAGTAGCAGACGGCTGGAATACGGATCACAAGATTGTATTTGCAGAAACCCCACATGTATTTATGGACAAAACTGTAGGAACAATCAGTTCTCAAGAGGGCATTATCGATTCCCAAAATGAAAAAGAATTAAGAGATATCTTGGATAAAGGAACTCCCTTTGTCTATTTTGCGTCCATCCAGGATCTGAGAGGTTCAAAAAGGGTAAAAGAAAACGGATTCAATAAAAACAATCTTGTTTTTGACACCGAATGGGATTTGCTCATTATTGACGAAGCTCATGAGGGTACGCAGACAGAATTAGGTGACGCTGTCATAAAGGCACTTACCAAAGAAAAAACGAAGGTATTAAGACTGTCTGGAACGCCTTATAACATAATGAAAGAATATGATGAAAATGTATATACATGGACGTATGTAGATGAGCAAAGGGCTAAAGAAGAGTGGGATAGCATGTTCCCGAATGAGAAGAATCCTTATTCAGACCTTCCTAAAATGAACATTTTTACATTTGATTTAGCGACAACTCTGGGTAATTCCTATAGGTATGTATCTGATGGAGATGCTTTCTCGTTTACAGAATTCTTCAGAACATGGACAGGCGACGTTGAAAGAGATTATAAGCCAATTCCAGAGGGGAAAGAAATTGGCGATTTCGTGCACGAGGAAGATGTTGTAAGTTTCTTGAACTTGATTAGTAAAGAGGACGCAGAGTCTCAATATCCTTTTTCAAATGACGACTTTAGGAGCCAATTCAAGCATACATTTTGGATTGTTCCGGGTGTAGCTGCAGCTAAAGCGCTAAGTGCTCTTATGAAGCAACACCCTGTTTTTAAAGAACCTAATTATCATATTTGTAATATTGCTGGCGAAGGAGACGAAGAGCAACCTTATGATGAGGCTCTTGGTCTTGTTAGAGATTGCATAAAGGAATATCCAAGAACGATAACTTTATCGTGTGGCAAGTTAACCACCGGCGTGACAGTAAAGGAATGGACGGGAGTCATGATGCTATCTGGTTCATCATCAACCGCAGCCGCTGGATACATGCAGGCCATTTTTCGGGTACAGTCACCAGGTGTTATAGATGGAAAGAAGAAAGAGAATTGCTATGTTTTCGATTTTGCACCTGACCGTACGCTTAAGGTTATTGCGGAAGCGAATAAAGTTGCTATCGGACGTGGTAAGACTGAGGATAAGGCGAAAGAGGTTCTTGGAGAGTTTTTAAATTACCTTCCCGTAATTTCTGTCGAAGGAACACGTATGGTTACATATGATGTTTCTAAGATGATGAAGCAATTGAAAAAAATTGTTATTGAGCATGCTGTTAACTCAGGATTCGACGACGACAATATATATGATTCTGATGCTGGTATCGTAATTGAAAAAGCAGACGAAAAGATAATATCAAAATTGGCTGATGTAGTGGTACCTCAAAAGAAAGGTGCTAAACAAAGAAATATTACAATTAACAATCAAGGATTGACGGAAGAACTCCGCAAGAAAGGAGAAATAGCAAAGAAGAAGCCCAAAAAGGAAAGAACTCCGGAGGAAGAGGAACTCATCGAAAAATTGAAAAAGCAAAAAGAAGAGCAAAGCAAGCTTTATGATTTACTTAGGGCGGTATCCATTCGCCTTCCTTTGCTTTTTTATGGTGCAGACGCCGATATTACAGAAGTAATTAAGATGGAAGACTTTGTAGATATTGTAGATGATGAGTCATGGCAAGAGTTTATGCCCAAGGGGTTAAAAAAAGATCTTTTCCTTGAAATTATGCGTTACTATGACGAAGATGTAGTAATTGCGGCGGGGCAGAGAATTCGTCAGCTTGCGAAACAAGCAGACGAAATGCTTCCGGCATTAAGAGCCAAGAGGATTGTTGAGATAATTAGTAAATTCAAGAATCCAGACAAGGAAACAGTATTGACACCGTGGCGCGTAGTTAATATGCATTTATCAGATATGGTAGGTGGATATTGTTTTTATAATGAAGAATTTAACGAGGAAATGGATCCTCCTAGATTAGTAGAGCGTGAGAATATTACGAGGAACATTTTTGCTAATAAGGAAGCTCTAATACTTGAGATGAACTCTAAATCGGGGCTTTATCCATTGTACATGGCCTATAGTTTATATATGAGCAGGATAAATGGGAAGGAATCTGAGATAGAATTTAGTGAGGCTCAAAAATTATGGAGAGAAATCCTAAATAAGAACATCTATGTACTTTGCAAAACGAAAATGGCAAAGAGTATTACGCAGAGAACTCTTAGCGGATTTGAAAAATATGATACAAATCTCGTTTATCTTTCAAAATTAATAGAAGAAAGAATGTTAAATAAAGAACGATTGGCAAAAAAATTGACCAATGCTGAGACGTGGGGAAAAGGAGAGGGAAAGATGATATTTGACGCTATAGTAGGAAATCCGCCTTATCAGAGGATGGATAATGGAAATGGGGCAAGCGCTTCTCCTGTTTACCAAGAATTTGTTACTCTAGCTAAACACATGAAACCGAGATATATATCAATGATAACACCTTCAAGGTGGTTTGCCGGAGGAAAGGGATTAGACGATTATCGAGCAGAAATGCTCAATGATAAAAGGCTAGAGAAGATAACAGATTTTGTCGATAGTACCCAGTGTTTCATAGGAGTAGCTATAGCTGGTGGTGTGAGTTATTTTCTTTGGAATTCACAATACGATGGTAAATGCAAAGTTACAACAATAAGAGGGCAATCGAAAATTACTAAAGACCGTCATTTAAACGAATATGACATTTTTGTGCGAAACAATGCGTCTATTGAAATAATCAATAGAATAAGCGCTAGAAATGAAAAGACCATGGAAGAACAAGTTTCATCCAGAAATGTGTTTGGTTTATCCACGGATATAAAAGGCCATAATGAGGAAAAGCCGGGAGACTTACTTCTTGCATGTAGCGAGAAAAGTAATCATTTAACGTTTTCTTATGTTGAAAGAGACCAAGTTACTAAAAATGAGGAGCTTCTTGATAAGTATAAGGTATGTATTGGGCGGTGTGTTCCTAGAAATGGCGAGACAGGCGTTGACCCTAAAGTGGGCTATAGAGCAATAACCACAATTCACATATTTGGTCCGCAAACTGTGTTTACAGATACGTACATATATGTAGGTGTATATGATACTAAGGAAGAGGCAGAAAATTTAGCAAAGTTCCTCGCCTGCAAGTTTCCGAGATTTCTCCTTCATGAGACATATTCATCTATGAACGTAACGAAAGGAAACTTCCGATTCGTACCCTGTCTTGATATGACTAAGGAATGGTCCGATCAGGAACTATTCGATCGTTACAATTGTTCTGATGAAGAGATAGAATTAATCAATAGTATGATGCGCCCGATGGAATATGTAACACATTATAACGGAGAAGAAAGTGACGTCGAATAAGTGTAGTAATAGAAAAAGGATATTTGAATGCAGATTATTAGCAATGAATCATGGATTTTTTTCTTAGCAGATGGATATTTAGAGGAAAAAATTGATGATAATGTAATTATGGGAAAGTGGATGTTTTTCTTCAATTCATCCTGTGTAGAGGTCGTTGAGGATATTTGTGCCAAGGCAATAGAACAAAAAGTATTAAAAGAATGTAAGTGTAGCAATCCGGACGGAGCAGAATTCAGGCTTTATGACAACAGCCAAGGCGTAGCTTGCTTTTATTGTGATTACAATGACGAAGCAGCGCATAAACGAATACTTAAGTATTTCATCGAAAACAACCTTATAAGAAAGACCAAATCCGGAAAACTATATAACATTTCTTTTAAACTGGATGAACAAACAGAAAATGGCGAATATGGTAAGGACTTTAAGGGTGCTATTAAACTGGATCGGTTTGTTGATCTTACAACTGGTAAATTAAAATAATCACTCGGAGGGGCGGTATGGCAAAGTATGTTGTCAAATATAAAAAAGAATATGAAGATAAGGTAGAAAGCTTTTCCGTTGAAAAGGAAGCCAAGAAGCCTTATGAAGCAAAGCGAGAGATTCAAAGCGGTTGTAAAAGGGAATCTTATGAGCTCTGGGAACGCTTGCAAGAAGAAATACCTAGAGCACTTGGTTGTGGAAATTATGGAAGGGATGAGATCGGTGTATGGACGACCAAAAAAAGTAGCAGTCCGTTGTCTTCCACGCCGAGAAAAGGGAAATGGATTTTGAGGTTTTTTGACTTTGAAGTAGAGGAAATCACAGTACTGGATGGTAATGACTGACTTTTCAAAATAAGCAGGAGGCAAAAAAATGTATGTGTTACTAAGGGGATATTCAGATGGTCAGAGCGGGTATTACTTTTATAATGATTCGGCAGAAGCAATAAAAGAAGCCATAATTGGATTGTGTGTAGACACAATCAATGATTACTGCGATACGGACTATTCGCCGGAAGATTTGATTGATTGCGAAGAAGATAGTGAAGAAGCTGAAACATATTATGATGGATACTATTTCGAACTGTCCGATTTAATTGCGGCAATTGATGGCAGCGGAGACTTGGAAGAAGGCTTTTCGTTCTGCTTTGGTGATCAGAATATTGATTTGCTTATTGCGACCGAAGACGATACGAAGCTTTATAAAGTGTGTGCTGAAATTGATAAAGAACTTGTTGAAAGCATGAGCGGAGAAGAAGCTGCAGAGGCAATAGTGAATAAATACAGTACTTGGCTCTGAGAATAAGAAACTCTATACCTAAAATAAATCAGTGAGGTAAATTGTGAGTACATATATTGTAACCTATAAAAAGGAATATGCCGGTGCGGTGGAAGAATTTTCTGTGAAAAAGGAAGCAAAGAAGCCGAGTGACGCTAAGCGTGAAATCCAACGTGCTTGCATATTAGAAGCTGAGAAAGTAAGACAAAAGATGCAAGAAGAGAAAGCGGAATCCATTGCCTGCGGAGGGTATGGTAAGGATATAGGGCTTTATAAAATGATTGAAAGCAAAAATCCTCTATATGGACCGAGAAAAGGGAAATGGATCTTAAGGTATTTTGACTTCAAGGTAACGGAATCAGAGCAAAATGTAATATCCTGATGGACAACAGTAGATAAAAGGACTTTTATACAAAGTAAACATGGTGGATTTCGAAAAGATTGGCAAAAGAATATTTGAAGAACGCAAGTATTTACACCGGATTTCTCAGGAGAAAATGGCTGAAGATTTGGGAATGTACCAGGCGGATATTAGTAACTTAGAGAAAGCCAAAAATGGCAGCGGAATATCTGACCTTACAAAGCTTGACCTGATTGCGGATTATTTTGGAATTCCGCTTGAAACTCTTATTTTTGGAGGAAAGCATAATCAGATAGAAAAGTATAGTGCTGATAAAATGCAAATCAAGGAAAACACCAAAAAGCTTCCCCAGAAGCACGAGGCTTTATTAAGTGGCTTAATGGGTGTTCCTCTAAATGAAGCTGAGTCCAAATTGGAAAGTGTTAAGAAGTATGTATGTGGGCCGTATTCTATCTATGTGGCAACGGAATATCAAATTCTTTTTTCTGCAGATGGCGAAAATGGAAGCGGTTTTCCTTACATAGCAAAGGAGCATATCTGGTTAGTGTGTGATGATGAGGCTATAGGATGTCTTAACTCTTACATTACTACGGTTGGTCAGCATATCTCGGAACAAATTTTTGAGAATCTTAAATTATTAATTACTCCTGATATTTTTGATTTAGATGAGTGCTTTTCATCCCTCAATCCTTACGTTATTCTCAATAAGTCTCTGTCAACCGACGAGTTTGCCCAACGAATGGAAGATCGTATGCGGGAGTTATATGATTCCGATGAAAGCAGGCGCATTTTATATATAGAGAGTGCTTATGTCAGAGAAGACTATCGTCAAAATGGCTTGCTACGTTTGATGATGAATGTAACAAGGCAAATAAACCCCAATGCCATTATGTGGCTAAGTTTAGAGCCGACAACCGGCGATGAACTTAATTCTGAATATGGATATCATGCTACGTACACATCTTCAGAGTTAGGCCAAATTAGTTTAAATGCAAGTATAGCTGAGAGACTTGGTTTTACAATCGATTCAGCTACAACAAGATGTCATATCAAAAACCTGCAAGAAGATGGAAGCGTTAACCCGGATATGGCATCTGTCAGAAGAAGCGCCTTTTTCTTCCCTAAAAAAATAAGAAATATTGTAAATGGGGAAGAGCAGATTTTAACTTTAGCACGTGCAATTGGAAGAATGGTATGCACTCCTGAAGAGAAGCCGGCATATATAGACGTATATCAGAGTGCTTGGAAAAAACTTGGCTTTGTAATATCGATTCAACTTGATTATGAAGATGAAACTGTTTATGCATTTGCCCGTGGAATGGATTGGAAGTCCAGATGGCTTGGAGTATCAAAGGATAATCCCGGACCGGAAGGGGAGTTCGTAGAGACCATAGAGAAATATGATCGATTAATAGACGCCATAGGTTCAAAGTATTACGTAGGACTAATGGTGGCTGAGCAATTGCTGGGGGCAACTTATTTTGGAACGGTGGCACCGGAAAACGTACAACTAGATATGCTTAGAGATGTTTTATAAGAAATGGGCTATAAAAATTTGGCGGTATATGAAGTATTATTATCTCAACAAATAACAATTACCTTTTAGGAGGACATTAATATGAAACATTATTTAGTAGAAAACGTAAAATATGGTGTAACATCAGCAGGAACCGCTTGTGGCCCCGTTGCAGGAAATGCTGTAGCCTCTGTTGAGTTTAAAGAAAGCAATGATTCTTCGGCAGAATGGCTTAGCCTGGTTGAAGTAGATGGTATAGCAAACTTTTATCTCTCTGATAAAGACATTTTTGAGGAATTGCTTAAAGAAGAAGATGACGATGAACATATAGCTCTTTTAAACTCATATTTTGTTGAAGATTTTCACGGTTTCGAACTTAGTGAAGACTACGACGAAATTTTTGAAAGTATATACGAAGCCGGAGAAAATGATAAAAGCCGATTAGTAAGATTTCTAATAACAGTAGTTAGGGCTGATGAAAATGCGGCAGCTATACTTAGTGAAAGTGCAAAAGGAAAGTATATAGAAGACATTGATTTCGCAGCTAGTGATATTGAGAAAGAGTATTTGGAGCAATAAAATATTGGTACATAAAAAGCTTAAACAAGCTCGTTGGTATATCCGGCGGGCTTTAATCCGTTCCGTAACCCGAACATCGCAGATGAAATAACCATGTTATAATGTGGCTAAAGGGAGGCGCTTATGAAAGAGATAACGCTTGATTTCAAAAATCGATGGATACTTATAAATACGGATGCTCAGGAGACTTCAGAGGATATGTGGGAACTTATACAGAAGCCTTCCATTAAGGAATTTATCCCTTCTGCAGAAATGTATATGCACGGAGATAACTTTACATTCGATTTCGAAAATAATTGCGTATACAGGAATAAAACGGTCCCATTCATTCCGGGAACCGGCTACTCGGCAGAAACCATTAAGCATGTTGAGATGGTGAAAAGCGATAACCTATTTATGCGCTGGGATGAGTTTGTTGAGCGATTAGGTTATGCAAATTTCGATTACGAAGCATATGAAGATTACAAAGACACGATTTCCTTTCTTACTGGGAATATGTTGAAATAGAATTGCTCTGTATGCGTTTTTCTTAATAAGAAAAGAGATAATTAGACCTTTGTACATATGATACGCCAAAGGAGAAGACTTATGGATTACAAAACACTTGATGCAATGAGCGCAGCTGAACGTTCGGAGTATATTAATGGATTATCTGAAGAGGAACTTAAAAATCTGGTTAACAACTTAATTATAGAACTTTCGGCAGATGAGGCAGTTAGTTCAGCGGCATATGATGATGGAGTTTACTATTTTGTGTTTGGGGACGGAAAGATATTTGCTATGCCGAATTCGTCAGATGATCTTCCTAGAGGTGGAACGGCACCTGATGTTGTTACTGGACTATCGCCAGAAGATAAAGCTGCCGTTGATGCCATAATAGATAAATTCGGAAGCGATACAATCGATGACCTTTTTGATGAAGCATCAGAGGAATTGTGGTTTAATTATTATGAGCGTTATCCGGAATTTGAAGATGACGATATGATTGAATATTTTGAATATGAAGGCGATGACGACTTTCCTCCAATGAGAATGAGTGACGAGGAGAAGGAAGAGAAGAGAAAACGGCTATCCTTATATAAAGAATTAATGGCTGAGGTTGAAAAATATAAAGACAGCTTTGAAAAGACATCTGACTTCTATGACAAGTATAGAAGACGAGAACTAACACATGGCTACTTATATTATGGATACGAGGGAGATTTCATTGATTTGATAGATAACGTAAATGACTATGGAGGAGATGCGTTAGAGTACATAAAACCATCTGAATTGCTTGATTTACTGTTTAATCTTGATACTTATCGAATCGAAGCATGTAGGTAATTGTTTTTGCATTTAAGGCGTCAGGGTATTGTATCCTGACGCTTTCTTTGGTGTAGCTGGTGTCATAACTCAACAGTTATGACACCGGTTATTCTTATACGAAAAATAGGGGTATTGAGCGGTGTCATAACTTAGTGTCATTAACCATCTCCGAATTCATCATACAAACTTGACATACTACCTCGAAAATACTATGATAATTATAGTTTCAGCAGATTATAGCGTCAAAAATGCTTATAATCTGCTGAAACCTATCGTTTTTTACCAGTTTCAGCAGATTATAGAGGGGTTAGTGCATTATGAACATAATTGGAAGAGAAAGAGAAAAGGACATAATAACGAAGTGTCTGGA
>JAEEGL012828142.1_pt1 | contig 11994 bp, 6 predicted proteins | sample 9134231 | NCBI WGS metagenome assembly JAEEGL01 (sample SAMN16246548, study PRJNA631951) | gut metagenome | biome: gut microbiome; feature: rumen; material: fiber-attached | host: Bos | place: Iran: Karaj | collected 2018-10
CAGCGCCTGCCACTCGGGATCCTGACTGTACTCGGGATAGTCCATCTGCCCGTAGTTGTGCTCGTACATATAGTCCCGCATCGCTTCATAGGGCGTCCGGTCGTCCTGTTCCGTTTCGGGAATCGATTCAGCGGTGTCTGCCGTGGTTTCGGTTTGCGCTTCTTCCAGCACATAAGGCTCTACTTCGTTCGGGATATCCTCAAAATAGCCGCCTTCATCCGAATCAGCAGGGAATTCCGGCTCGGTTTCCGTTCCATCAACGGATTCGTCCAAATCGAAAGAATCCCCCGGTTCTTCAAGGTTCAAATCGGTTTCGATGTCTCCGAAATCATCCGTTTCTATGCTGTCGGGAGAAAGATCCAGTTCGCTGCCGGTATCGGTCAGCATCTCCTCCGCGGAAAAGTCCGTGTCCAAATCAGAAAGATCGGAATCGTTAAAGCTTTCAAAGTCATCATCGACGGCACCGGAGGAGAAATCCGTATCGTCAAGACTGCCGCCCGAAAAATCGTCCGTTCCGATATCGTCTAAAGAATAATCGGTGTCAAAGGAAGTGTCGTCAAGCGTGCTTTCAGTGTCCAAATCCAACGAACCGCCGTCATCAAAACCGGAGTCCAGTCCGAAATCCTCATCCAATTACGTTCCCTCCTTTAACAGGAAATTTTCATGTGTCAGTATTTTTTGATAATCCGTTTGGCTGATATCAAAATTTTTGGCTATCAGTATTTTCCGCAGCAGCTTGATTTTTACGCAGTTCACCAACTGCCCGGACGAGGCGTCCAATCCCCGCTGCCCTGCGATCTGCTCGACAGCGCGGTTGCACGACCACAGGAGCTTTATCATATCATTTGCCGTATTGACCTTGGCATAATAGATATTCAACACTCTTGACGCGATAAAGTCGGCGTTGGATTTGCAGTTCTTATCACATCTGCCCTTACAGAAAGGATTGTACTGACATTCCTTGTGCGGGATCATCAGAGCGGGTTTATCGTCCCAATAGTGACATAAAGGCGCCAAATCCCTGTCGGCTATCACGTTTCGGAATGGTTTGTCGGTAAATTTTGAATAGGTTTTTATTTTCAGCGGTTCGGTTTTGAGCTTGCCGTGGTGGAGGATCGCCTCTCCCAGTCCGAGAGTCGCAAGGCGCTCATAATCGAGATCGCTCAGGTTGATCGCGTTGCGGATAATATCCTTGGCGGTTTTCTCAACAAGGCGGAAAACGACCTTGACGTTGGTATTGCCGACAATGCCTTTTCCGACCTTTTCGGGGGACTGATCGGCAATAATAATGGAGGTTCCGCAGGCGCGAACCTCGGCGATCATATCCTCTATTGTCGAGGAGGTGGAGCCGACTGCGTCGGGAGCGCCTTCCTCAGACGATGCGGAGGAACCCAGAATCACATGTGCCTCATCGATCAGCAGCAGGTTTTTCAGTCCGCCTCCGTAGTTGGTGTTGTTTTTTGTGTAGGTGCATATCAGAATCAGAACAAACGCCATGATCAGCGATTTTTGTTCCTTGTTATTGATCGCGTTCAGTTCGATGACCGTCGGTTTGGTGATCAGATCCTCCAGCGGTATCGTGTGGATGTTGTCGTAGATATTGCTGTTTTGTTCCAGCAGGCTGACCAGGCGGACAACGCCCGCGCTTTCGATATTGGACTTGACGTCGCCTTTGTAATCCATGTTGCGGATTTTGCGCTTGAACACGCGGATGAATTCGTACATGCCGAAAGGCTCTGCGTGCGGGTCGTCAGAGGTGCTGTCCATTTTCCAGCCGTATTCGTTATAGGAGTCGTTGATAGCTGCCAGAAAAATGTCGGGCAGGGGAGACGGCATCGAAAACGCTGCCTTGAATGCCGTCATCAGGCTGGAAATATAGGTTTCCACCGTCACGTTTTTCGGCGGGATAAAGGGATTGATAATGAAAGGGGAGATGCTGCTTTTTCCGGGGGTAAATACCTGAAGCTCAGGAATGATATCGATCAGGGAGCGGTACTCGTTTTTTGTCGGTTCAACGACAAGAAACGGAACCGAAAACTTCGTCCACATTTGCACCAGAAGTCCCAGTGAAAAATAGGTTTTTCCCGAGCCGGGCGTACCGACGATCAGACCGTGCATGGTAAAATCCTTCAGAGGCACGCTCGCGTTGGTTCCCGTTTGGTTTTCGCTTCCGGGGGAGTTTTGGATCACACCCAGCTTGAATGCGTCATCCGAGAGGATCGCCTGATTCAGCTTTTCGCGGTTGCGGCGGTATTTCCGCACCTCCAGACCGATGACGGTTTCATCATCAAAGGGGAATTTGAAAATGGTTTTTATCTCGTTGAGAGTAAACAGGTATTTCAGCCGCAGAAGATAAGCCGGCGCGTTTTTGCCGTTCCAGAAAGCGGCTTCCCGTTCACGGTAAACCAGATTGTTGCTGATCACCCACGGGGAAACGGCAAAGCCCTCCGTGAGCGAATAGCGGCATTGCGTCAGACGCGAGGCGACAACCGCCCCTGAATGGGTGTTTTCATCTTCGATAGAGCTGATGAGCTTGCTGCACAACGCTTCATTTGCGTCGTGGGGTGCGAACACAAGGATGTTCATATATGCCGTCGGCTCGTTGATTGCGTTGCAGTAATAGTCAAACGCTTTGGCGACCGACGCGGTAAAAGGATCGACAGGCTGCATTCCCTGCATGATGCGAACCTGTCCGATCATATAGTTGATGCCTGTTCTTCCGCGCTGGAAGTACAGGCGCTCGTTATCGTTGAATGCGGTGGGGATAATCTGTATCGAAACGGCGGCGTGAGGAAAACGGATCATCGCGTTTGTCACATGAGCGATATTGACATTTTCCGTGGGAGTGATCAGATCGTTAAAATACAGCCCTCCGCCCTGCTGAAAGGAGTTACCCATCAGCTTTTCATTCCGCGCGACCGAGGAAACGCAGCTGCAGTTAACCTGATTGAGCGCTGTCATCAACGCGTCGTGCGTATCGTTGGTTTCAATGATATCAAAGCTGTAATTGATATTCTCAAAATCCTGCTTCAGGTTATAAAGGATGCCGTTGATTTTTTCTTTGACATTCGCGGCATCGAAGCCGATATAGCGGATAATGAAATACATCTTTACCTGCGCGGCGTAAATCTGATTTTTGACGGGTACGCTGTGCAAAAGGATCTCGAAGGAGATGCTGTCTGTTTCCCCTGTGCGCATCAGACTGCTCAGAAAACGGGTATAAAAATCCTGCAGTTCCTGCTTTGCCTTTTCTTTGTTGGCGCTGAACAGTTCATAATACGGGATGTATTTTATTTCCGCAATCGCGTAACCGGCGCACTGTCCGTTGTCGGAATAACTGAGAAAAACCAAATTAACACCTGTTTCTGCGTATCATACCTTACATCAGACCAAAGTGCTGCGCTGCCGCCTTTGATGACGGGCTGAGCTGAGAGCTGACAGAGGAAAGATACTTCTTGAATTTTTTTCTGACGCCCGACACCATGATGTTGGTGTTCAGCTTCTGGGAACGGGCGCCGAGCGTTTCCGCCGTTGAGCAGGTAACGTCGGGACTGTCGGGAGAGATCAGTATGTATGCCTGCAGAACGGTGCACTCCACCTGATTGCCCAGGTGCGTAATACGGTATATCTGAGACAGTACGGGCATCTTGCACTTAGCTGAAAGCTTCTGCGCATTGACGGGCTTTGCCGCCTCGGCGTCCCTGATTGTCAGAAGATACCGGACAAATGCGTCGGCAGAAATCGTTTCGGAAATATCCGACAGCTCCTGGAAAATGTTCTTGGAGAAGGCATTCGGGGAAGCCGACGAGAGATATTTGTCCAGGGCGCCCGGATAGCGCGTGCCGCCGCTTTTTATTTTTCTGAGCAGCTCGATCCGCTTTTCCTCCGAAAGCGACGGGTTCAGCAGCATCTTGATCAAGTTTGCTTCGCTGACCTTAAAGCCTTCCTCCGCCAATACGTCAATCACTTTTTCGCTCACCAAACGGCTGTCAGCCGGGGAGGTCAGATACTTATCAAATATCTCACGGAAAAAAGCCTTGTTGACGTTCAGGGCAAAAATCATCTTCACGATTTCCGGTTTGTTTTCGCCGTCGAGCGTACAGCTCAGGATGTACTTTTCGATCGTCACGGTGGACAGCGAGGGCACCTGCCCGAACAAATAGGTCAGGAAGTCCCGCCTTTTTTCGGGGGCGTCGGCAATCGTGAGCAAATAATGAGAAACCGTTTGTTCTTTCGTTTTCTCGTTGACATTAAAGCCGAAAGCGATATCAATTATCTTTTTCTTGTATTCATCGGAAACAGATTTGTTTTCGAGCAGGAGGATAAAGTGCTGACGGCTGAACACAACAAACTGATCGGTTGCCTGCAGCATTTCGATAAGATAAAGCATGATGTCCTGTGCGCACTTATCGAGCGCGTATTCTACGATGGTGTAGATTTCCGCGTCGACAAGCTTGCGGGACATGATGATATCAAAAATATTTTTGACGTATTCCTTGTTATCGGTTTTGGTGATGATACTGTTCATCACACATCTGACCGATGGTGCGGAGGCGGTAGCAAGAGACGCGCATGCAATACCGTATTTCGTTTCAAAGCTGTCCGCGCTGCTGTTGAGATAATCCTCAATCATACTTCTGTCGTCAGATGTCAGGACGTTCTGCGCGAGCAGGAGAGAACAGTCCGTCACCTTTTGCCCGCCGTCCGGGTATTTGTCCAGAAGGAGAAGCAGAGCGGATTTTTTGTCGATATTATCATAATTCCCGACGATCTTGTCCGCAATGTCATATTTTTGATGGGCGAGCATAAAGCGCAGGAGGTTCGCGTTGAGATGGAGCGAATAGACCTCATCGGGGCGGAACAGCGGATAAATTGTCTCCAGACGTTCTGCCGCGCCCAGGGTATCGTATACGAGGATGAGAACGCCGATAGCCTCTGATGAATCGAGGAACTCATACAGGATTTGTTCTTCTTCACTCGGTTTGCTGCCTTCCGCACAAAGAGCCGCGTAGTATTTTTTGATCTGCGAGAACATGTTTCGCTTTTCCTGCCCGCTGCCTGCGTGGTACATTGCCGCGTTCAGCAGATAGCACAGGCGGGCGATGGTGGTGCCGACGTAGCGCGAGTCGATTTTTTCGCATTCCACCAGGTTGTTTTTGGCTTCGTTGAACCGTTGATACGCCACATCCACCATCACCTGACGCACTACGTTTTTTATAGTGAACATCGTATCGGCTTCTTCGTGACGCTCAATTCTGTTTCCGCAGTAAATACATTCCCACAGGTTCAGGCTTTCCAGATAATCAAACTTTGTGCTTCCGCAGGAAGTGCATTTTTGAGTGGTATATTTTACTGCCATTTATTTCACTTCTCTTTATTTCGAGATAAGGAGTTTGTTGTTGCGTTCTTTGATATATGCCTGAAGCTTGAAGCAAGCCTGCATCGCTTCGGCTTTGTTGTTGCTCTGGCAAAGGTATTTCAGCTCGGAAACCTTTCCTTTGATCATTTCGTCGAGCTGTGAGACGGAATCGTTCGTCATCGGGTCGGAATACTGAATTGCCTCGCTGACCTTGTGAAGCTGTGCTTTGAGCTCGGCGTCAAGGCAGTCGTCCTCAAGCAGTCTGACGTCAACGGCAAGGCTCTTGATGTTAAAGGCGTTCTGCTTCACTGTGTCGGAAATGGTTTGCGCCGTGTCGCGGGAGAGCACCGCCAGCGCGCCGAAAATGACTACGATCAGAAAGAGGATCGCCTGGAGGATTACAGTCAGCTTGACGCTTGCGTGCTCGCGGAAAAGCATAAAGACAAAGCTCATGAAGAACTCGGCAATGACGTGAAAGCCGGAGAAATACAGGAGCGGAATGCCGAAAAACGCGGCTTCCACATCTGTCTTTTTCGACGCGATCAGAACGATGATGATATTGGCGGCAAGCGAAGCGGTCATGAAGCCGTAGCTGATCCAGAAGATGTTGTTGAAGTTATTGAAAATAAGAAAGACGAACAGGTTATAGATAGCAAATACCGCGGCGTAAATAATAGCGGCAATCACATAGTTTTTGGCTTTTGTTGATTTCATTTTTATCCCTCCGAGTTAAACCTTTGTTCCGCAGAACGGACAGAATCTTTGACCTGCCGCAAGCTGTCTGCCGCAGCCCGCGCAAACGGGAGCGGTATCCTGACGCTTGCCGCAGCTCGCGCAAAAGAGAGCTCCCTCTACCAGAGGAGCGCCGCAATCCGTGCAGAAGCCCGCCGCAGGTGCGGGTGCCGCTGCGGGAGCAGGAGCAGGAGCAGAAACGGGAGCGGTCGCGGCGGGTGCCGAAGAACCGCCGAAGAAGCCTCCGACGTCAAATCCGCCGGCGCCGGAGGAAAAGCCGTTTTGGCTGCGCATGGAGTTCGGAGCGCCTGCGACATTCTTCGGAGGTGCCGAAGAGGGGATCCTGTCGTTGCTCAGCGCCTGCTGTGCGATTTCGGTGATGGTGCCGCCGAACGCGCCGCCCATCATAAATCCGCCGACCGCACCGCCGATATTGCCGAGCGTGCCTTCGTTGCCCGCGAATTTTTCGGCGATCATCATCTGACGCTCTTCCTGCCAGGTGTAGCCTTCAATCAGTCTGCCCGTGCGGCGTTCCTTTGCCGTCGTGACCGCGGCGTAATCCTTTTCGGGAACCTCGATCGTTTCAATATTAAAGTATTCAATACGGATTCCGTATTCATCAAAAATGTTATCAAGACGTTCCTTGACGACACCGCTGATTTCAAACAGATTCGCGTTAATCATGAAGTAGCTCAGCTGACCGTTGATCATGATTTTGGAAATGCAATCCTTCACATGAGAAGAAATAATACCCCGGAAATTCTTGATCAAGTCACCAGACTTGAAAACGTTGCGGAAACCGACAAGCTTGACCAGAAACTTTCTGGTATCCGCGACCGAGAATGTCATGCTTCCGTGCAGCATGACGTGCAGAAAAATATCGTACAGCGGATCGTCCAGCGTGATAGCGCCCTGTGTGCCCCAGAGCAAATCCATCTGATGCACCTGCGTGACATAAAAGACCTTGCAGGGGAACGGTGAAACACCGCCGGTTGGGATGCTGATGATTTTTTTGAGAAGCGGGATATTCGGAACCGATAAGGTGTGACGTCCGGGACCGAACAAATCGGCTGCCTGTCCGTTTACGACAAGTACAGCCTGATGGGTTTCATCAACGATCAGCTGAGAAGTAACATTGAATTCTTCTCCGCTGTATTTCCACACCAGGTCATCCGGTGCGCCGCCGAATTTAATTACATCTGAAATTACCATTTCGTATCACTCCTAAGTTTTTTTACTCCATCTATTAAATAATCCTTTTTTTGGTTTCTTTTTTTCACATTCCGAGCTTACCCGGCAGGAGGACTTGATGCTCTCAATATCAAAGGAAGGCGCGGCGCCAAACATCGGGTCGATATACGACAAGGGGATTGCCTGTTCAGCCTTCGGCGCGACAGGGGCGGCGGGTTCAAAGGGAACCTCCTCCTGAACGGCAGCGACGGGTTCAACGGGAACCTCCTCCTGAACGGCAGCGATGGGTTCAAAGGGAACCACTTCCTGAACGGCATCGGCGGGTTCAAAGGGAACCTCCTCCTGAACAACAGCGACGGGTTCAAAGGGAACTTCCTCCTGAACAACAGCAGCGGGTTCAAAGGGAACCTCCTCCTGAACAACAGCGACGGGTTCAACGGGAACCTCCTCCTGAACGGCAGCGACGGGTTCAAAGGGAACCACTTCCTGAACGGCATCGGCGGGCTCAAAGGGAACCTCCTCCTGAACAACAGCGACGGGCTCAAAGGGAACTTCCTCCTGAACAACAGCAGCGGGTTCAAAGGGCACTTCCTCGCGAACGGCAGCAGTGGGTTCAAAGGGAATCTCCTCCTGAACGGACGTAATATTTTTCTCTGATGACAAATCATTGATGGGAGGAATATTCTCAAAGCGGTCAAGCGATTCATTCGTATCTGCTGAATCCGCTGAATTAAAATCGTTATCCATAGCGGAATCGGAGATTTCAAAGTCAACAGGTGAAAATTCTTCCTCGTGCTTTTCGGACAAATCAGAGGGTTCTGTTTTTTTTCTGATTTCCGTCTCAACTGCCGCTGCAGATGTGATATGGTTGTTTTGTGGTTCGTTTAAAATTGAAAACGAACCGGCAGATACTTTTTCGCATGGTATTTCACACTGTTGTGTTTGCTCTGCCTTTTTGTGCGTTTCTGCAGCGTCGTTTTCCTGCGGATCGAGTTGAAACAGATTGCCAAGATCCAGCGGAACACTGTCATCGGGAGGTGCGGCTTCCAATGCATCATTTTCACTCTCGGTCGTTTCGTATTCCCCGGCCGGATTCTTCTCAAAATAATCCTCTGTTTTTGTCGTGTCGGATACAAACGGCTCGTTTGTTACGTCAGCTTCGGCTTTCGGTGAGGCTGTTATTTCATCATTCTCTTCATTCGGCACCGTCTCGGAAAAATCGGTCAGAAAATCCGAATGCGAGAAAATATCGGAAAAGTCGTTTGCAGGCGGTATATCTGTCGCTTGAGGTTTGGCTGTTTGCTGCGCGTCGATCGGTATTTCCGCTCGGGTCGGGGGAGTGTCTGTGTTGATTGACTTTGACGGTGCCGCTGCGGGCGTATCATCTGTATTCAAAATCTCATTATGAAAAACAACATTCTGTCTGAGCAGTGAGTGCGTATTTTGATAAGTCAGATTCAGCACATCCAGCGGCGTCCCGCAAAATTTGCAAAACTTCCAGTCTCCGACTTCTCTGCCGCAGGTTCGACATTTTTTCAATGACATTCATTCCTTTTATGGTAAATCTAATCAATATTATATCGCTATTTGTCTTAATTTGTCAATGCCTGTAGAACAATTCTGGAACAAATGCACAACAATTTGATATATTGCCCAATCTGATTTCAAGGCGTTTGTGCAGTTTGATGTGTGCATTCTTCAAATAATTTATCTTCATCAGAATGGATAAGGTTGCTGAGTAAACAAATGATTTGTAATGCGTTTGATTGGCTGAAAAAAGCAGAGTAAATGATTTTTCCGGATAGGGTATATTTTTTGGTTTGTGAATAAGGAGTTATTTGCTATGCGAAATAAAGTTTAATCCGCTGCGAACCCGACCGAAGCGGCAGATCCGCCAACGACCTTTGATTTTACTGTTTTTTCAGAGCAATGCCAAAGCTTTCCGCATTCACTGTAATACACTCAATATGACGATAAACGTCCGCAAAATCAGAATTGCATTGAAATATCTGTGATAAATAGCTGTCAATTTCCGATTGTTTTACTGTCCTGGAATGACAATCAGCCGTATGCTCAACTTGTCCCGCGCATTTCCACAATATCTCGCCTGAACGAGTTTTGATACGTCGGAAGTTCCTGCCGCACTCAGAACATCTTATCTTGCCCGACAGGGAATTACCGGAGCTGAATCGGTTTGTTGCTCTGTTAGGATTACCGTTTTTGGAACAAGTCATGTTGCTCCTGCGCTGCTTTTCAGCTTGAACGCTCTCGAATACACTTTTTTCAATGATTGCGATATGATTATTCTCATATACATAACGAGCTTTCTCACCTTGGTTTTTAGTCTGTTTATCAGTGAATATGCTTTCACGGAAGGTCTTTTGCAGCATCACATCTCCGGTGTATTTCTCGTTGGATAATATCTTGTCGATCGCACACGACGTCCACTTCTCTTTTCCTGTGGGGGAAGGAATCGCTCTGCGGTGCAGCTCCTTTGCTATTCCGGATAAGCTGTTTCCGTTAATATACAAATCAAAGATCAGACGAACTGTTGCGGTTTGTTCAGGGCAAATCATCAATTTGCCGTCAGCACCTTTTTGGTACCCGTAACAAACGCGGCATGCAAGATTGGAGTTCCCGGACTTAAATCCTGCCTGCAAACCCCATTTAATATGTTCGCTTTTGTTTACGCTTTCCTGTTGCGCAATTGCTTCAAATACGGTCATCATAAACTCATTCCCTTGTTTACTCAATAATATATCTTCATTTTGAAAATAGACATCAACGCCCATTTTCTTTAGTTTTCGTATTGTGATTAAAAAATCGTATGTATCGCGCGAAAAGCGGCTGATTGATTTTGTGAAGATGATATCAATCTTGCCTTTTCTGCAGTCGCTTATCATTCTGTTAAAAGCTTTTCTTGCTGTGCTCTTTATACCACTTGCAACATCTGCGTAAATACCGATATACTTATATTGCGGATTCGATTTGAAATAGTTTTCGTAGTATTCCTTTTGTGCTTCTAAGCTCTGAAGCTGAATGTGTTTGTTTGAGCTTACCCTGCAATAGGCAGCTGCCCTTAATCTATTCATAAATCCTCCCAAAGAAACCAAAAAGATGCCATAACGGACGCTTGTTATGACATCTTTATTATACAATAAACAAAATAGGTATACAACCATGTGACTTGCACAGGTTTGTATACCTATCATGGTGCGCCAAGCGAAGTTAAATCCGAACTGAGTGCTGAGTTTTCAATTTCTTCCATTGTGACGGTTTTGCTTCCGTCCTTATAATTGAAGGTAAAGACAATTTTATCATCATATAGGTAAATTGCGTTGATGAAGCTGTCGATCAGGCGTTTTCTGTGTTCCAACTTCGTTGTATCCATTTTTCGGAAACGGTGGAGCCAGAACAGGATTTTATCCTTATCAATCGGCGGCTTGATGATTTCCTCCTGTGCGATACGGATTTGCAATTCCTCTTTCTGCTGTTCAAGAGATTCCAAACGCTCTTTGGTTGACGGAGTGAAAATACCCATTTGAATCGCGTTGAGTATATTGTCGATGCCCTTTTCACAGTCCTTCAACTGCTTTCGCAGCTGTGGGAGCATGGAGCTTTCCTGACCAAGATAGTTGATGATTTCATCGGCGAGGTTATCGAGCATCCTGTCATCACAGATAATCCGCCTAATCATTTCAATCGTCAGGTTTTCAATCCAATCCTTCTTGACCGTTTTCTTGTTGCAGCCTTTGTGGTTTTTCACGCCTGCGCATTTATAATAGCGGTACTGCCGATTTTGAGTCTTGCTTCGACCACTTTCACCAACCATAAATGATTGACATTTGCCGCAATAGAGCTTTGTAGTGAGCAGATACTCTTCCTCTGCCTTTTTACGGGCAGGGGCTTTTTTATTTTTTGCCAGCCGTTCCTGCACTCTGTCAAACAAATCCTTCGGAACAATCGCTGGAATGCCATCAGGAATTACAACGTCCTTAAAGCTGTACTCGCCGATATATTTGCGGTTGTGCAAAATCCTGTCGAGCATCGTGTAGGTGAATTGCTTGCCGTTCTTCGGCTTAATACTTTTTCCGTTGAGATGGTCGCGGATTTCTTTGATTGTTGCGCCCTCGTCATACATTGTAAAGATATTGAGGATTACAGGAACATACAGCGGGTCAACATGAATATATTGTTCGTCATCTGCGTAGTAACCGAGCGTTAGATAACCTCCGTTGTATTTGCACTTCAAGGCGTTTTCCGTCATGCCTCGCAGTACCTTTTCTGCTAAATCCGCAGAGTAGTATTCGTTGTAGCCGTCAATCATCGACTCAAACATAATGCCCACAGAAGAATTCATAATCGGCTCTGTAGCGGAGAGAAGCTTGACATTATTTTGACGAAGCAGTTGTTTATACAAAAGTGAATCCAGACGGTTACGCGCAAAGCGGTCAAACTTCCAGACCAGCACCACATCAAACAGTTTCTTTTGACTGTCGGCAATCATATGCTGAAATTCTGGACGGTTGTCCGTTTTGGCAGAAAACGCGCGGTCAATGTAGGTGTTTAGAATCGTAATATCGTTCTTCTCGGCAAACGCATGACATTCACGAAGCTGACCTTCAATACTCTCCTCACGTTGATTATCGCTGGAATAACGTGCGTAAATCACGCCGTTCATAAAACCACCTCCGTCCGCATTGTAGCGCGGA
>JAEEGL013313387.1_pt1 | contig 11994 bp, 10 predicted proteins | sample 9134231 | NCBI WGS metagenome assembly JAEEGL01 (sample SAMN16246548, study PRJNA631951) | gut metagenome | biome: gut microbiome; feature: rumen; material: fiber-attached | host: Bos | place: Iran: Karaj | collected 2018-10
CGCTTTGCGCGCTTACTGCATTTTCCACCACGTGATTGTTGGTTACAATGTAACCGTCGCTCGACATGATAACGCCGCTGCCGCCGGCCGTACCGGTTTGTCCGTTGTAGGCAACATCCACGCTAACGCCTACGACAGTCGGTTGGCAAAGAGCTACAACTTCGGCTTTAGTGTAGGTGGCTGTGCGATCGGCCACGGGCACGGTGATTGCGTCGCCGGAAGCAGAGGTAGTGGCGGGAGGATTGGAGACAGGCGCCTGCGCTGGCGGCAAGTCACTCCTTTGGGGCGTTTCTTCCTGCTGTTGCTGCTGCGGCAACTCTGCAGTGTCTACCGAAGCGCTTTCGGAACGAATACTGTTAGCCGTTAAAACAGAGCCTAAAACACCGCCTAATACAGCCGTTGCCAGCATCAGAATGACCAAAACTAGAACAGAAACTCGTCTGCCGGTTTTATTCTTTGAAGGTTGATGAAACTCCGCCGCTTGTTGCACGTTGCTTCCTTCATACCAGTCAAAATCGTTTTTCATGGTAAAAATCTCCTTTTGATGATCTTACATACTTGTTATAACCTAAAACTGTGGACTCGCAAGCATAAAATTGCGCCGATATTATGGAGAATCTTGTACCTTATGTGTCATACTGTTTGACGCATCAAACAAGTAGGGATATAATGAACGCATCGACTTTTTTTATAAGGGAGGGTATTGATGACGACATATCTGGAGCATGAGCATCACATTCATGATTTTGAAACCGATATCAACGGCTTTTGGCGTTTGGATTACATATTCCGCAATATGCAGGAACTCGCTTCCAGGCATTCCGATATTCTTCATGTAGGCAAAGACACGCTTGCGCAATATCATATTGTTTGGATGCTTGCGCGCGCGCATATAAAAATGGATCGTTATCCGCGTACGAGTGCGAACGTGCATATACGTACATGGCCCGGCGTTCCGGGGAAAATTACCATGTCGCGCTTTTTTGAGTTTTACGACACGGAAAATGTGAGGCTTGGATACTGTTCGACTTCGTGGATATTAGTCGATATTCAATCAAGACGCATCATTTTGACACAAAATTTACAATTCCAGCTTCCGGGCTACGATAATACGTATCCGGATCCACTGCCTGAGCCTAAGAAGTTCCGTTTACCGCTTCAGGAGTTTACGCAAACGGTCGAACGGACGCCGCTGTATTGCGACATTGACACCAATGGCCATATGAACAATGCAAACTATATCTCATGGATATTGGATATGTTTCCGCTGTCACAATATGCAACGGAACGCATTGGGGAACTCAAAATCAATTATGCTTCCGAAGCGCGTCCGGGTTTACCTACGCAACTGCTGTCCGGTAAAAGCGGAAACGAATTCTGTATCAGGGGCATCGATTCTACGGACACGCATACGATATTCGAAGCCATCGGCAGTTGGATGTCAGTCAAATAAACATTAAGGGAGGAAAGCAATGGTAATCATCACGATGGAAAACGGAGACGTCATAAAACTCGAACTGGATAAAAATGCGGCTCCCAATACGGTAAAGAATTTCTTGTATCTGGCCAATAAGGGCTTTTATGACGGTCTGGAATTTCACCGCGTCATCAAGGGTTTTATGATTCAGGGCGGCTGCCCGCTGGGCACCGGCACCGGCGGACCGGGTTACCAGATCAAAGGTGAATTTGCGGCAAATGGCGTGAACAATCCGATAAAGCATGAACGCGGAGTGATCTCCATGGCACGCGCAATGCACCCCGATTCTGCCGGCTCTCAGTTCTTTATCATGCATCAGGACGCGCCGCATTTGGACGGTCAGTACGCTGCCTTCGGCAAAGTCATATCCGGCATGGAAGCCGTCGATCGTATAGCGGATATGCCCACCGACTATTCCGATCATCCGTTAACGCCTGTAAAGATTAAGAGCATTACGCTCGAAGGCGAGGGAGAGATCGTAGAACCGGAGCATTCCTGAATTTCGCAGTATTTACCTGCGCACTTTTCGCCCGTGCACGTCAATACTATGTGGTGCCAAAGGAGCAACTTTCGGCATACTATGAAGTATATGTGTATCGGGGCCAGCCTTAAATCAACGGCGTGTCCGCGAAGGACGCGCCGTTTTCTATAAGCGCGGGCCCATTAGGGGAGAGTGAATTTATGCTTGTGCGATCAGTGTGTACGTTCGATTACCTTTTTGATCTTCAACGATTGCTTCGCGACCGGCTTGCCCATGTAGGAGATATCGCATACGAGATGCGCGATATCGGCAACGGTATCTGCATTCAAATAGATGCAGAACGTTCAAAGGCCCTCTCCGCACTTGCCGCAGCGCTTGGGAATATGCTCTGCTATGATATTCAATACAGTGTCTTTTCTTCGTATATCGACCGTATGCCGTATTCGCTGATCGACAAACAAAAGCTTCTGACCAACAGTCTGCATACCGCGCGCCGCGCACTACCGGCGGCGCCCGTACAAAAACGTGTGCTTGTTTTTTTAGAAAACAACACATATATGGTTTTAGAAGGATTTCTGCATTTTCGTATGCGCGATGTTGAACGGATATGGCGGCTTTGTATCGAACGCAATGCGCAGGAGCTGAGCATGCAGCGCGAATATGCAGAGTTCTTAAAAATCATGCAGACAGCCGTAAGCATGAGCCCGCCACGTATACGCGAGTTGTCGCTTTGCTTAAATCCGGACGGAAGCTGTACATTGACGGACGATTCCGATACGCGGATTGTTTACGAAAACTGTCTGATGGAAAGCCTGTTGAATATCTTGGTTCATCTTGCTCCGGAAAAACTGATCGTATACGACCTGACTGCGGGCGCGCAGGACGCTTTGAACGATGCGCTCTTACATGTGTTTGCCGGGCGCATCCAGATTTACCATTAGCGCATTAAACAAAAAACAAGAGCCTTTCGGCTCTTGTTCGATCGCATCTGAGCGCTACAATAAAAATATCAGTTCGTTCGTATATATCCCTTTAACGTTTAAGGAGGAAATCATGAAGAAGAAAATTCTCCTCAGACGCGATCTTGATTTTAGTATAGAATCTGTTTTGTCGAAAATCAATAGTTATAAAAAGATGACAAAAAACGTTCACAATTGTTCAACAAAGTCCGGTGTAAACGCCGTACTGGCAGCTTTTTTACCCTGTATCAGAACATGCTCCATATTTCGCTGGATGCAGTAATTGACGGCGCGGTCATACTCACGTGAAGTCAAGGGTCTGTTCAGCGGCGGAACCTGTGCAGCGCGATACATCGGAACATATTGGCACATCAGCGAAAGCCACAGCTCCGTGCCGTATGTATCGCATAGGAAATCTACGACGCGGCGCGTATCGTCTATACAGCCCGGTAGTACCAAATGCCGCACCAAAAGTCCGCGCACGGCAATCCCGTTTTCATCCAGTGTCAATGCGCCTACCTGTCGATACATTTCCGCAATCGCATCGGCAGCAAATGCAAAATAATCTGAACAACCTGAAAAACGCATGCTTAAAGCAGACGAAACATACTTTAAGTCCGGGAGATAAACATCCACCAGACCATCCAGCATCCGCAATGTTTCTTCCAGTTCATAGGCATTCGTATTGTAAACGACAGGCAGCGTTAAACCCCGGTCGCGCGCAATATGAAGCGCATGACAGATATGAGGGATATGGGGAGTAGGTGTGACCAGATTGATATTGTGCGCGCCCTGTGTCTGCAGCTTTAAGAATAAAGAAGCGGTTTCCTGCGGCGTGCAGATCTGTCCGTACTGCGCTGCGCTGATCTGGTGATTTTGGCAGAATACACACGCGAGATTACAGCCAGAAAAAAACACAGTGCCGGAGCCGCTTGTGCCGGAAATGCAGGGTTCTTCGTAAAAATGCAGGGCAGCACGTGCAATGTGCACAGAATTACCGACGCCGCAGGCGCCGGTTTGATATGAGCGATCGACGCCGCAGCGCCGAGGGCAAAGCGTACAGGTTTGCGATAGCATATGTTTAATAGTAAATTCGTTTTGCAACGACGAAATTGCGTTGATAATAGCCTGTCGTGCGGTCCAAAATCACCTTGCCGCTGCTGGAAGAGGCATGGACAAATTGACCGTTTCCCAAGTAAATTCCGGTATGATTGACCGTGGAAACGGTGTCGGACTTGTAGAACAACAAGTCGCCGCGCTGTAAATCGCTCATACTGGTTATGGTTTGCCAGCTGCTGACTTGGCTAAAGCCCGCAGCGCTGTAACGGCTGGTGCTGATCCCCGCTTGACGCAGGCTGTAATACACAAGGCCCGAGCAATCGAAAGAATCAGGGCCTTCTTCGCTCCATTCATAAGGCTTACCCAACTGCGCAAGCGCAACCTGTATGTAGGCTTCCGCTCCGCCGGAAGTCGGCACGATATTCGCGGTAGGCGGTGTAGGCGTAGTCGGTACAGGAGTCGTCGGAACAATCGTTTGTGTAAGCGGAGGTATGCTCACCGCAGGTGAAGGTACATTGGGTTTTGGCGTAGCGGTCGGCTTCGGTGTTTTCGTCGGTTTCGGCGTAGCCGTCGGTTTAGCTGTGGGCTTAGGCGTAGGCGTAGGCGGAACCGTGGGGGTAGGCGTAGGATCGACAAGATAGCGGGCATTGGGCGAATAGAGCAGCTGCAACGCCTTAGCGTCCATGACGCCATTTTGTGCAAGATTGTTACGTCTCGCAAATGCGTTTACGGCCCGTTCTGTAGCCACGCCGAAATAGCCGTTGACTTTTTCAATTTCATACCCGAGTTCCTGCAAGCGCGCCTGCATACGTCGTATATCGCTGCCGGAAAAATCCCGCTGCAACGTATATGCCGGCGCTTCCGCACTAAAAAGCACTGCCTGTAAGCGCGCAGTAGAAATGCCGTCTGGTTCCCAGCCAAGCGCACGCTGGAAACGGCTTACAGCCGCTTGCGTCACGGTGCCGTAGTAAGTGGTTACCTGATCGTAGTCAAAATAACCCAGCTCCATCAACCGTTGCTGTATTGCGCTGACAGCTTCGTCGTCGTCTTCAAGCTGCAGAAGTGTGTAGCCGCTTGTATCCAAATGCGCATATGGATCCTGCGCAACTACAGAAGCGGTCGGTTCGGGAGATTGCAACGCCGCGCCGGTAGGGGTAGACGGATTGGGTGTAGGCGTAGGCGAGGTGGATGGTTCTGAAGTAATGGACTGTGCCTGTACAGAAGATTCGTCGTCAATGACATGCAAATCAAATAGAAGCGGCAACGCAGCAAACGTAATAACCGCTACCGCAACAATTAAAATAAGCGGTACGCGAATGCGCCGAAACCACTGCCCTTTAACAGGCTTGGAGTTTCCCGATTGATTGGAGTCCGAAGAAGGCATGCGCTGCTCCTTTGCTGCGGTTATTTTTCTACATTATACAATAAATTTGTACATTATCCAACAATGAATTTTCTCCTGTCAGCCGGACGGATATTATGATATAATGCATGCAGGCAATCGCAGGAGTGGAGAATACGCGCGCAAATATGGCAATACTTGTGGCAAATAAACTGACAAAATCGTTTGGACAGCGGCAGCTGTTTGAAAACGTATCGTTTCAAGTCGACGTCAAAGACCGGATCGGTCTGGTTGGCGTCAACGGCAGCGGTAAAACGACCTTGTTTCAAATTCTCTGCGGTATACAAGCAGCGGATGGCGGAACGGTCTACACTGCCAAAACAGCAAAACTTGCTTATCTGGAACAGATGCCGCATGTTGATCCGACTTTGAGCGTGTATGAGGCGGCGCTGGATGTCTTTTCCGATTATATTCAATGGGAGCGGGAGTTGGATGAAATCACGGAACAACTCCTGAAACAGCCGCAACAGGCCGGCCAGCTTATTCGCCGTCAACATCAGTTGCGAGAGGCGCTCGAGAAAGATGATGGGCTTACATACCGGAGTCGTACGCGTTCCATGCTGCGCAATCTGGGCTTTTCGCAGGAAGAATTGGAGCAACCTTTCTGTTCTCTCAGCGGTGGGCAGGCATCAAAAGTGATGCTTGCTCGTTTACTGCTTGTTAAAGCAGACCTATTGCTTTTAGATGAACCTACCAACCATTTGGATATAACCGCCGTTGAATGGCTGGAAGGGTTTTTGAAAGAATATCGAGGTGCATTCATCGTTATATCGCATGACAGGTATTTTCTGGATAATATCACCGCCCGCACGCTTGAACTGCGCGGGGGCGCGATGCTGCAAACAGCCGGTAACTATACAACGCATCTGGAACAGCAGTCCACGGCACAGGAAGTAGCATTAAGGCATTATCGGAATACACAGCGTGAAATCAAACGGTTATACGGCATTGTGGAACAGCAGCGCCGGTGGAACCGTGAAAGGAACATACGCACGGCGGAATCGAAGCTCAAACAGATTGCACGTCTGGAAAAAACACTGGTCGCTCCGGAAAAAGACCCGTTGAGCATACGTTTTTTATTCTCTGCGCCCGAGCCGGGCGGCAACGATGTTTTGATTGCAAAAGGAATCGAAAAATCATTCGGTTCAAAAAACCTGTTCCGCAATTTGAACCTGCACATCCGTAAAGGTGAAAGGGTCTTCCTGCTCGGCCCCAACGGCTGTGGAAAAACTACGCTGCTGAAAATACTGATTGGGCAGGAAACTGCCGATCAGGGCAGCTGTATCCTCGGCACAAACGTCGAACGAGGCTACTATGAGCAGAACATGTCCGGGCTGTCCGGCGGGCATACGATTTTAGACGAAGTGTGCAATGCTTATCCGCGTATGTCGCAAAATCAGGTTCGCAACGCTTTGGCGGCGTTTTTGTTCCGAGGGGACGACGTACAAAAAACGTTGGATAAACTTTCCGGCGGCGAACGTGCGCGCATTCAGCTGCTCAAGCTGATGCTGGCGCCGGTCAATCTTCTGCTTCTAGACGAACCAACGAACCATTTGGATATTGCCTCACGCGAAGCGCTGGAAAATGCGCTGGAGGAATACACCGGCACGATGCTTATCGTTACGCACGACCGGTATCTGGTCAATCGTTTGGCCGATCGTGTGCTGTATATGACAGAAGACGGGCTGGAAGAGTTTATCGGCGGTTACGATGCTTATCTGGAAGCCCGTACGCAGTCCGAAATGCGGCAGGAACGCGAGAAGCCTGTTAAAGTAAACGATTACAAATTGCAGAAAGAACGCAACGGAAAAATCAACCGTGCCAAAGGGATTTTGGCGCGCGCCGAGCAACAAGTTGCCGATCAGGAGGCCTATATAAGGCAGATCGAAGAACAGTTGGCAACGCCTGAAATTGCGACGGATTATAAAAAAGCTGCCGAGCTGGCGGAAAAACTGGAAAAAGAAAAGGCAATACTGGATGTGCGATATAACGCATGGGAAGAGGCAGAAAGAGAATTACAGGCGCTGTTGGAACAGGTGCCGGAAACGGATGGAAGTGCGGAATGAATATTATTGATTTCGGTTTGGCAGTACGGTTTGCAGAAAATTATGGTAGAAAGTATTTGCAGGAGCTTACGCAGGCTTTATGCGCACAGGATGTAGCCGGTCTGGAGCTTTATGCAGGCGAGATGCAGGATCTGCGATACGGCCAAGGTAACGTATATTTATGTGTTTTCACAAAAGGCAAAATCACGCAGATGCGGCACGTTTTTCACATTCTTTCGGAAGACGCAGGAGTAGTTCCGCTCCTATGTCAAAATATGCCGTTTATTCAAACAAACGCTTTGGAGGACTTGGCGCCGCTAACATATCTTGGAGAAATCAAGGAAGACGGTACGCTTACGCAAACGCAGCAAATCGCCTTTGCGGAAAATCGTACGGAGCGTAAAAAAATGCACGATATCCCCCACGGGCTGATCGTCGCAGCCGATTGTGACGACGGCCTTTCAGCACGGGAGAGCATTATGGGGTTAAAATCTTTTGTGAAAGAGATACAGATGCATGGAATCCACGCATCCCCGAAACGCATGCAGGCAGTGGACTCCTTTTTTGATTTTGGCGGTGGAACCGCGCATATGCTAAAAGCAGCCAACGGTCAAACGTTACGCATGGGCGTTCTAAACGGTCAGATCGCAATATTGGAAGCCGAAGAAAACTCCGAAACATTACAGTTTCTCATTGAAAGAGCAAAGAACGAAGGATTAAAACAGATATGGATTGATGCGCGTTTCGGAACAGCGGATGGCTGGGAAAATACGGGCAACGGTATCATCTGTTTAAAAGATGAACGCGCTTTCATGCAGGCACAATGCGATTATGGGAAGCTTGAAGGGAAACTCAAGGGCATGTCGTTTGCGTGTATAGTGGGGCCGGAAAAAGCGACGCTTCCCTGGGTCGAGCTTTGCGAAAGCAATCATGTGCGCCTGATCCAATTTGGGTGTATGTCTTCGTTGGAACAATTGCGCGAGGCAGTATCCGCGCAATGGAAATAGAAGTATAAATATATTATGCATATCGCTTTACATTGAGGGGAAAAAAGGGTTATAATGTGTTCGTTATTTGTTTTACATATGAACAAGTGAATATATATAACTAGAATGAAGGGGGTTGGCAATTATGGATTTCAGCTTGTCGAAAGAGCATCGGCTCTTAAAGGAAATGTATTCAAAATTTGCTGAAAACGAAGTGAAGCCGCTTGCCGAGGAAATTGACGAGGAAGAACGTTTCCCGGTTGAAACAGTCGAAAAACTGAAGCGCTACGGCTTTTTGGGTATTCCCATCCCGAAAGAATACGGCGGTCAAGGGGGCGACAATCTGGCCTATACCATGGCAGTCGAAGAGCTTTCCAAGGTTTGCGGAACCACCGGCGTTATCGTTTCCGCACATACATCTCTCTGTGCGGCGCCTTTGCTGGAGCATGGCACGGAAGAACAAAAGCAAAAGTATCTTGTACCGCTTGCAAAGGGCGAAAAACTGGGAGCATTTGGCCTGACTGAACCGGGCGCAGGCACCGACGCCGCCGGGCAGCAAACCAAAGCGGTGCTGGATGGCGACAGCTACGTTCTTAACGGCACGAAGATCTTCATTACGAACGCAATTTACGCCGACACCTACATCGTGTTCGCTATGACGGATAAATCGGCCGGTACGCGTGGCATTTCCGCGTTTATCGTGGAAAAAGGCACGCCGGGCTTCACTTTCGGTAAGAAAGAAAAGAAGATGGGCATTCGCGCGTCTGCTACCGCTGAATTGATATTCGAAAACTGCCGCATCCCGAAAGAAAATCTTCTGGGAAAAGAAGGCAAGGGCTTCATAATCGCCATGAAGACACTCGACGGCGGACGCATCGGAATTGCCGCACAAGCATTGGGCCTTGGAGAAGGCGCCATCGAAGAAACGATTAAGTATACGAAAGAGCGCAAACAGTTCGGCAAACGCATTTCTCAGCAGCAAAATACCCAGTTCCAGATCGCTGATATGTATACGCGCATGGAAGCAGCAAAACTTCTGGTTTACCGTGCTGCATACAAAAAGGATATGGGCGAGCCGTACAGCATGGACGCCGCCATGGCAAAACTGTTTGCCGCTGAAGCAGCCAGCGATGTAACGCGCCGTTGCGTACAGCTGTTCGGTGGTTACGGTTACACCCGAGAGTATCCGGTCGAACGCATGATGCGCGACGCTAAGATCACCGAAATTTACGAGGGAACCAGCGAAGTGCAGCGCATGGTAATCTCCAGTGCGTTGGGTGTAAAGTGAGGTAAAGAACATGAAAATTATCGTATGTGTAAAACAGGTTCCCGATACCAATGAGGTAAAGCTCGATCCGATCACCGGCACCCTTCAGCGTGAAGGGGTACCCAGCATCATCAATCCCGACGATAAAGCAGGCATCGAAGCCGCACTGAGACTCAAAGAACGTGTTCCCGGAACCACGGTAACGCTGCTTTCCATGGGGCCACCGCAGGCGGATGTAGCGCTTCGCGAAGGTTTGGCAATGGGCGCCGACGAGGCTATCCTGCTTTCGGATCGTGCTTTTGCAGGCGCTGATACATGGGCAACTTCGTCCACGTTGGCATATGCGTTAAAAACGCTTGACTACGATCTGATTATTGCCGGCCGTCAGGCGATTGACGGCGATACCGCACAGGTCGGGCCACAGATTGCCGAGCACCTTAAGATCCCCAACGTCAGCTACGTAGAAGAAATCATCGAGGCGGACAATGAGAAAATCGTTCTTAAACGCCAGTTTGAGGACCGGTATCACATTCTTGAGGTTCGTTATCCGTGCTTAATTACCACCTTGTCAGAGCTGAACGAACCGCGCTACATGTCTGTAGCCGGAGTGCTTGACGCATACCGTGAAAAGACCGTCCAAATGTGGTCGTTGGAAAACATAAAGGACACGGTCGATATGTCGAACCTAGGCTTAAAGGGTTCGCCTACCCGTGTGGTGAAATCCTTTACAAAACAGCCTAAGGGCAAAGGCATCCTGGTAGAAACGGATGCAGACGAGGCGGTTGCAACCATCGTTGCCAAGCTTGCAGAGCGGTTCATCATATAGGGGGAATAGAAGATGAGTAAAAACGTGTTTGTTTTTGCAGAGCAAAGAGATGGAAAGGTTCAGAAGGTCGCTTTCGAGCTTATCGGTAAAGGCCGTGAACTGGCTGATACTTTAGGGCAAAAGGTAGTTGCGGTGCTTCTGGGACAAGATGTCGAATCGCAGGCGCAGACATTAATCTCCCGCGGCGCCGATGAAGTCATATTGGTGGAAGACGCTCTTCTGGCAGAATACGCCACCGAACCTTATGCAAAGGTAGTAAACGATATCATCGCTTCTTTTGATCCTGAAATCGTACTTTATGGAGCGACTGCTATCGGCCGCGATCTCGCGCCGCGCGTCTCCGCACGCGTGCACACCGGTTTGACCGCAGACTGCACAGGTCTGGATATCGATGACGAAACGAAAAATCTTCGCATGACGCGTCCGGCGTTCGGCGGCAATATCATGGCGACGATTCTGTGCGCCGATTTCCGTCCGCAAATGGCTACGGTGCGTCCCGGCGTTATGAAGGCTTTAGCGCCGGATGGACAGCGGCAGGGCACGATCATCAAGCATCACGTCGCGTTAAGTGATCAGGACATGTCTGTCAAAATCCGCGAGGTTGTGAAAGCTTCTAAAAAATCGGTGGATATTACGGAAGCAAAAATCCTCGTCTCCGGTGGACGCGGTATCGGTGCACCGGAAAAATTCGATATGTTACGCGAACTGGCCGACGTGCTTGGCGGTGAGATTTCTTCTTCCAGAGCAAACGTTGACGCAGGCTGGATCGAAAAGGAGCGTCAGGTTGGACAGACCGGTAAGACTGTACGTCCTGACCTGTATATCGCATGCGGCATTTCGGGTGCCATCCAGCATCTGGCCGGCATGGAGAGCTCGGAATATATTATTGCCATCAACAAAAACAATACTGCCCCGATATTCGACGCGGCGGATTTGGGAATTGTCGGCGATGTCAATGTAATCATTCCGAAATTGACGGAAGCATTGAAAAAATACATCGCACAGAAAAACGTATAAACGAAATATCCGGAAAAAATCGCGGCACAGAATGCTTTTCTGTGCCGCGATTTTTTTGCTGCAATTCATCGCCTTTACGAAAAAAACTGACGCGCATGTTTTGCCTTCAAAACGCAAATACTGTGCAGTGAGGGAAAAGAAGGAAGGAGCGCATACATGGCGATGAACGCATGGAAAAAACTTTTTCATTTTGGAGAAAGTCCATCCGAATTTGAATTGCTTGAAACCGAATGCGGTCAGCCTACTTTCATTGGCGGATGGCACGAAGCATCAAAAGAACAGCCACGCGCACGTTTCCAAGTACAGCCCCGGCTTGAAGACAATAAGGCACGTCTCATGAACGAATATCGCAGCGATATCAATCCGGATCTTACATTCCGAAGCTTTACATTGGGCGGAAAATATCGAGCTATGCTGGTATGCCTGAACGGGATGACGGACGCGCAGAAAAACGATGAGTTTATTCTGAAACAAG
>JAEEGL014162237.1_pt1 | contig 11994 bp, 9 predicted proteins | sample 9134231 | NCBI WGS metagenome assembly JAEEGL01 (sample SAMN16246548, study PRJNA631951) | gut metagenome | biome: gut microbiome; feature: rumen; material: fiber-attached | host: Bos | place: Iran: Karaj | collected 2018-10
ATTATTTACCCTCTCTCAAATTTCTAAATTCACTGCAGGCAGTTCATTAAGAAATTTTTCTCTCTCCAAGGAGAGAAAAATCGGCTTCGCCACTAAACAATAATTTACCCCGTGATTTTCCCTAAAACAACAGACTTATCGGCACCTGTGCAGGAGGGAACATTATTTGGAATACGGTAATAAGTGCAATAGCCTAACAGGGCAAATGCCATAGCCTCTTTGAAGTTGTTTGATATTCCGTAATCTTCGTGTGTTTTTATTTCCAGTCGTTTAGGAAGATATTTTCTTAACAGGTTCATCATGAACTTGTTGTATGCTCCTCCTCCGCCAACTACCACAGTATCAATATGTGCATTAGGATAAACAAACCGTTCGTATGCCTGCGCTATTGTTTTAGCGGTCAGAGCAGTGAGGGTTGCTATAATATCTTCTTTTTCAGGAGGGGCTATTTTTAAGACAGTTTCAATATATTTTGGTGAAAAATATTCTCTGCCTGTTGTTTTTGGAGGTTCTGTGTAGTAGTATTCATCCTCTAAAAGACAGTTGAGCCAGTTTTCTGATATTTGACCCTGTGATGCAATTTCGCCGTCTTTATCGTATTTTTTACCAAAGAATTTTTGGACACAATAATCTATCATAATATTTCCGCAACCTGTATCAAACCCAAACGGCAGGCACTCGTCGGAAACTACGGTTACGTTTGAAATACCGCCTATATTTTGAATGGCTGAGTTTTTAAACCATTGTTTGTCTGCAAAACATACCAGTGGTGCACCTTGTCCGCCGTATGCTATGTCTGTTTCTCTGAAATTTGAGATTACAGGACAGCCTGTTTTTGATGCTATAACAGAACTTTCGCCTATTTGTAGAGTGCTTTTGAGTGATAGTCCGTTCTCTTTTTTGTCAAACGGGTAATGATAAATTGTCTGACCATGGCTTGATATGAAATCAGGTTTGCCAAATTCCTGTATGAGTACGTTTGAGGCATTTGCAAAACATTCGCCTGTCTCAAAATTCAGTTGGCATAATTCTTCTGTTGAAAGTTCATTATTGAACGCTCGAAAGATTTTGGTTCTTACAGAGTCAGGGTAGTTGTAATTTATTCCTTTAATAAGTTTGCATGACATATCAGGATAAACGTTACATATCGCTGCATCTATTGAATCGCACGATGTTCCCGACATCAAACCTATAACTCTCTTTGGCTCTAATTCTTCCATATACTTATAATAAAAAAAAACTTGTCAAATGACAAGTTATAAGTACTACTATTTAATTTATGTTATGTTTATTTTAAATTATAAAATCTTCTTCCCAAAATTATTTGATTTATATTGATTTGTGCTTATTTTAAACTTTTTTCAAACTATCCTATAATCTCCTCGGATTATAATACTAACTTTTATTTTTTAATTGATTTGTGAATTTAATTTTTTAATAATTGATTTGTGTCTTTTTTTAGTGTTTATCTTATGCCGTTTTATACTGTTAAGTGTTCCTAATCTCCCTTCAGGACACTTACCTCCTCCGGTCAGGTAGCCATCACTCCCTTCAATGTAAATTCATAATAACTCTCAAAGTTTTCATTTTCAAGTAAAGAAAATAAAAAAAATTTTTACATTCCGCCATGCCCCTTAATTTTGTTGAGGCATGAATGAATTTACAAACTTAATGAAGATAATTTAATGAAATTAAGTAAAATTTCTTATGGTTTTTGCTTGACAATAAATTTTCAAAGTGAAATTCAGTAATTACAGTTTGTAAAAAATGTTAAGTCTTTTTTGGATAAATTAGCAAATAATTGAAAATAAAATCTTTATATAGATAAGTGTGTAAATGAAAATATGTGGAGGCAAAATGGTAGCAGGAATATTTGGCAGTGTTTCAAAAGGAAGTTCCCAACCTAAAACGGTTGAGGCTTTTGAGGGAATGATGAAGAATTTGGTAGCGGAGGCAAAGAGTTATAAAAGTCCTTTCGTTGCAGATAAGAAAAAAATTGTTGTTCATGATCCGAAAAGAAACCCATTTGCACCGTTATACAGACCTGACAGAGAGGTGTTATACACAATGGATAAGTACCATCAGGCAGAGCCTCCCCGTAGCCTTTATAAAGAACAACCTCCAAAAGAAAAAGTTTTTGCCGTAGCGGGCGGAACTGTTCCTCCGGGGGATGAGCCGTCTAACTTTAATAAAAATTTGCCAAAGGTGCTTGCTGATAACAAAAATAGTATAACGTATAATAATAAAGCAGACCTGAAAAATATTTATAAAAAGTAAAATAGAAGAGGTGACATTTTGTCACCTCTTCTTTATTTACAGATAAATTTAAAAACAGTTTTGTAATAGAGTGCCATACACTGATATATTCCTGTTGTTATGACAAAAGTTCTTATTAGTTTATTTTTCATTAGTTATCCTTTCTTGTTACATAAAGTCCATGGATATTACAGTAAGACCTTGCAGAAATGTCATTTCTGCAAGTGTTCATAATTACTTTATCAGACGGATAAAAATATTTTGTTGTTATTTCATTTTTATCGTTTGAGATGGTTTGTAAAAACATAATATAATGGTTTTCTTCCATGGGGTGTTTTTCAGTTTTTACCATATTGTGTTCTATAACGGGTGAATGTTTTTCTGTTAAATCAGGGCTGTTGAGGTTATCGTTTTTTGGCTCAATTCTTTCCATTTCTTCACCGCAACAGACAGGGTGACCGTCACCTGATACTAAAATTTCAATAACATTCCCGCAGATATTACATTTGTATAGTTCAAATTTGTTTGTCATGATTTGTCCTTTCTTTTGGTAAACAATAATTTACCAACCCGGCAACAATATCCATTGCCGAGCAGGGCGATTTATGATATTCTAAAAATATGGCAGATTATGGTTCTGAATCGGAGCGTATGGAGGCGCTTTACAAAGAAATATTTACGGAAGCGGCAAGGGCTATAAGACAGGAAATAGAAAAGTTTAAACCTGATCATAATTGTAACTTTTGCACAATTCCTTGTGATGTAAAAAAACCGGATATATTTGCTGTGTTCCCTCCAACCTGCCCTTTTACCGCTTGGCAGATTAAGGCTCTGTCCTATCTTACTAATGAATACAGAGCAAAATTAAAAGTTTCCAAAAAAGCCTTGATGGAAAAGAAAAAAGAGTATTCCTGCTTAAAGTGCGGTACCTGCTGTAAACTTGCAGTGAGCGGATATAATCCTGTGCAGTTGAAACAAAGAGCCTTGCGTGGTGATAAATTCGCAAGAGAATTTTCTTCAATTTATGTACCTTATGAGTCTGAAGAGATGGCTGAGGCTATTTGCCCTGAATATTACAATAAACTCAAAGATTTAATGGACCCTGATGAAAGATTGTATTTCTATTATTGCAGTAAATTAGGTGCTGATGATTTATGCTCTGATTACGAAAACAGACCGGATATATGTAAAGATTATCCGATGACTGCCCTGAAAACACTGCCTGATAACTGCGGTTTTATGCCTTGGCACGAAGCAGTTGAAAGGCAGGCAATGTCTATAAAAGCAAGAGAAGATTTAATTGCTTTTTATAAAGATAAAATCGGCTAGTAAAATTTCGTAAATTTTATTATTTCTTTGTTAACATTGTTCTTGTTTTCTGATAGTATGTTAAAACAGTACTGGATAGAGGTAAATGAATTATGTCTGTAAGCATGGAAAATTATATAAAACAGCGTGATGAGAACAAGCAGGTGTCAATGACCGGTGCAAGAGCATTAGTTATGTTTATTTTGTTCCTTGAAGGTCCAAAAACTTTTCAGGAAATAAGACAATATCTTATTGATTGTGGTGTTGTTTCGAGAGAATATTCTGTCGATACAATAAGAATTGATATTAATACTTTAAAATCAGTTGGCTGTCAGATTTCAAAGGCTACAAAAAGAAATGACCACAAGTATTGTTTAATCTCTCATCCGTTTAATCTTCATCTGACATCCGCAGAGGTTGATGCACTGAAAAATGTTTACAAAAAAGTTCTGAAAAAAGCCTCTCCGCAAAAGATTTTGGCTTACCATAAATTATTTTTGAAACTGGCAAATATGATTGCTGATGAAAAGATTAAAGAAGAAATTTTAGGTATTTCATTATTAAAATATCAAAATATTGAGGTGCTGGAAGAACTTATATATGATGATAAAAAATATAATAAGGTCAAAATTTTGTATCGTGCGCCAAATCATCCTGAAGGTTGTGAATATGATATTACTATTGAAAAAATAGGGGTAAGAAATGGTAAAGTATATGTATTTTGTTATAACCACACCCTTGCAACCCGTTCGTTCCTGAATATATCAAGAATAAAATCGGTTATATCAAAATTCTTTGATGGCAGTTCAACTATCGGGGCTGATATAAATGTTAAGTTCAGATTAAAATCTGCTGATGAATATGAATTAGACGAAAACGAAACAATTATTGAAAAACACGATGATTATTTTCTCGTAGAAGGGAAATATTTTAACAAATTTATAGCGATGCAGAGGATGTTGAATTTTGCGTCAGATGCTACAGTTCTCGAGCCTGAAGATGTAAAAGAACTTGTTATAGAAAAATTAAAAGAAATGAGGGCGGTTTATGAATAATCTCCGTAAAATAAATATAGCATCATACAGAGTATTAAAAACGTTGTTATTATTGTTTGAAAAAGATATGACTATGAACGAATTAGTGGAAGCACTGGATGCAGACGGTTCAGGCACATATAACAATTTTGTTGTAAGTAAGTATGTTCATACCTGCAAGTCCTGCGGGCTTGATATTCAAAAAATTGACGGGAAATACTGTTTGGTAAATTTCCCTTTCAGAATAAAATTTACACCTGAAGAAACGAAGTTGGTATTTGAACTTCAGACATGTAGTGAAGCACTTAAGTCCAAAAGTCAGGATAAATCTATGCACAGTCTTTTGGAAAAGTTGCATTTGCCGTTTTTTAAATCGGGTGTCGGGTTTAAATCAAGCGAAAACTATTTAATAGTCAAATTGTTTGAAAAAGCAATGGCTGCTGAATCAGACGTTTTGCTTACATTTAAAGACGGTTCTCAAAAACAGTGTACTCCTGCCGATATTGTTATGGATAATGATAAAATACTGTTGAGGGTTGTTTCTGATAACGGTGTTGTTGATATTTATCCTGACAAATTGGCGAACGTAAAACCGACAAATAAATCAGCAAGAAAAACGAAAATATCAGGCAGTGAAGTCATATACGAATTAAAAGGTAAACTCGCAAAAAGATATCAACTGCGGGAGAACGAGCAAATCTTAAAATTCAAATCCGACGGAACAATAGTTATTACAAACAAATTCGAGGATAAAACAAAACTTCTGCACAGACTTATGCGATATGATGCCTTATGCAAAATTGTCAAACCGCAGGAATATGTTGACGATTTTAAAAAGATGATAAATGACGCACTGGGAAATTACGGGTTGTAAAATCTGATTGTTTTGTCATGTAATTATAGAATTATTGCCTCACTAATCCGGCATGATATACATTTTATGTCAGTTGCTTATGCCGAAAAACCTAAATTTCAGAAATTAATTTACAAAAATTTACAATAAAAAGCATGTTATTTTTTATCGTTTTACGACTGTTTTATAAACATGCTTTTTTTAAAATTATGATTATGTTTTAGAATAAAATATAATATATACATTGTTAAAAAAACAATCAAAAATTGCATTAATATTTGTTTTATATTTTAAAAATTGTTGGCAATTTTAAATTTTACCCACTTTAAAATAAATATAGAGGTTGCTATAATCTCTTATGTAGTGAATAGTGAATAGTGAATAGTGAATGGTCACAGGTTGCTACAGTAAAAAATTTTCACTTTCTTATTTTGCTTTTCACCCCAAAAAAAGTTAGTATGTGTATCAGAAAATTGTAGAATGATAGAACGAATTAGAGTAAACAACAATTCCAATAATATAGAAATCAACAACCGAACCAGAGCCGAAAGGCAAAAGAACAGTCCGAATTTTGAAGGTCGTATTACTGATCGTGCGGTTGATTATGCAATAAAGGGTATCAGAGCATGTGAAAAGAACCCTATGATAAATGTTGCGGCAATAGATTTGATTACTGCTATCGGACCTCGTAGTATCTGGGAATCATTGACAAATTTATTTGCCGGATTTGAAGCGTTCAGAAGAGAGTCATCAGGTTTAATTGTTAACTGTATGATTCCGGGGTTTGTTGCTTTAGGTGCAGCGAAAGCAGTTAACAAAATGGTAATGGGCGGAAACGCTAATTTATCAAGTTGCTGGGCAGGTAACGATGCAATAGATACAATTTCTGATTACTATAAAAACGCTGAATCAACACAGGCATACCAAGACGGTATGGCTAAATTTAATGACGCTAAAAAAGCGAGAGTTTATGCTACTCACTACAATATGCTTAACGAAGCATCAGGTATTGACGGTGATGCAAGAAAAGTATTTGGCGAAATTTCAGGTGCTAAAATCTCTGAAACAGCAGAAAAATTAACAAACGCTACATTTGAAGAAGAAAAACACTTATCATTCTCTGAACGACTTAACTCTATGGGCAAAACAGTTAAGGGCTGGTTTACAAAGAATAAACCGGCAAAGGCTAAATCTACCATAGAATCTGCTTTTGAACAAACTGCTTCTCAAACACATATTACTGAAAATGTTAAATTTGGGAGCGGTGATAAAGCCGTTACATCTGATTTAAAATCTGCAATGAAAAACACAACAGGTGTTTTAAAAGGATTTATTGCAGATGGAGTAGAGAACCCTGAACAAATAGAAGCATTTGCTAAAAAGGCTAAAAAACTTGTAAGAGTTAAAAGCAGTATTGCAATGATGATTATTATTCCTCTTGCAGCATCTATGCAGTCTATAAACAGATGGATAACAACTAAAATGTCAGGTGTTAAGGGTGCGCCTATATATGATGATTACGCAAAGAAAGACGATACTCAAAAAGTGGAAAAATTACCTGAAGAAGTTAAGGCAGATAAAAAAGCACTTATTAAACAAAAATTCATATCAGTAGGCTCTATGGTTGGGGTAGCCTTGTTATCTATGATGAAACTGCCTAACAAGGAAATGTTCAAGAGTATTTTTGAATTTAAAGGACAGTTCCCTACTATGGATCAGGCAAGAGCAATATCTACCGTAACTTTTGGTTCTCGTATGGCTGTTGCTGACGATAAAAACGAACTTGCTGAAGCAACTACAAGAGATATTGTTACATTCAGCAGTATGTACTTCCTGGGTGATTATGCAGCAAAAGGTTACGCATCATATCTTGAAAATACAAAAGGTGTTAAATTACTGAACAGAACAAAACAGGTTGATAAAGATGCTAATATCTTTAAGAAATTCGGTAACTGGGTTGTAAACACTCACCTTAAATCTACTGACGAATTAGTGGAAGATGGTGTAAGAAGCCTTGAAGATATGAAACATTTGAGAAATAAATGTCAAATGGTTAATCTGGGTTCGTCTTTATTAATTCTTGGTTTAATCGTTCCTGTATTTACAAGATTAAAAACAGAAAGAAACCATAAAAAAGACCTGCTTGCAGGCATGAAAGCAGATAATTTAAACGGCGGAATTGCCGATAATAGTAAAGAAAATGTAACAATTTATCATCAACATGGCAATTTTCAAGGTTCAGAAGCCTTTAAAAACATGAGAAAAGATGCTGATAAATTCTCAACATTCCAATCGTTCAAAAATCGTGTAGAAAGTCAAAACTAAAGTATGAAGGTTAATTTTAGTCAGAATATTCAACAACAAACAATATCACGTAACAATACAAGACCTCAACAACAAAACAATAGCAATGTTGCTTTTAAGGGGGCAGGTGTTACGGCATTTTTAGATTATCTGGCTACAAATCCTGTGTGGGGCGCAACTGCAACAGACGTTGGGTTTATGGGTTCACCTACTACAGGTATGGAGATTTGGCGCAGAGGCTGGGGCTATGGTTTTGAGGCAGGCTTCAGAGAATATACATCAACTTTAAATGATGCATCTGTCGGGCTTTATGGCTTGGGTGCAGGTACTCTTATTGCGGGTGCTTTGACTAAACAAGGTATTACAAGCCCTCAAAGAATTTTCGCTTCAAATGAATCTGTTGATGTTCATTCTGCAAAATGGAAAGCAAATGGAGGTAACGTTGAAAGTTATATTAATGATTATGTTGAAAGCATTAAAGGTTTCAACCCTACAAGCGATAGAGCAGACTCAAAAGGATATGTAACTGTCGCAGAAGACTGCAAACAAGATATTATTGACGATATGAAAAAACTTGCCGATGATAACCTTGATGCAAAACAAAGAGATAAAGTCACAAAAAGATTAAATGCAAGGTTAGTTGAAGCAACCGGTGCAGAATCTGAATTGATTGTAAGTCATGGCAGTAAGTCTGTATCATCATCTGTTACAACAGTTACAGACGATTTTTACAGAATGACAAGAGCCTTAAAAGAAACAGGTGATGTTTCTAAAGTTGATAAATTTGTGACAACCTTAAAACATTTTGGTAAAGGCAGAGCCTTGCTGGGTTTAGGTGCAGCGATGGCAATTTCTGCGTGTTTTCAGCCTATTAACGTATGGATGACGAAGAAAAGAACCGGCTCTGACGGTTTCGGCGGGGATGAATCAAGGTCTAAAGATAATTCCGCTTCGTTTAAGGCTAAAAAGTTAGCATCTATGGCTGCTATGGCAGGTATTATGCTTGCTACCCTGAAGGCTAAACCATCTCAATTCCTTGACAGAATGTTATTCAAGGGTACTGCACCTACTATCGATCAGTTCAAAGGTTTATACGGTACAACTATTCTTTCTAGAATGTGGATGGGCAGAGATAATGATGAACTTCGTGAAATCGACATTAAGAGTATTCTTGGTTATCTGAACTGGTTAGTACTGGGGAACTTTGTAGAAAAAGGTGTTGCTATGGCATGCGAAGATAAGAATAATCCGCTTTTACGCTACAACAAAGAAAATTCTAAAAACGGGTTCTTGTATAAGCACTTTGGCGAAAAGGTCGATAAGTTCTTTAACAGTAACATTACATCCCGCAGAGAAATTGTAACAGAAGCATTGAAAGAACAGGGTGTTTCTGTTGTAAACGCTGACGGTTCTGCTAAAAAGATGAAACAGTTACTAAAAGATTTTGAAAAGATTACAAATCCTGTTGCGAAGAAGAATTTGAAACTTAAAACTGCAGCACAGTTAGCAGGTTATGCTTATTCAGGTATTGTACTCGGGGCAGGTGTTCCTTATTTGAACATCTCTGTTACTAATAAAGTAACTGCAAAAAGAAATGCAAAGAAAAACCACGAAAAAGCATTGAATGTGGCTATGAATGAATATTTCGACAAAGATATTAAAAATACATCTTTTGCCGAAATGAAAAAAGATTATGCAAAAAGTGCATAAATATAAATTAACCTAAAAAGTATTGGAATGTATTATAAATGGAGTCAGACAAAATCAGACTCCTTTTTCTTTTGGAGGGGTAAATATATAGAGTAAATGTATGAGGGTAAAATAAGCAATAAAAAAGACATCAGTATATTTTATACCGATGTCTTTAAGTGTTTTATTTAGTTTTATACAGTAGCAGATAAAACTTTCTTATTTACCCCTTGTTCAAGAGCGAGAGTTCTTGTTGTGATGTCACATACAGAACTTGGTCCGAAGTATTGAATTGCTCCAGGGAACAGGTATCTGTCGTTCATAGCCCAATCTTCTCTGTTATCTGCCAACTGTTTGAATACAGGCCCGTCAAGTTCAACTAATGCCTTTTTGATTACGGGTTTCATTTCACCATGACGTCTTTCCATATTCATCATCATTGTTAAAGGAACACCGCCTGCAACCCATTCAGAAGCAGGTGAAGTGAGGTTTCTTACAGAAGATAAGTAACCTGTTAAACCAAAGGTAATAAGCGCAAATGCGTTGTAACCTAATGAATAACAGTAGTCTGCGTCAAAGTTTGACGGGAATGCACATCTTCCTTCATAACCAAAGAAGTGTGATTGAGCAGAGAATTTAACCCCTGTACCTTTTAATCTTGATTCTATCATAGAGATTAAAAGTTTTTCTGTTTCGATTTTTGAAACCTGTACGTTACCGTGAGGATCTCTGTCCATAAGTAATTGAGCCTTAATCAAGGTTGGTAATGAAGAGAATACTTTTGCATTATCGCTTGATAAAGTGTTTTCTATGATAGAGAATTTTTCTGTTTGTTCAGCGTTTGTATAGTGGCTGTCTTTTTCTAACGTACTCATAATATCGTTAAGGTTAGCAATCATAGCACCCATTTCAGGTATAAATTCGATTAACCCTTCAGGGATAATTGCAACACCAAAGTTTTTGCCGTTTTGAGAACGTCTTGTGATAATATCTGTCATATAATCAATGATTGAAGATAAAGACATTTTCTTTGCTTCAACTTCTTCTGATATAAGAGTGATATTAGGTTGAGTTTGTAAAGCAGCCTCAAGTGCAACGTGAGAAGCGCTTCTTCCCATGATTTTAACAAAGTGCCAGTATTTCTTCGCAGAGTTAGCATCTCTCTGGATATTTCCGATAAGTTCACCGTATGTTTTTGTTGCGGTATCGAACCCGAAAGAGATTTCTATTTGTTCGTTTTTAAGGTCGCCGTCTATTGTTTTAGGACATCCGATTACCTGAATACCTGCATTGTTTGCAACAAACCATTCTGCCAGCAGTGCTGCGTTTGTATTAGAATCGTCACCACCGATTATTACAACGGCAGAGATGTTGAGTTTTTTACATACTTCTAATGAAGATTTGAACTGTTCTTCGGTTTCAAGTTTTGTTCTGCCTGAACCGATAATATCAAAACCGCCTGTGTTTCTGTATTCATCCATAAATTCGTCTGTAAACTCAATATATTTACCTTCAATAATACCTGAAGGCCCGCCTAAAAATCCGTATAATTTATTTTGCGGATTTGCCTGTTTTAAAGCATCGTAAAGCCCTGCGATAACATTGTGTCCGCCTGGTGCCTGTCCGCCAGATAAGATTACACCTACATTTCTTTGGTCAAATGATTGTGTTTGATTTGAAGAATTAAAAGTTACGGTTGGTTTTCCGTAAGTGTTTTTGAATAATTCTTTGATTTCTGCCTGATTAGCAACTGATTCTGTTGCAGAACCTTCTGTGTAGGTTAACTTGTTAATGCCTTCTGCAAGCGAAGAAGGTAATTTAGGTTGATATTTTAATCTTTCAACCTGTAATGGTGATAAATTTGTCATAATTTTTCCCTTTTTTATAGTACCAACAAGGTTATTATAATATAAAAATAAATTATTGTTTAGCATTGTTGAGGATACTAGGGCACTAGGGCAGGAGGGCACTAGGAAAGGTTCCGAAACAATGCTAAAATATGATATAATATACGGCTTTGCCGTATAAAATGAACCTAGTGTCCTAGTATCCCAGAGCCCTAGTGCCGTAAATTATAGTTTATCGGCTCTGCCGATAAACTATAATTTATCTTAACAATTAAATTGACACGCAGGCATGTCTGTTGTTCAATAGTTGTGGATAGGACTGACTATCCGAATTGAAATATAGATAGCAGACGGTTATCGGGAATAAGTAAGGGTTCTTCGATGAGTTGTACCGATTTGTTATCGGTAAGGTAGGTCGGATTTACTAATCCGGCAAAGTAAAAAAAGGAGAAAATAATGCCTACAATTAACCAGTTAGTACGTCAGGAACGTAAAAAACTAACAGACAAAACAAAATCTCCTGCTTTGATGAATTGTCCTCAAAGACGTGGAGTATGCACAAGGGTTTACACAACAACCCCTAAAAAACCAAACTCTGCTTTAAGAAAAGTAGCCAGAGTAAGATTAACAAACGGATTTGAAGTTACTTCTTATATTCCGGGTATCGGACACAACCTTCAGGAACACAGTGTTGTTCTAATCA